>ENA-OROP01000412-OROP01000412.1-human-gut-metagenome-genome-assembly--contig:-NODE-412-length-49496-cov-22.138630_pt1 | contig 49496 bp, 56 predicted proteins | sample MGYA00242132_ERZ509056 | MGnify/ENA primary metagenome ERZ509056 (study PRJEB26280, sample SAMEA2338768) | human gut metagenome | biome: human gut; feature: human-associated habitat; material: faeces...
TTATTTCCAGCCTATTATACACTATTTCTGACGATTTGAGAAATTTCCTATAAAGCAAAAAAGCAGTAAATTCCAGCATTCTGGAACTTACTGCTTTCCTTTTCCTGTTTATTTTTCAAACTTTTCTATGATGCATGTATGTTGCTTGGAATCTTTCGCATAATTAATTCCAACAAGTATCAGATTTCCATGATAATCTTTCAATCCATGCTTTCATATATTAATTTAAAACTTCCTTATTCGGAATCGAAACCATTTTATCCATCCAATGATAACTCAGATATCCCAAATAAACAAGAAACAGAATCTTTTCTCTCAATGAAAAAACAGCCCTTGCGGACTGTTTTTTCGAGGAGTTTAGTTATGAAAATGTTAATCTATATAAAGGAAAATTGGCATTTTTAGTAAGCACCATTCTGAATGCTTACATCAACAAGTGCTTGTCTGTTGTTCTCTTGTTGATAATAGTAATATACAAAATAAATGTGTACGAATTATGTCGGTTTTCGAAAACATTTCTAAAATTCCAAATAAATTATTTTATAATTCGTTAATATTTTATTTGTTTCTGTTTAGATTTTTTTGTATGATCATAGTCTGCCCGGTATTTTTCCTTTTATACATAACACTTCAATTTTTTATTTATCACATCTTCCTCTGTTCCAGCAGATATTTGCTCAACTCGATCATTGCCTGATCTTCTGTGCTGTTATAAAACTGCACAGTTCCCGGTGTCACAGCATCCGAAACCAGACTATACTCTTTTAATTTATGAAGTGTCTCTCTGGCAGTTCCTGCACCACCGTCAAAAACCGCTACCCCAGAGCCGAGTACTTTCTGAATCGTCTTACGCACCAGTGGATAATGCGTGCAGCCAAGAACAACTGCATCCACTTTTCTTTCCTGGTACGGTGCAAACAGATTTTTTAAGAAATGTTCCAGTGCTTCCCCGGAAAGTTCTCCGCGCTCTACGAATTCCACAAGCCCCGGACATGGCAGTGATATGATCTCCGCCTGATCCTGAAATTTCTGCATAAGGTTATGGAACTTTTTTTCCCGCAATGTCATAGGCGTTGCCATGACAAGCACCCTTGAATTTTCTTTTACAGACACTGCCGGTTTTAATGCCGGCTCAATTCCGATGACCGGGATCTCTTTCTGATATTTTTCCCTTAAAATGTGAATCGCTGCGCTTGTCGCCGTGTTGCATGCGACAACCAGTGCTTTTACATTCCGCGACCTTAAGTACTCCGCATCTGCCAGTGTGAGTTTCCGCACTTCCTCTAAGGTCTTTGTTCCATAGGGCGCATTTTTTGAATCCCCATAAAATATAAAATTTTCATTTGGCATCAATGCCACCAATTCCCGAAGTACGCTGATTCCACCAACACCGGAATCAAACACTCCAATTGGTCTCTGCATTTCGTCCATATTACGATTTCCTGCTTTCTTTTCTTCTATTTTGCAAACACCGCGATCTGTTCTTTCCTCGTACTGATTACTATTCCAACAAGGCACCTGCTCGAAATGTGCTTTTTACTTACCTGCTTCAGTTGTGCCTATTACCTATGATAACATTCATTCCGTCCACACAGCCCTGCTGCCCTTGTCCGTACGGCTGACAACGAGTTTACGGTCGATCTGTTCTTTCAGTTCCGTCACATGGGAGATGATCCCAACCATGCGGCTGTCACCGGCAAGTTCCGCCAGCACCTCGATCGCCTGCTGTCTCGACTGCGCATCCAGAGAACCAAATCCCTCATCGATAAACATCATATCCGGATGGATTGCCCCGGCGCTCCGCTCCACGATATCGGACAATCCGAGTGCCATCGCAAGTGCTGCCAGAAAAGATTCCCCGCCGGACAGTGTTTTCACATCGCGCTCGCTGTCCGTCACAAGACTGTAAACAGAAAGATCCAGTCCCTCGTTTGTCTTTCTTCCCGTATTCGCCTCTTCCTTTAACTTAAGGATAAACTGATGATTGCTCATCGTCAAGAGCCGCTTGTTCGCTTCATGGATGATCTGTTTAAAATACTGCCTCTGGATATAAGTTTCAAAATCGATTTTTGCAGAACCGGAAAGTCTTCCGTTCGCTGTCTTTGACAGACTTTTGATGACCTGATCTTCGCTCTCCAAATTTTTTCCCTTTTCCAGATAGACGGCACAATTCTGCAGCACTGACCTGTCATTTTCATATGCTGTGTGCAGCTCCATATACGTTTTTTCCGCCTCTTTTAATGCCTGCTTTTCTGCTTTCAGCTGCTCATTTAATTCCGTCGTATCAGTATATGTTTTTCCGCTGACCTGTTTCTCCAAAAGTTTCTGCTCACTCTGCTGTCTTAAGCACTGAGACTCATACTCTTTCTCTTCCCGCTCCAGTTTGGATCTGCTCCGCTCCGGCAGGATTGCAAGGTGGTATGTTTCTTCGGAAACAAACCCGGATTTTTCCAAAAGTTTTGCATATTCTTTTTCCGTTTTTGCTGCAAGCTTTTTTGCCGTTTTCTGATTCTCTTCCTCTGCGAGTTTCTGTCCTTTTAACGTGTTCATCGCTTCTGCCAGCTCCGACACTTTTTGCCGTTTCCTCTCTATCTCCTGCTCTGCCGCCTCCAATGCTTTCTGCATTGCGGCATACTGTTTTTTTGCTTCGGCAAGAGATGGATACACAAGCTTCTCACGGATCTGTTCCGCTGTTTTCTGCAGACTGACATAGTTTTGCTCTGCTTCTTTTCTCTGCTGTTTTGCAATCGTCTGTGCCAGTACAAAATCAGCTTCCTCTTTCTCGACTGCCTGCGCAAGCTTCTGTTTTTCTGTTTTCTCTGCCTCAAAAGCAGCATACGCCAGATCGCGCTTTTCTTCCGCAGCAGCCCTTGTCTTTTTTGCCTGCTCCACTTCCAGTTCTGTCACCGCATGGTCAGAAAGCTTCGCCGGATCCGGATGAACCGTTGAACCGCAGACCGGGCATGGACAGCCGGCACTCAGATTTTCTGCCAGGATCCCCGCCTGCTCTTTTAAAAAGGCTTCATACATGTGTTCATAATGCTTTGCCGACTCCGAAGCGCTGAGAGATGTCTGCTCCCAGTTTTTCTTCGTTTGCTCCACAACCTGCTCCTGCTGCTTCTGCTGTTCTTTTAATGCAGCAATCCCAGCCTCTTTCTTATGGAATGACTCCTCTGATGTTTTCTCGAGGTCTTCCCACACCTTTTTGGCCTGCTGCTCCTCTGACCTCGCATTCTGCAGTGCCTCATATGACGGGAATGACTGCTCTAACGCAAGCATTTTTTTCTGGATGTCTGCCGCTTCTCTTTTCTGTTTTGCCTCCGACTCCTGCAACTGTGTCTTTAATGATTCGAACATCTCCTGATCGTTTGCCAGTGTTTCTGTCATTTTTGCGATCGCCTGTGCCGACTGCTCCACTTCCTGCTGCTGTCTGAGATTCTGCTGCTCCGCCACAAGCACTTTATCTGCTTTCAGTGCATTTTCAATCTGCTGTCTGCGCTCTTTCGATTCCACCTGTCTTGCTTCCAGCTCTTTTCCAGTCTGTCTGATTTTTTCCAGAGAAACAAAAAGTTTATTGATCTCCTCATACTTTGTGATCTTTTTATTCAGTTCCTCCACATTTGCCCTGCGGAGATTCTGCTCTTTTAACGCATCCTTTAATCGTTCCCGCAAACGCTCCACAAGTTCATCCAGCGGTAATTCTTCACTTTCAGGAAGCGGAATGATCCTGCTTTTCTCCTGCTCAAATGCACGGTCGTTCTCCTGGATGCGCTCATCCATCTCCATGGATTTTCTTCTAAGATTTTCCTGGATCTTCCAATAGATGTCTGTCCTGAATAATTTGGAAAAGATCATTTTCCGCTCGTCCGACTTTGTATACAAAAGCTTTAAAAAATCTCCCTGTGCGATCATCACGATCTGTGAAAACTGGTCTGCGGTAAGCCCCAGTATTTCAATAATTTTTGCATCGGTAGCATTTTTCTTTTCCGGGAAAACAGTTCCATCCGGCAGGGTGAGTTCGACACTGTGTGGTACTTTCTGCTCCCTGATTTTGCCGTTTTTCAGTGTTTTCGTAATCTTATAGTCCGGGTTTCTGCGCACGCGGTATGTCTGTCCCCGGTATAAAAATTCCAGTTCCACATAGGTTTCCGCCTCCGGCTGGGCATACTGGCTGCGCATCATGTTTCCGTTTCGCTCACCGCCGCTGGTCTGATTGTAAAGTGCGTAAGTGATCGCATCAAAAATGGTCGTTTTTCCTGCTCCGGTATCTCCGGTGATCAGAAAAATCCCCTGCTGCTGCCCGGTAAAATCAATGACATTTTTTCCCGCATACGAACCAAATGCCGACATGGTAAGCTTCAAAGGCTTCATTCTGCCACCTCCTTTTCCCCGTTTATCACAGTGCGGATCACATTGTCCTCATCCTCCGTCATCGCTCTTCCGTTCATCTCCTGAAAAAAGGTCACAAACGCATCATAAGGATCGAGGCTCTCCACTTCCTCTTCCGAAAACTCCAGAATCTTCCTTGTCCGCTCATTGTCTATTTTTATCTCCAGAATATGGTCATAGACCTGTTCTAACTTTTCTTTCGGCTGGTACGCTTCCACCTCATCCGTCAATGTAATGCTCACATAATCGTGACAGTTGTCCTCTGCCGCTGCATTTAAAATCCCATCCAGATGTCCGATCATTTTGCGTACCCTGCGCATCGGCGTAAGCGGCAGTTCTGTGATATGCGGCTCACTTCCTTTTTCTAAAAGTTCCACCATCGTCACGGTCTTTTCATCGCCTGCCTCGCTCACGGAATACTGTAACGGTGTTCCACAGTAACGGTTCTGTACACGCCCTATTTTCTGTTTTCTGTGAATGTGCCCAAGTGCTGCATAATCAAACGGTTCCAACACCGCTGTATCCACATTTTCAATTCCTCCAACCATGCGGATCTCGGAGTCTGACGTCTCCGGCTCCCTGCCCGCAGCAATATAAAACTGATGGCTTACGAGGATATTGCGCTTTGCAGTGTCGATGTTCTCCCGCTCTATGACAAGCCGGACGGCCTCATCATAAGTCGTGATATCGCTATCGATCAGATTTCTCACATAGGAAGGCTTCACAAAAGGAAGCAGATAAATGCATACCTCGCCGTATGCATCAAAAAAACTCACTTTTCTGATGGTCTCCTCCTGGGTAACCGGCGGCATACCTGCGATCATCACCCTGTGTTTTGCCAGAATGTCACTCGCAAAATCAATCCGTTTCGCACTGTCGTGATTCCCTGCAATGATGCAGACTGTCACTTCCGGCTCCAGATCGTTCAGTGCTGTCAGAAACTCATCAAACACTGACACTGCCTCCGCAGACGGCACCGGCGTATCATAGATATCCCCTGCAATGAGAACCGCATCCGGCTTCTCGCGTTCTGCCAACGCCACGATTTTCCCTAATATATCCCGCTGTTCTGCGATCATATTGTAATGATGCAGCTGCTTTCCAATATGCAGATCCGACAAATGAAAGAATTTCATGTTCCTCTCCTTTTGCTCTAAGCTGACGTTTCCTATTACAGAAAAAGCCACAACAGACAACTGTTTCCATTGTCTGCCATGGCAGTCTGTTATTTCAAAAATCCGTTGATGATCTGTTCCTCGGCTTCTTTTTCCGTAAGTCCAAGTGTCATAAGTTTGATCAGCTGCTCGCCTGCAATTTTACCGATAGCTGCCTCATGAATGAGGTTTGCGTCAATATTATTGGCGGTAAGCTGTGGGCTTGCTGTCACGCATCCATGATCCATAATGATCGCATCGCACTCACTGTGACCTGCACAGGCTGCGTTTCCGTTCATAATAGAGAAGAATTCCTGTCGGGATTCTCCCTTTGCCACCGAACGTGACACCAGATTACAGCTGCAGTCTTTTCCGTTCATATCGATTGCAAAATCTGTCTTGGCATACTGTTTTCCGTGTGTCATGATCTTCTCATGCACTTCTAAGGAAGCTCCGTCTGCAAGATCTCCTTTGGTGATACGGACTGTGGAGTCGATTCCCTTGATCTGGGTTGTCTCCATCTCCATGTGTGCGCCCTCTTTTAAATGCACGATGGTCTGGGGATTCATGACATTCTCACCATTTCCATCTCCCTCACCGTAGTGGCGTTCAATGTATTTTACTTTTGCATTTTTCTCCAGATAAAATGTGTGGATTCCCTCATGCTTGGAAGTGTCCACGCCACAGTTGTGGATTCCGCATCCCGCAACGATCGTGACATCTGCGCCCTCCCCAATGTAAAAATCATTGTATACACATTCCTGCAATCCGCTCTCGCTCAAAACGACCGGAATATGAACGCTCTCATTGACCGTTCCCGGTTTGATAATGATGTCAATTCCGTCCTTGTCCTCTTTTGTGACAATATCAATATTGGCGGTGGTGTTTCGTGCAGCCTTTTTTCCATTAGCACGGATATTATAGGCACCTTCCGGAACCTCATGAAGTCCCGCCACCTGTTCTAATAAATTTTTCTGTACTAAATCCATGTTTCTTCCTCATTCTCCTGCTGCTGTTTTCTGTCGATCATCATCCTTTCAGCAGCTCTCTCACTACAAATCTGTTCTGCCAGTGCGGCTATGCTTTATCGATCAACGTCTGGCAGGTCTGTGCCGTATTCAGAAGTTCCGGAAGCACTTCCGCTTTGGTTCCGGTCTTGCGCACCTGTCCGTCTGCAATGACGATGATCTTGTCCGCAATGTCAAGGATCCGTTCCTGATGGGATATGATCAGAATCGTTCCGTTGATCTCATCTCTCATTTTTTCAAATACTTTGATCAGGCTGTTAAAACTCCAGAGGTCGATCCCTGCCTCCGGCTCATCAAAAATAGAAAGCTTCGTTCCCCTTGCAGTGATCATTGCGATCTCGATCCTTTTCAGCTCACCGCCGGAAAGACTTCCGTTGATCTCACGGTCAATGTATTCTCTCGCACACAGACCTACCTCCGATAAAATATCGCAGATCTCATTCACACTCATCTCTTTGCCTGCAGCGATCGTGATGAGGTCTTTTACGGTCAGCCCTTTAAAATGAACCGGCTGCTGGAATGCAAAACTGATTCCTTTTCTGGCGCGCTCCGTAATGTTTAAACCGGTGATATCCTCTCCGTCTAAAAGAATCTGCCCACTTGTCGGACGGATGATTCCTGCGATCATCTTGGCAAGTGTGGATTTTCCACCGCCGTTTGGTCCTGTGATCGCCACAAAATGATCGTCAATGGTGACACTGACATTTTTCAAAATCTCTTTATTCTCGTTGTTATCATCTACTTCATAGGTGATATTTCTTAACTCTAACATAAATCCTCCACTGTGCAGCCGATAAGCCACAGTATTTTTCGTAATCGCGATCCTGTTACTTTATAACGCTTCTTGGATATTTTACCATGATGGCATTTAACATGTCCTCATCCGGCTCAAACTCATACCTTGTGATACCATTTTCGCCCTTGCAGACTGCCTCATAAAGTTTTGCACCTGCATTGCCGGACGCAATGTTTTTCACTGTAACCGATCTGTCATTCTCATACTTGTAAATGCTGCGGTCACCCTTCGGGGCAATGGTCAGCACATCATCCATACTAAGATAGGCAATTTTCTTTCTCTTTGCTTTATTCCTGATCTTCGCAAATCTCAGGTCGCCATCATAATATGTATACTCATACTCCACTTCACTGCGAAATGCAAACAGATACCAGATCACACCAAAGATGATCGTCGGCACCAGAAACATAACCGGTGATACAAACATGCTAAGTACTAAACAAAGACAGGTTAAAACAAAAAATGCGATCATTCCTGCCTTATGTCCACCCGTTGTTTTTTTCGGAACAATAACTAATTTTTCCTGCATAATCATTTCCTCCAAACAAAATTTCGTAATGATAATTATATACGCTTTTTTCCCTCTGTACAACTTCTTTTTTATCATGTAAAATAAGATAATAGAAATTTTCGTATTTTTTCGTTCAGGAGGAAAAAAAGAATGATCACATATCAGTATACCCAAAAAGACTGGACAACATTCAAAGAAGGGATCAAACGTGAGTGGGCAGTCACCAATGGCATTGGCGGATACGCAGGAAGCTCGATGATCGGCGCACACAGCCGTACACACCAGGGGTACCTGATTGCCAGCCTCCATGCACCAATTGAGCGCTATCTCGTTTTTTCCAAGATCAACGAAACAGCCACTGTCGGAACCAGCACGGTTTCCTTTGAGACTTCCCAGCACTGTGCTTCCGGAAAAACGGTTTACACAGAGGGACAGAAGTTTCTCACTTCCTTTATCTATGACGGAAGCGTGCACTACACCTATGAGACAGACAATTTTTCTTTTGAAAAGCACATCACATTAAAAAGGAACGCCAATGTCTGCGCAGTCGCCTATGAACTGACCGCCGGGGACAGCGACTGTACCTTTACGCTCACACCGCTTTTCAACTACCGCGAGCACAGTGAGAGCAGCACCCCGGACACTTTAAAATTTGAGACATTTACAGAAGACAGGACATTTTATCTTGTTCCGGAAAAAAATAAAGATATTGCCATTCGTTTTCAGACAAGTGAAGGAACTTTTTCCGAACGCGAAACTGTTTATGACATCGACATGCAGTTACAGATCGAAGTGGATCTTGAGACAGATGGGCTTGACTGCCATTACTGTCCGGTTGACCTGTCCATTGCAGTTCCTGCCAACACAACCAAAAAAGTTTCCATCCTGTGCAGTATCGGTGACGTGAACGAGCGTCCTGCCCCTGTGTCTGGTACGGAAGCATTTTCCATTTTAGAGGAAAATGCCCGCTGCCATGCAGAACTTTTTGAAAAAGCCGGATACCACGACTCGTTTGCCAACCAGCTGGTGCTTGCCAGCGACCAGTTTCTGACTTACCGCGAGTCCACGAAAATGATGACCGTTCTCGCCGGACTTCCGTGGTTTACTGACTGGGGCAGAGACACAATGATCGCCTTTACCGGTCTGACGCTCTGCACGAAACGTTTCAAAGAAGCTGAGGAGATCCTTCTGACATTTGCCAGATATATCCGCCACGGAATTGTGCCGAATATGTTCCCGGACGACAATATGCCGCCGCTCTATAACACGGTGGACGCCTCTCTCTGGTACTTTTATGCGGTCTATCAGTACCTTCATTATAACCCGGTTGCCGAGGCGGAAGCTTTTGTAAAAGAACAGATTTTCCCTCATTTAAAAGAGATCATCTCCGCCTATGAAAAAGGAACGGATTTCAGCATTTATATGGAAGACGACGGGCTGATCCACGCCGGAAGCGGACTTGACCAGATCACCTGGATGGATGTCCGCGTCGGTGACTGGGTAGCAACACCGCGCCACGGAAAACCGGTGGAGATCAACGCGCTGTGGTATAACGCTTTACGGATCATGGAATCACTCTGCGAAAAATTTGACGAAGATGCTTCTGCCTACCGCACACGCGCCGAACAGGTAAAAGAATCCTTCAATGCCAAGTTCTGGGATTCCGCCAACCAGTGCCTGTTTGATGTTGTGGATGGTGACGAGCCGGACGACCATATCCGTCCAAACCAGGTTTACGCCGTATCCCTTCCATTTTCCCTGCTCCCGGAGGAACAGGAAAAAGCAGTTGTCGCACTTGTGGAAAAAGAGTTGTTTGTCGGCTGTGGACTTCGCTCCCTCGCACCGGATCATCCGGACTACCATGGCATTTACTGCGGTGCTCTTGCAAAGAGGGACGCCGCTTACCATCAGGGAACTGCCTGGGGCTTTTTGCTCGGTGGATTTTTCAGTGCCTATATGAAAGTGAACCACCACTCCTCCTCTGCTGCCGCAAATGCCGTCCGCATGTTAGAGCCTGTGAGAAAACATCTGACGGATTCCGGCTGTATCGGTTCCATCTCTGAAATCTTTGACGGGGATGCACCTCACAATCCCCGTGGCTGTTATGCTCAGGCCTGGAGTGTCGGAGAGGTACTGCGCTGCTACTGTGAAGATATTCTTCCTTATTTATAATTTTCATTTTTTGCTTGACAACAAAGGTTCCTTCCTTTAAAATAATCTTTGTTGTGAGCAACAAGCCCAGTTAGCTCAGTTGGTAGAGCAAAGGACTGAAAATCCTTGTGTCTCTGGTTCGATTCCGGAACTGGGCATCTGCGGGTGTAGTTCAATGGTAGAACACCAGCCTTCCAAGCTGGATACGTGGGTTCGATTCCCATCACCCGCTTTTTGTGTACAACGAATGTGCTAAGAATGAATCCTTTTCATTCTTAGCATTTTTTATTTTAGATAAACTTTATACTTTTTCCCTTTTAACCTGCTTCTTTCTATGTTATCCTATCATTATCGCGTTAGTAAAGCGCACAGAATTACGGAGGTTTTCCTATGGAAAAGAAAACTGCATTCAAAGACCTTTCCCGCAAAGCAAAGGTGCAATATATCTGGGACTATTACCGCTGGCACATCATTGCTGCCATCTGCCTTGTGGCGTTTGTCATTTCTATGATCGTACATTATGCTGCCTATAGGGAAAGTGTTTTAGATATAGTGATGGTAAATACCCTGAATCCTTATGAAGAAAGCGTTTCTTCCACAGATGAATTTTTTGAACAGGAAGGCTTTACAAAGAAAGAAGAAGTTACCGTAGATACCTCCATCACTTTTTCTGATGACGATAATTACTCCACAAACTACTATAGTAACCAGAAACTGACTTTAAAACTTTCTGTCGGTGATGCCGACGTTCTTTTTGCACCGGAATTTGTGTTCCAGCAATACGCTGATGCCGGAAGTCTTATGCCTCTTACGGATTATTTAACAGCGGATGAATTAGAACAGTACAAAGATATGATCGTCTATGCAACAGATTCCGAAACCGGTGAGACACTCCCTTGCGGTCTGGAACTGAACGACAACCAATGGCTTTCTGACTACGGTTACTACACCGGAACGGTCTGCTTCGGCATTGCATACGCAACTGACAACAAAGGGAATGCTGTTGATTTCTTTCATTATGTTATGAACTGAACACCTATTGATAAAAAAATCGTGCAAACATGATACGTTTCTGTTCGCACGATTTTTTATTTCAATTATGATTTACAATCTCCGTTACTCCAGCTTAAACCGTTTCACCTCAGTATCAAGCAGATCTGCGATCTCATTGTTATGATCAGCCGCTTTCTGGATATCTCCCACACTTCCTGTAAGATCTGTGGACATTTCTGCCACATTTACAATGCCCTTTGCGCTCTCTTCGACAGCAGCACTGACTGCTGTAGTCGATTCTTTGATCTCATCCATGGCTTTCTGCAATTCGCCGGCAGCACTTGTGAAATCTTCCATAATGGCATTCATATCACCTGCATCTTTGCTGTAAAACTCACTCATTTCCACTAACTGCTGATAACCATCCATAGCAGTTATTCCCGCAAATTCGACCATATTTTCTGCCTCTTGTGCCAGACCATTCACAGCCTCAACTACCGCTGCGCTCACTTTTTGTATCTGTTCTGCAGCTTCTGCCGAATTGGCAGCAAGTTTTCCGATCTCATCTGCCACGACTGCAAATCCTTTTCCTGCCTCTCCTGCCCTTGCCGCCTCAATGCTCGCATTTAATGCCAACAGATTGGTCTGATCGGTGATCTCGATAATATTTGCCGTAAGCTGTGCTATCTCCTGCACCGCTTGGGACTGCTCGATCTTCTCATTCAATTTCTGTGCCATGTCGGCCACCTGCGTTGCAACCTCCTGCTGTTTGCTTGAGGCTTCTGTGCGGACACTGTCTGCCCGTCCGTTCATTTCACCGGAAGACTCTTTTCCATGCTCTGCACGTGCTGCCATGTTTTCAATGGATGCATAAACCTGTCCCACTGAGGTGCTGATCTGCTCCAGTGAAGCGTTTGTCTCCTCCATTGCCGCACTCATTTCCTCCATAGTTGCGGAAACGTCTGTGATATTCACCTCTGCTGCTGCAAGGTTTTGTGCAATCTTTTGTGACGAACCATTTAAATGTTCTGAATTGTCGGAGATCTTCAACATGATTCCCCGTATGTATTCCAATAAAGCATTGACATTCCCTGCAATGAGTTCCATCTCATCTCCACTGTGGATGTCCAGCTTCTGCGTCAGATCTCCCTCATTATGCACGATCTCATAAATCTTGTCGTCCACTTTCTGAAGACCTCTCGTGATCGTTGAAATAATGATGCTGAGAGCCGCTACTGCCAGGACAATGCAGACCGCACCAATCTTGACCACTCCCACAAGTGATGCCTCAAGCCGGGCAGTAATATCAGATGCATCATAATCACACCCCAGAACTGCCACCACTTTTCCTGCGCTGTTTGTGATTGGCTTGTAGACTGTGATCAGGTCTCCATCCTCCGTCTCATCAATATAATCCTGCACATATTCCTGTCCTTCAAATACAGATTTTAACTCCTCATAAGAGTCAGCAAAAGGATCCCCGAGATAACTTACATCTTCGGTTGCTTCCACATCTACTCCGTAATAAACATTTGTCCCATCGGTATATAAAGTATACAGATATGCAATCCCACAGCTGTCCTTCATATTTTTTAAGGCTGCCAGGACTCCTTTATATGCATCGCTTTCTTCTGCCCCCGGAACGATCTGCTCCACCTCGTCGCCATCTAACATACGAAGTGTCAGATCTGCCGCCATGTCTGCCTCCTGAACGCCCATCTCAACCATGCCGTCTTGGATATGTTTGTAAGAATTTACTCCCATAACCACACAGACAACGAGTACACATACACATACCGGGATCAGTATTTTAAATTTGATCCCCAGCTTTCTTGTTCTTACTTTCCGCTTCATCTATTGTTCCTCCAGATTTTCTCTTAAACACACGCATTTCCACAACACCTGTATTTTCTGTCTTTGATATTACTATTATATACCAAAAAAGCACAGATTCAAGTAAAAATCCCCGATAGACCGTCTCATACCGGGGATTTCTGTTATCCGGAAAAGTATTCTTTTTTACTCTAAGATCACGACCGAATACGCAGGTATGGTAAGCTGTTCTTCATCCAGAACGGCAGCTTCCGTTCCTGTCAGAAGCTCCCCTGCGATCTGCAATGGATATTTCCTGTCTTCCGTTGCTCCGAGAGCTGATTTCCCAAAATCGACCGTCTGTGCCTTCTCTGAAGTATTGAACACCAGCGTCAATTGTCCCTCATCACAGGTTTTCCGGATCACGCATACCGTATCATCCGAAATCCCCTCATCAAATGCGACCTTTCCTCTGGCGATCACCGGATACTCATTCCGCAATGCGATCGTCTGTTTCACAAAGTTATAAATGGAATTACCATCGTTTTCCTGCTCCTCTAAACTGCCATACTTCATCTTAATATCGTCCATATCCTTTGGTCCGTCACACATACCCGTAGCATCGGCATCCGTCGACCAGTACATCGGAGCACGCTTATTTTCATCTTTTCCGGAGCCTTTCATTCCAAGCTCCTCCCCATAATACAAAAATGCACTTCCCGACATCAGAAGATTCATTGCATTTCCAAGCTTTGTCTGCGCTTCACTATAATCGCCGGAATAATAACCTGCGCTCCGCGCCATATCATGATTGGTGTAAAACGGTGCGTCAATGTAAGTATCACTGTAGCTGCCGTAAAGCTCCTGCGTATTGACAAGACTCTTTCCGTAAGCGGAAGCGCCATTGATTCCCTTTACTGTGTCTGCGATGATACCGTCCTTATCCGCAAAAGTAAAATCAAAGAAACTGTCCATGCCACTCTGATAATATTTCGCATAGACATTGTAATCATTCCATGCCTCTCCGACCAGATATGCATCCTCTTTTTTGGATTTCACCATATCATTAAACCAGGTCAGGACTGCAATATTTTTTTCATCTGCGCCCGAATAGAATTCCTTTACTGCATCCAGACGGAAACCATCCACTCCGAGATCCAGCCAGAACTGTACGATCTGTTCAAACTCTGTCTTTAACATCTCATTATCCCAGTTGAGATCCGGCATCTCGCTCCAGAACTGTGCCTCATAGTACCAGTCTGTTCCCTCCACCGGATAATAACCGCCCAGTTTTTCTTTGGAAAAATTATAATAATCTACATAAGGGCACTCTGACGCATCTGGTTCTGCACCTTTCGGAAGACCCTGCAAATATTGGTATGCAGTCTGAAACCACTCATGCTGTGAAGATGTGTGGTTCATGACAAAATCGATGATCACATTGATTCCACGCTTATGGCATTCATCTACAAGTGTCGTAAAATCGTCCATCGTCCCGTACTCCGGATCAATCGCTTCATAATCCGTCACATCATATTTATGATACGTTGTGGACGGCATGACCGGCATCAGCCAGATACCATTGCATCCCAGATCCGTGTCCGTCGCAGGATCACCGTCATTTATATAATCGAGATTTTCCGTCAGTCCTTTCAGATCACCGATTCCATCTCCGTCACTGTCATAAAAACTGTAAACAAACACTTCATAATAAGTTCGGTAATTGTCATCAATCACATTCTCTTCCGCCGTATTGACCTGCTGCATCAAAGACAATGCAGTAACTTCATTCCCTTCGCTTTCTGTATCTGTCTCCGTTCCACTCTCCGACATTGTCTCTGTATTATCCACAGTACCTACGGTTCCACTGGTGCTATTTCCACAAGCGGTTGTCTGTACCAACATCATTCCTGCTAACAGGGCTGCGATCAAATGTTTTTTCATTCCTATAACCATGCCTTTCTCATATCATTTAAAGCTTCTCTTCTTCGTATTATACAACAAAGTGTGTGCTTGCGCACACTTTCGCGCACGAGCGGATAGCGTAGCTATATATTCATCTCCGCGAGTTGTGCATCCTCGCGGAGCGTTTTTATGTTTACATAAAAAGGGACTGCTGTATCAAGATTTTCACTCTCATACAACAGTCCCACACACAGCCAAAACTTATCCGCTGCCCGGGTTAACCCTTTACAGCTCCACTCATTCCATCTACATAGAATTTCTGTGTCAGTAAGAACAGAATTGCAATCGGAATGGATACCACAACTGCGCCTGCGGCAAAACAGGTATACCAGCTGTCAATGTATTCTTTTTCAAGCATCTTCCAAAGACCGATAGATACGGTGTAGTACTGTGCATCAGCACGGCAGATAACCTTTGCAAAAATGAAGTCTACCCACGGTCCCATGAAGGATGTCAAAATGGTATAAACAATAATTGGTTTACTGAGTGGCGCGGTAATTTGGGTAAATACCTGCCATCTTGTTGCCCCATCGATGATCGCAGCCTCGTCCAGCGCCTTCGGGATCGTGTCAAAGAAACCTTTTGCAACATAGAATCCAACACCGGATCCTGCTGAGAATACGATGATCAAAGCGATACGGATCATAGATCCCTCTGCCAGTCCAAGAGCCTTTAAAATATAGTAAACAGCGATCATGGACATAAAGGATGGGAACAATCCGAGGATCATTGCCACATTCATAAATGGTTTTCTCATGTTAAAACGCATTCTTGACATTGTATAAGATACTGAAAGTACAAAAATGGTTGAAATGATACATGTAAAAATCGCAATGATAAAAGTATTCATAAACATTTTCGGGAAGTTCAAAATACTTGTATCTGTGAATAATTTCACATAGTTGTTGATCGTATAAGTCTTCGGGAAGAAAGTGGTTACGTAAGAACCTTTCTCACCGCGGAAACTTGTCAGGACTACCCAGAAAATCGGCAGCACCCAGATGAATGACAGGATTGCCAGAAAAATATGGATAATAATATTCACAATTGTTTTCTTTGCTTTTGTGCCAGATGTCACTTGTTTTTTACTCATTACATGAATCCCTCCTCATCTTTGTAGGATGCGGTATTACGATATGTTACCAGCGCAACGATCGCAAGGACAATGAACGTCATAATACCAATTACTGCACCTAAGTTGTAGTAGTTCTTATCAACGGTCAGTTTGTACAGCCATGTAACAAGCAGATCTGTCTTACCGGCTGTTGCATCCACCGGTGTCGGATTACCGCCGGACAGCAGGTAGATAACGTTGAAGTTATTGATATTTCCGGTAAACTGTGTAATGAGGTATGGTGTCATGACAAATAACATATATGGCAATGTGATCTTGAAGAATATCTGGATTGCATTAGCTCCATCAATCTTCGCTGCCTCATATAATTCACCCGGAATGTTCTGTAAAATACCTGTTACCTGAAGTAACGTATATGGGATACCTACCCACAGGTTGATAACGATAACTGTCACTCTGGCCCATGTCGCACTTGAGAAAAATGGAAGCGCCGTATCGATCAGACCATATTTTAATAATAAAGTGTTCACGATACCTGTAGGCTGTAACATACTTCTCATGATCAGCAGGGAAACAAACTGAGGTACTGCGATGGATAATACAAAGCAGAATCTCCAGAATCCCTTAAAATGTGTCTCTTTACGGTTGATCACGATTGCAAGGATCATACCGAAAATATAGTTTAATGCTGTTGCAAAAATCGCCCAGGTGATCGTCCATGTCAGTACGGAATAGAACTGCTTACCGATACTGTCGTTCAAATTTAAGATTTTTGCAAAGTTTGCAAGCCCAACCCAGTCAAATAATACCAGATGATCATTTACCTTGCTGTAATTGGTAAATGCCATGGAAATATTATAGATCAGTGGAAGGATCGTAAAGATCAATACTCCCATGATCGGCGCTGCAAGTAATAATTTATGTAAATTTTGATCAAACAAACTCTTGAAGTCTTCTTTAAAGGTGTTCAGGTGCTTTCCTGATTTTGCAAGCACTTCTGATTTATAAGAGCTTTTTACTGCCTCTCTCCACACAACGATAAACATCAATGTAATATAAATCGTTGCAACTCCATACAACAGGATCAGGGATGACTGATCACCGGCAGTGTACTCATAGATACTTTTCTTTTCATTCCAGACTTTTTCCTGCTCTCTCCATCCCAATGATGGAAACATGGATAAATTATAAATTCCGGATTGGATCATAAACCATATATATCCAATCTCAACAACCAGGAACATCAGTCCCTTTGCGATCTGTCTGTGTGCGATATTACCCAAGCCCATAATAAGCAGGGAAAGCTTTGTAATGATGTTTCCTTTTGTAACCGCACCGGTCACGGTATATGGATCCGCAAACTCTTTTTTTCTTTTTCCAGCCTGTATCACGTTATGGGCCTCCTTAAAATAAAAATAGATTCCTTAGTATCAAACAATCCTCAGAGCGCTCATGCGCCCCGAGGTTTGTATTTTGCATGTAAGAATCTTCTGTATTCTTTTTACTGTGCTGCGTCTGTGTTCATTGCTGTATTCATATCTGCTGTCTTTTCTGCAGCGTTATCATGTGTGACCTCGCCAGCTACAAGTGCTTTACCCATGTTCTCAGCTGGTGACCAGTAGTTACTCATCTCAGGTACTAATGGCTGCATGATAGATGTGTTGATCATTGCGTCTGCAACTGCTGTTGCGATCTCATCATCAACTGCAATGTTTGTGTTTGTAGGAAGGATGTTTCTCATATCGTAGTGATCTTTCTGAGCGTCCTCACCTGCAAGGTAAGCTGCCAATGCCATAGCAACCTGCATGTTCTCAGCATTTGGGTTTACACCGATTGCTTTAGATCCGATGAAGGATTTCATCTGGCAGTCTGTTCCGTTTAAGTTAAATGATGGAAGTGCTGCAACACCCATGTTGTCACCAAGTGCTTCTTTTACAGCTTCTGCATTCCATGTACCGGAGAATACAGCGTTTACGCTTCCGTCACGTAAACCTGCAAGACCAGCTCCGTCTGCATCATTGATAAAGTTAGGATTTGCAACTACATCAACTAAGTAATCTGTAACAGCTGCTGCCTTTTCTCCATCGAAGTCGATACCTGCTGCTGCGTCTGTACCATCTCCGAATAATGAACAGCCATTTCCAACATAGAATGCCTGAATGTACCAGGAATCAGATAATGGGAAGGCAACTTTTCCTTTCTCCAACATTGTGTCAAAGCTCTTGATATCCTCATCAGAGAATACACTCTTATCATAGTACATGAACCATGTATTAGATGTAAATGGGAATGCTACTACTGCATCATTGTATGTAACAGATGCTGTAATGGAATCGGAGTTTGTGCTTGTTACATAATCAAGATAAGATCCGCCGAGCTCAGCAAGTGCGTTTGCTGCTACTAAATCAGGGATGTTATCGTTTGCCAGCATATAGACATCTGCAGATCCCTCAACGTCTGTTGTGACAGTAGCTTTTGCATCACCCTCTGCACATACACCATACTCAAATGTGACATCCCAGTTTGGATGAGCCGCATTGAATGCGTCACATTCTTTCTGTAACCAGCCTGTATCCTGATCTTCCTGTGGGCTCCATACAGTCAATGTACCGCTCCATGCTTCCTCTTCTTCTTCTGTTGCTGCATCATCAGATGCTGCTGCTTCTGTAGAAGGTGCCGCATCGTTTCCTGCAGTTGTGTTGTCTGCTGCTTCCTGTTTGTCGCCGCAGCCTGCTGTCATTGTAGCTGTCATAGCTGCAACAAGTAATAATGAGATTGCTTTCTTTTTCATTTGATTCCTCTCCTTTTTTAGAATAAGACTTCTATATAAAATGCTTATGCATCTTATAGCGTATTTGTTATCTGCGATATACGGTTGCCAGAGTCCGTATCCATGCTCTCCGTTCTTCGCTCAAAGTATCTTTTCCGATACGCCAGCGCCAGTTGCGTCCCACCGTGGAAGGTGCGTTCATTCTGGCTTCATTTCCAAGCTTCATCAGATCCTGCATCTGGATAATGGCCACATCTGCGATACTTGCGTAGGCTGCCCGGATCAGTGCATCCGGTATTTCTTCTTTATAATGAATGTTCAGATACTCATACAGATATGCCAGCTCGTAATCTGACTTATCCCGGAAATAACCAACGATCGTTTCGTTGTCGTGAGTTCCTGCATATACGACCATGTTCGTGTCCTGATAGTTATGTGGAAGATGCTCATTCGCGGTGTCATCATCAAAGGCAAACATCAAAATCTTAATGCCCGGCCATCCGGTTTTTGTCTTTAACTTTTTCACTCCCGGAAGCCCGCCCTTTGGTCCGATGTCTTCCACGATCACCCGCATATCACCCAGAACCTCTGTCATGGCATCTGTCAGTTTCCTGCCCGGTCCTTTGCTCCACTTGCCATTTCTTCCGTCTTCTGCATCTGCAGAAACGGTGTAATAACGCACCAGACCGGAAAAATGGTCTAACCGGATCACATCAAATAATTCCATGTTCTCAAGCATTCTTGCCTTCCACCATGCAAAGCCATCCTCTTCCATGACGTTCCAGTCATATACCGGACTGCCCCATACCTGACCGCTCTCGGAAAATGCATCGGGTGCTGCCCCTGCGACCACATTCGGTCTTCCATCCGGTTCAAGTAAAAACATCTCACGGTGCGCCCATACATCCACGCTGTCTGACGCCACATACAATGGCATATCACCGATGATCTGGACTCCACGGCTATTTGCGTACTGCTTCAGCTGCATCCACTGCTTAAAAAACTCGTACTGGCAAAATTTGCAAAACATGATGTCATTATGTAATATTTCCTGATACTCTTTCACTGCCTCCTGATCTCTGTCCCTGAGCGGCACGTCCCAGCTCTGCCATTCTATATCTCCAAAATGCCGTTTCAATGCGGTATAAAGAGAATAATCAGACAGCCATCTGTCGCTTTTTTCTGTAAAAGCAAGGAAGTCTTCACTCTTCGCAGAAAATCTCGAAAAAGCCATTCGCAAAATCTTGTAACGGTTCTCATAGATGGTTGCATAATCAATATCTGCATCATCCGTTCCCCAGTTAAAACTGCGGATCTCCGTCTCCTGTAACAATCCATCCTTCACCAGATCATCCAGATCAATGAGATATGGGTTTCCGGCAAATGCGGAGTAGGACTGATACGGACTGTTTCCAAAACTGGTAGGACCGATCGGAAGCACCTGCCAGTACCTCTGCTTGAGATCGACGAGTAAATCAACAAATTGGAATGCAGCTTCCCCTAATGTTCCTATTCCATATGAAGATGGTAAGCTTGTGATTGCCAGCAGGACTCCTGCTCCCCTGGTCAATTCTTTTGATCCCAATTCATTTCCTCCCGTTCTGTTGGAATGATCCCGCATTCAAAACCTATACGAATTGTTTCGTGAATTTTCGTATCTGAGGTAATTTTAGTTTATTGAAACGTTTTTGTCAACGAATTTGCAAATATTAATATCGATTTTGCTATTTTTCACGTTTTTATATTTGTTTTTTTGTGTAAAATGACAAGTTTTTCTCGTTTTGTTTCGAAACTTTTTTGAAATCTCTGAGCAGACTGCTTGAAAACGGAAATTCGATTCTATATAATAAGGGAAAGTATCGAATAATTATAACAAAGAGGATAAAGACTTGGCTACGATCAAAGATATAGCAAATCGTCTGGGTGTATCCGTCAGCACTGTCTCCAAAGGTTTGAACGGAGCAAGCGATATCAGTGATGAATTAAGACAGATGGTCTTAGATACCGCAGTGGAAATGGGATATGCGACCAAACGATCAAAAAAAGTAGAAAACCGCAAGCTTGCGATTTTCATTGAAAATATGGACTATGAAGCTGCCACACAGTTTGGTTATGAAATTGTCCTGGGATTCAAACAGAATGCGTTCCGCCACAACTGGGATGTGACAGTCATTCCGGTCACACCGGCATTCCAGCTCGCAGAAAAATATGACACCTATATGTTAAAGAATGGTTTCTGTGGAGCCTTTCTCGTCGGCTTCGCCCTTCACGACGAATGGATGAAACAGTTAGAACAAACCACCATGCCGACTGTTCTCTTCGACAATTATATTAAGAAGAATCCGAATGTTGCTTACATTGGAACGGACAACTATGAGGGAATCGATGCGGCAGTTGACCATCTCTACACACTCGGTCACAAAAAAATTGCCTTTTTAAATGGTTCCCTGCACTCCATGGTATCCGAGCAGCGTCAGGAAGCCTACTATAACAGCATGAAAGCACATGGTCTTGAGATCAATGAAGACCTGACCGCTTACGGCTATTATGTGGCAGACAGTGCAAAGTATCACGTTCCTACTTTTTTGGGTGCGGGTGCTACTGCGATCATCTGCGGCAATGACCTGATCGCATCCGGTGTTATCACGGAATGCAAGCTCCGCGGTTTCCGCGTGCCGGAAGATATCAGCGTGGTCGGATTCGATGACATTCCGATCTCCTCCATGCTAGAGCCACCGCTTACCACTATCCGGCAGGAACGCAGTGAACTCGGAAAATGTGCTTATGTCATTTTAAACTCCCTGGTACATCACATTCCAATCTGCCGTACACAGCTCCGCGCTACACTGATCGAGCGTGAATCAACCGCAAGATATCAGGCTCCGGTCAAAAAACAATAAGATCGCAGAAAAAAATCCGCCGTCCACAGCGTCTGTGGGCTGGCGGATTTTTCTTATCTCAACACAAAAATAAAAAGCCCCAGATGCTGAACGAACTTCAACACTTGAGACCTCTTAATGCCGGCGACCGGAATCGAACCGGTACTGTATCGCTACAACAGGATTTTAAGTCCTGCGCGTCTGCCAGTTCCGCCACGCCGGCATATATGATAATGGGCAGAGGTGGATTCGAACCACCGAAGCAAGTTGCAGCAGATTTACAGTCTGTCCCCTTTGGCCACTCGGGAATCTGCCCATTCTTGTCAGCACAAATGTCCTGACAAGGATTGATTATAACATATCATTTTTCATTGTGCAAGATAAGATTTTATATTTTTTACACTTTATATTTCAGCACCGCAGCCGAATGTGGCAGCAGCGTGACGGTGATCCTTCCATCTTCCACTTCATATTCTTTCGGCATGAGCGAATAGCCAGCCTCCGTGGTGATGATCAGACGCTCCATCTTACAATTTTTTGGAATACCGATACTCCATACTTCCTTTGTGATCTCCTTCTTCTCATCGCTATTATTCAGGATCACAACAAATTGCTGTGTCCGGTTAAACCTGCCGTAACATAATATGTCCTTTTCCCCTTGCAAAAGCTTTAAGGAACCGGTTCGTAAGGCTTCATTTTCCTTATGAATGCGGATCATATCCCGGTGGAAATCCACAAGCACCACATCTTCTTTTCCCCATGGATAGGTTCGGCGGTTATCAGGATCGGTGAATCCACACACGCCTGCTTCATCCCCATAATAAACCGTCGGTGCGCCCGGCCATGTCATCTGAACAACAACTGCTTCCCGGAAAATCCCAAAGTTGACGCCATACTCTGCGGCTTCCGACCCATGGGTTCCCACACGCCCTGCTGTTCCGTTGGTTCTTGTCAGGAATCTCGAATGATCGTGGTTGGATAATTCATTCATCGCACACTGTAACTGGGATGTCTGGAAACTTGCCATAAAGTGGCGCATAGTTCCCGCAAAATCATCCACCTTTCCCTTTTTCTCCGGGATATACTCGTCACTGTGTTTTTCCATTCCTGTCAGAAACCATGTCAAAGGTTCCATAAAGGCATCGTAATTCATGACCGTATCCCACTGGTCACCTTTTTCTAACCAATCTTTTGGGTCGCCATAATGCTCCGCCAGAATAAGTGCTTCCGGGTTGGCTGTCTTAACTGCTTTTCGAAAATCCCTCCAAAATTTATGATTGAACTCTGAGGAATGACCTAAATCCGCCGCAACATCCAGACGCCAGCCATCTACATGATATGGTGCTGACACCCATTTTGCTGCGATGCCAAGAATGTAATCGTACAACTCTTTCGAGCCTTCATAATTTAATTTTGGCAGCGTGTCATAGTCCCACCAGCCCTCATAAGTGGTGTTATCCGGCCAGGCATTTTCATCCCGGAAACCGAAGAAACTGCGGTAAGGGCTCTCTTTCGACAAAAATGCGCCGTCCTCATAGTCTCCGTTCGCATGATAGATTTTTTCCCGGTCTAACCATTTGTTGAACGAACCGCAGTGGTTAAACACACCGTCTAAAATAACTTTCATTCCTCTGGCATGAATCTCTCTGACCAGCTCCGCAAAAAATGCATTGCTCGCCTCTAAATTTTCCCGGTTTGTGACACGGTTTACATAACGCGTTGCCCTGCTGTTATCCGTTGTCCCGGATTGTAAAAGTTCCCCCTCATCGACCACAATTTTTCCATAATGTGGATCGATATGGTCATAGTCCTGAATATCATATTTGTGATTGGATGGTGACACAAAAAGCGGGTTAAAGTAAATGACTTCCACGCCAAGATTCTGTAAGTAATTTAACTTCTGTCTCACGCCCTCTAAATCTCCGCCGTAAAACTCTCCAACAGAAAAATCGGACGGACACTGATTCCAGTCCTCCATTTTTTTGCTCGGTGTCTGGATATAATAGTACTCATCCGTCAATACATCGTTAGCCGGATCACCATTGTAAAAACGATCCACAAGGATCTGGTACATGACGGCTCCCTTTGACCACTCCGGTGTGGAAAATCCCGGAATGATGCAGAACCGGTAAGCATCCCGCCGCTCCTTGCTCACACCATAACGGTCAAAAAAGACATGCAACAGACCGGAAGCCACCTCGAAATAATAGTAAAACGGCTCCTCTCCCATTGTCAGCTCAACCGCATAATAGTCAAATTCACGATCACTTTCTGTTTTTTTCATTTTATAATGTTTGCAATCTGTGCAAAGCCAGACGATATCCACGTTATTCCTTCCGGTGCGGAAACGGATCGTCACCTTTTCTCCTGCCTCCGGTTCCGTCGGATCGCGGTAATCTTTTGTTCCATCCGAAAATAGCGCCTCCTTCTTCAAAACCGGACGCATCTGCATAATGTATTGTTGAATACGGTTTAATTCGTATACAGAATATTCTTTTGCCATGGTATTTGGCTCCCTTCAAAAAATCCCTATGATTATAGCACAAAAGTATCTATGCCGATGATTTTCCATTGATTTTTTCGCTTTTTTTCGTATTTTTTTAAATTATAGCTAAAATATATTTATTTATTTTTTTAATTATGTTACACTTTCACCAAAACCAGTTCATGTTATAAAAATATGCCAATCGAAACCAAACGTTATATGATTTTATTTGAAGGGAATGAGTATCCAATTATTATGCCAAATATTTATTCTACAGAAAAATTTGAAAAAGAATTTACTTACTCCGGCAGTGACTTAGGCGCCACTTATACACCGGAAAATTATAATGTCCCGGAAGGCTCCTATTCCACCGATCCTTACAACGGTGCTGTCCGTGTTTCCGAGATGAAACAGATGGTAAAAGCACTTCATGACAACCAGATCAGCGTGATCATGGATGTGGTTTACAATCATGTATACAATGCGTCAGATTTCTGTGTAAATCAGATCGTACCGGGCTATTTTTCCCGGGTAAACGAGGATGGAACATACTCCAACGGCTCCGACTGTGGAAATGACACTGCCTCCGAGCGCTCCATGGTGAGAAAGTATATTGTAGACTCTGTCAAATACTGGGCAGATGAATACCACATCGACGGTTTCCGTTTTGACCTTGTCGGACTGATCGACACCGAAACGATCAACGAGGTCGTCACAGAAGTTCACAAAACCCACCCGGATGTCATTTTCTATGGAGAGGGATGGACCATGGATACCGCTGTGACCAAAGACGGCTATAAAATGACCACGCAGCCGAATTCCACCGATGTTCCGGGATTTGCATTTTTCAGCGATACGCTCCGCGACGCTTTGAAAGGTCACGTCTTTTACACCACAAGGAAAGGTTATGTCTCGGGAGCCGCTGATCTTGCCGATACCGTCAAAGGCTGCTTTTTAGGTCAGGCAGGTGACTGGTGTACCACACCGGCTCAGAGCATTAACTACGCCTCCTGCCACGATAATATGACACTGTTAGACCGCATCACAAGATCAACGCCAGGTGTCTCAGAAGAGGACCGTATCCGCATGAACAATCTCTCTGCCGCCATTTACATGACCGCACAGGGCATTCCATTCCTGCAGGCAGGCGAAGAAATGCTCCGCACCAAGATCGATGCCTCCGGCGGTTTTTTGGAAAACAGCTACAATTCCCCGGATTCTGTCAACAGTATCAAATGGGATACGTTAGAAGATGAGACTTATCAGAATGTTTATAACTATTACAAGGGACTGATCGCCTTCCGCAAAGCCCATGCAGCGCTTCGTCTTACCAATGCAGACGATGTCAACGCAAACATCACTTCCGTGGACGGTCTCGACGAAAATGTGCTTGCATTCCGGATCAACGGCGGCGTGAATGGGGAAACGTCCGACGGCATTTTTGTGATCTTCAATCCAAACAGTACAGAGACATCTGTCACACTGCCAGATGGTGCATGGGATGTATGTGTCAACGCTGATCATGCCGGAACCGAAGCACTGACAACCGTTTCCGGTTCTGTTTCCGTGGAACCAATTTCTGCCATGGTACTCGTAAAAAAGGAATCATAAAAAAATAGACAATTGCGATTCTATAAGTTTCGCAATTGTCTATTTTGTCTTTACTCCGTAATCTCGATCTGGTTATCTTCCGGTCCTAACACAGTGCTCTCGTAATAGCCATCCCCGGTAATACGCGGACCACTTAAAACTTCGTAACCTGCCTCATACAGTTTTTCGGTGATGGCATCCACTTTCTCTCTGCTTCCCACTGAAATTGCGATATGGATATAGCCCATCCGCACCAACACTTTCTTCTGATCCTGCATTTCCGGCAGATTCATCAGTTCCAGCCTTGTTCCCTCATCAAACGACAGAAAATAGCTTTTCAGTCCTGTTTTTGGATTATGATATAACTCTCCCGCTTTTGCCCCAAAAAAGCGGATGTAAAACTCCTTTACCACTTCCAGATCTCGTACATACATTGCAATATGTGATATTCTCATGTCCTTTTCCCCCTTCCGGCGTTACTGTTTCTCATACCCCGTTCCAGTAACAATAAGCTTCCTTAATTCCTTCTCCTGCCCGGATACCCGATTTTACTCTGCCCGGACTGCCCAGCGCATCTTCGTAGATCTCGCTCTTCCGTTCTGTGCACATTCCTCTGCGGATGGTCTCACAACATCATTTGCGATTTCAGAATAAACACCTTCTTTGTATCCCTGTTTTAACGCTTTTTTTACAAGTTTATCTTCCCCGGAGTGAAATGTTAAGATTGCTGCTCTTCCACCCGGTTTCAAGGCACCCGGCAATTTTTCCATAAATTCGTATAACACTTCAAACTCGTTGTTCACGTCAATGCGGAGCGCCTGAAATGTTCTCTGACAGGTTTTCTTAACCGTATCCTTTTTCTCCTTCTCCGGAAGAAAACTTAAGGTCTCCTCGATCACCTCACGAAGCCTCGTTGTTGTGTCGATCGGCTTTCCATGTTTCCGCTCAGTCACAATCGCATGTGCCAATTCCTCTGCATATGGTTCATCGGAATTTTCCCAGAGCATGCCTGCAAGTTCGCCCTCGTCGATCTGTGCCAGACGTTCCGCTGCACTGATTCCCTTTTCCGGATTCAGCCTGAGATCCAATGGTCCGTCCACTTTAAATGAAAATCCGCGGTCCGGGTTATCAATCTGCATGGACGACACTCCAAGATCAGCCAGCACAAAATCAAATCCTCCGGCTTCTTTTGCGATCTCATCGATCGTGCAGAAATTCTGCAGCCTGATAGTCAGAATGTCTTCCCCAAACCCGGCATCCGCCAGACGCTTTTTTGTCTTTGCAGACTCGATGGGATCCACATCTGTCGCATACATATGTCCCTGCCCTTTTAAGCATTCCAGCATCGCTTTTGTGTGTCCGCCATAACCTAATGTCGCGTCAAACCCGGTCTGCTCCGGTTTGATCTGCAGAAAATCGATGATCTCCCTCACCATAATGGAAATATGCATTCCCGCCGGTGTGCTGCCTTTCCGGATCACTTTCTCGATCGTATCCTGATACTTCTCCGGGTTCAGTTCCTTGTATTTTTCCTTATAATTTCTCGGATACTTTCCCTTGTACCGCACACGCCTCTTGTGCGGTTCTTCCTGTATATTCTGGTTTTCCTGACTCATAGCTTGCTCCTGTTATCATTTATGCAACATTTGCGAAACTCAATTTTACATTATGAATATTACGAAAAGTTTCGCGATTGCCTGAATTTTTATCCAACAACCAATGCGAGATATCCCCAATCCCAGACTAACTCCTCAAAACTGTTCTCCAGGTATTCGTAGATATCTTCCTCATCATAGCCCGTCATACGGCAGATAATAACAATATAATCTCTGACCGTCTCATATGCAATCTCTTTTTGTCCATCCAACAGCCAGCGCAGAAAAATGCTGTGTCTGATCACACCGTACTCCATGGCGATCCACTGATATTGCACCAGCAGACTCTCCAGATCTCCTTCCGGCATCAAAAGGTCTGCGTTGAACTCATTGATAAGGAATTTCCGCATCAGCGGGTTGTATGCCTGAAATTCACTTTCAAATGCATGCATCCTGTCTGCCATTTCAGTTTTCAGGTCTGCATTCTGTTCTGCCGCATCTGCCGGATTTCCTATATTTTCAAACAAACCCGAAAGATCTTCCGCTTTCTCAATGACCGGGTTCAGATAATTCCGGTATAATCCCTCTTTCCGGTAATTAACGGCAAGATCCTGTAACAGCTCATTCCGTTCCTCCAGCGTTGCAAATGGATCACGCTCTATCTCCTCAATTGCCCTCCTAAGCTGCTGCTGATTTTCTGTGGAAAAATAATCTTCGGCAAGCTCTGATAATTTTTCATCCTGCCCACACTTATCGAAAAGTTCCCTTATGATATAAAATCCACAGAGCAGGGATTCCTCCACACGATAGTCCTCATCCAGAAATAACTCTGTCAGCTTTTCCCGGATATAAAAACGTGCGGTTTCCCCGGCATAAATCCTCTGCGGTTCCTCTTCCAGCAACAGGTCAATGACTGCCGGACAGCAGGGCATTAATGTCTCTTCCTCATGCGTCTTAAAACGGTGTACTTCCCTCGGAAATACTGCGCAGGTTTCCGATAACACGTTATCTCCATATGCGGTCACAAGTTTACATAACTTGTTTTCATTTAAAAAAGGACATTTGTGTTCTCCGGTCAGTTCTATCACCCGTCCGCCGTCTTTTTCCGTTGTATAGGCACTCAGATTCTTTTTCTGTGGCAGGACATCCTCCGGCGGAAAAATCTTTTTCCATTTCCGGTTTGTATCTGCATCTACGCCTATCTTCCACTCCTGACAGCAGGTGATGCTGCACTGATCTGCAATGCATGTAAATTTATCGTAATAATCCGGGCGGATTCTTTTCATAATATGTAACTCCTAAATCATTGTATTACCGATCCAATACGATCCACTCTTACATTCTTTTCCTTAAAAATTGTTACCTACATTCAATATACCACTTTACACATTTAAAGTGTCTTAATATTTCATTAACTTCCATTTTTGCATAGTAAAAAGGACAGCCTGTCGATCAGCTGTCCTCTTAGGAGAAGGTATTTTTACTATGGGGTATAGCAAAAACTATATATAATGTATTGGGGGGTTTTTACGGTTATTATAGTATCATGATTGTGCGAATAAGTGTGCACAAAGTTCACAAAAATTACAAGTTATTTTTGTGCAATTTTACATATTTTTTGTATTTTTGTGTGCTGTTAACGAATGCATAAAAACCACCATATTAATTCTATACTATACGTCAATTTTTCTTTATATTCAAACTAAACCGGAGCGCCAAGTGAGGAGCGACGTAAATGATGGAATACTTTTTTATACTCCTTTTACACATGAAAAAAACGCCTGTATTTCTACAAGCGGTTCAATGATTTATCATTTATTTATCTGTTGTACTGTCTCCGAACAAAATCCGCATGTAATCACGGCGGGCATAGAGAATACGGTCAATATAAACTTCGCTTCCGTAAGCACGGTAAAAGCTAATGTAATTGTCACTTATAATAAAACGATAATCACTCTCTATATCCGCAATCGAAGATAGCGGAGCTCCGGTCTGTGCATAGTTTTGTAAAATGCGGAGGCTCTTTGTAATTCGACTTACGGTTGCTAATGCTGCGGATGGGTTCAGTAACTCTTCCTCATTATAGGATTTGATTTCAAAAAGATCGTTTTGAGCTTCTTCTGATAAATGCAAATTATTCATTAACAATCCCGAGGTTCTTCTCCACGGCTTCCAATGTCAGCCAGCCTTTCTCTTCGCCAGATTTTCGACCTTTTGCAAGTTCATTCATCAGCCGGAGGGTTGCCTGTGTCTTTTCAAAGTCCTGCATATCGAGAATTACATATCTGCCGCGCCCGTTCTTTGTCAGAAAAACCGGAGCGTCAACAGCCACATCATGCAGCACGTCGCTGTAATTTCGCAAATCGGAAATAGGTTTGATATTTGGCATATTGCTCAACTCCTTTCAACCATAATATATCCCAATCTAATAATTCATCTACTGTATCTGGCAACAAATATTGTATTCCTCCGCCTGGTTCATCAAACCAAGATGCTATACTACCTGATTTTACATTAATTGGTTCAACAACCTCAAATACACTATATGGTCTTTGGTCTGTTTCTGGCGCAACCGCTCTCATTTCATACGGAGTTCCTTCTGGCGAAGTAAATGAACCGTAATCACTTCCATACCTATCTATTCTTGCTCCTGGTTGTAACACTTTATCCATTCAATAAAATTAACAAGTGTCTATTAATTAACTTCATGGATTCTTAATTGCTTCTGGGCAATCATGACGGTTAATTAATAGATGCGCAGGAGTTATAGGTTGTTAGATGTCCGAAAGTATAACCATAATTAAATACTATAATTTGAATATTTTCCCAGTATTACTATCTAAAAAGAATTTCTTTCCATTCTCTTCTACTAATTCTATATCCGTTCCAACTTTGCAATTATATATTGCAATGATTGCTGGTTCAATATTGGCAACTGTATTAAAATCACATATACACATATTATCCGCTTTACTCAAATACTCCTCTGTGTCAATATCAGAAAAAAATCTCCAACCATTATCGACATCATTTACAGATTCTTCTCTAACACACCATCTCAACTTTCCCTTATGGCTCAATATATTTTTTGAAACAATACTTCCACCAGCATCGGTTATAAAAGTGACTACTTTATTCATACTTTTTCATCCTTTCCAATAAACTTGCCCTATACGGCATTTGCTCAGCAATTTCCAATGGTGTTTTTCCCCATGCATTCTTGTGATTAACCAAAATACTGTTCTGTGCAAACCAGATTTGATATAACGGTTCAAGTTCCTCATCTGTATATTTTAGGTTAATCAAATACTGTAAGGGCACTCTTTCCTTTTCATCTAATTGATTAATATTTACTCCCTTATCAATTAATTTTTTCAATTGCATTACCGGTGCTATCAATCAATCCATTACTTGCTGCAGTAACTAAAAGTCCCGCTCCTGTTCCTGCAATGGCTCCTTTTGACGCTTCAAGTATTATCTTTTTTAGATTAATGTCTTCTCCACTTAATACTTCACTTCCGATTTCAATAGCACCACTTACAATACCGCCTCCTGCATATAGCTCGCTTATCTTCTATCCACTAATTTTAAAATCACTTCTATAACCGAATATGCCACACAATTTAAAATCATTCCATTATATACCATCTCAACAGTGTTGAAATTTTTACGACTTCTTTTTCAGCTGTTGGAATTCCGATGATGATAACATCAATTCACATTTTCACTAACTAAAAAACTAAGGAAAAGATAATCGTTCATAACTTTTTATACATTTTTAAATCAATATCACCCGCATTTGCTTTCTAACCAATCTAATATTGTTTCTGGTATAGTGGCATTTAGTTCTGCATTTCCTGTCAAAATCTCTTTTACAGGACGTCCATCATATGTTACTTTTCTATTTGCGCAACAAGTTCTCAATATAAAATCCGTATTTTCAAAATAATGACAGGTTACATGTTCTAAATTATTCATTTCAATTTTTTTCACATTTTCAGCAGAAGTATAAGGATCCTGCTCCACACTTCCTATAAAAATCGGAATACCTTTGGAAATTGTTTTTATTTCCTTTACGTAGTGTCTGCTGATTAAATATAGTCTTTCATAATGTTCCAAACCTTTTTCACTTTGTCATTATACTTCTCATTCGACTGATTTCTTAATTGAACATCTGCATCATAAATAATGAAATCGCTCAATCCACCTCTCAAAGCAAACAGTTTACTATAGCTTTCTGTCAAGTATTTCATTTTTTTACCATCGTTCTCATCCGAGTCAATACAATTAACTTGTCCCATAAGAATTCTTAATATCCCGTTATATTGTCCATATCCATATTTTTGTACCATTTTGCCAATCTCTATATACGACTCTCGTAACTCCAAAAAATCTTCATTTCTTATCATTCTTCTATCTCCAATCTATTGTAACGGTATTTTTTCTACAACTTCAAAAGTCCACGATACATCTATATAAGTTTGCATAACATTATATCCTCACTCGTAAACCATCTTCCATATGGATTTTGAACATTACCTGCTCGATACATTATTCTATCTTCCTGTAATACTTCCATATTGTATCTGCCATTTCCACTCCTGCCAGTTCGGCACCTGTCAATCCTTCTCTGCTTCCATTCTCCAGAAAATCCAAATATCTTTTTGCATCCTCCGGTGACATCATATCGGCAAATGATTCGTATATTGTCCCGCTTTCCTTTAACAGCTTTTCTCCGGATGTCACTGCTTCGGCGGTCTCATCCGAATACTTGAACACTTTTACCCCGTGCAGCCATGCTCCTGTCTCATCTGTATGCTTTGCCAGCATACCGGCACCATCTGTACTTCCCGCCACTACACTGACTTTATCTGCATTTTTGAACAGTGTTCCATCCCTGATCCTGCCAAGTATTTCCCCCACATTTCCATACGGGAGAAATGTACTATCACATAACCTTCTCTTTGACCAAAGAACTTTTTATGACGCAGCTCTGTTTTTGCCTACTAATAAAGTTAGCGTACTTATAAAAATGAACAAAAGAGAATCAGCTGTATTTCATGGCTTTTGAAAGTCTTATAAATACCGCTGATACTGTGTTTTTGTCATATTTTCCTGATACTATATCGTAATACAATTTCATCTCAGTTGAAATCAACATATTTTATTTTCTGTGCCGACCTTTAAAAATTATTTTTCATTACTTTTTTCTAACTGATACCATTCATCTAAAACATCATATGCTGTCTTGTTTTGATCATCACTAAATATTATATCATAACTATAATCGGCATTTATTCTATTAGATATAACATCATATACTAATTTAATCTGTGTTGGCATTTCTTTTTGATGCTCTTGACATAATCTCTTAAGAGCCTTTATATCATCATTAATAATATTAATAGCTCCCTTTTGTCTAGGTATTGAGACATCATATTTTTTTTGCCCATCTACTATAACGTCATTTAGTTTGTTCTTCTTTACAATTTTACTATTAACTTTATAAAAGAAACCACTGGATATCATACCATCTTCAAAAGAACAATAAATATAAATCTTCTCCGCTCTTTTTTCCACATATTCCAAGCAAATTGACACCATGTCCGCTTGTATTTCTGAAAAATAGTCTTCAAACATTTTTCCCATTGCATTTCCTCCATTAATTTAGGATACTTTGACTAAAGAAGTCACCATCAATTGTATATTCTACATTAAATTCTATAGGACGGAAACCGTCTCCATCATACTTAATATCAATATTTACCGTTACCTCTTTTCCTTCACTTATAGCTTTTGCCCATTGATTTTCAATTTTTTTATATTGACTTAAATTAACATTTTGTGATTGAGATACAATATTATCCAGTTCTGGTGAGCCACCAAACCTATCTCCCGCTAAGTGTCCTGCATGATCTCCTTCAATTTTTCCTAGAGAATCTGAGTTATAATTTAGTCGACCATCTCGTTCCGTTAATTGCAGATTATCAGTATTCCAATTAGATATCCTTCCATTAGCATCTGTTTCATAATTATACTTGAATTCACCCGTTTGATATTTAATATTAGGTTTTAAATTTCCCGCTTCATCAAAAGGATTATCTGTAAAGACTTTTTGAACTGTTGATGTGCCACCCTTACTACCACTCTGGTCTCAAGCAAATCACCTGCATTCCTTAAATCCCATACATCCTCATATCCAACTTTCTGGGATACCAGCAAGGCATCTGCCATTTCCACTCCTGCCAGTTCGGCACCTGTCAATCCTTCTCTGCTTCCATTCTCCAGAAAATCCAAATATCTTTTTGCATCCTCCGGTGACATCATATCGGCAAATGATTCGTATATTGTCCCGCCACCCCAAGCAGAGTCACTTCATCTGTAAAATTACCCAGAACAATACATTCAGCACTCCGTATCAGATAATCTTCCGCTTTGTCCAGCATTTTTTTATACCAGACAGTCTCTATCTCATACAGTTCTGCCTCATAAGCCGACTGTTCCTGCTCGTGGGTATCCTTGGCATTCTGATAGCCGGTATTGATCCCCTCCAGTTTTTCGCGGTATTTATCCGGGGATAATCTCAGTTTCTCCGGCTGCAGCATGGCACATACCGCCTCAAATTTTTTCCCGTATTCTCCAAGCAGTCCGCAGTATCCTTCTATCTGTGCTGCGTAGTTTGCATCCACTTCAGTTATAAAATGAATTTTTCAACCCCTATGCCCCTGGTGAGTGACAGGTTAACAGGGGGCAAAGGAAATATTATAATTTTGTTACGTGCAATTCTTGCTATTTTATGCCAATGCATCACTTAATATTTTTTCAACCATATACTCTAAACTAGAAAACACTTCATTTTCTCTTCCAGAAGGATTATCCAATTCAACATATTTGCATTCTGTAAAATCATAAACATACCAACTAATATTACTTTCTCCTATGAAAATATATTTTTTTTGACACTCATTTTCATACCATATTTTATTATATTCAATTAATCCATTGATGCTTTGATTTGGGTGTTTGCTAAGCAGATTCTGATCAATTCCATATAAGATAAATCCATTAAACTCTAACCCGTTTACTATTTCTAATATATTTGCATAATCATTAGGTAAATCTACATTAAGTTCAATTTTAGCTTCCTTAAAAAATATTTCAATCTCATCTTCTGTTGCTCCAATATTTACCTTTTCTCCATATATTTTTTTCTCTTGTATAATTTCTTGCAATTTATCTTTCCACATTTGTAATTTCTCCTAGTGTTGTGCTGGATATATATTTCCATTAGGCATTGGCCATTGTACTGCTTGTACCGCTCCAATTTTCATTTGCCTTGCTATACTGTTTTGATAATTTGTTATAACTTTGTGATATGGCTCATTTTGTATTAGAACTAAATTATCGAACGAATTCGTCCCACTATCATCTAACGGTTGCTTATGATGGACTTGCCATCCATCTGGTACTCTTCCGTTTTGAATTTTTAAAATATCAGTTTCTGAAAATCCTGCATTTCTTAAATTTTCAGCATTATTCCCTAAATCTTCTAAGAATGCCTTTCTAGCAGTTGTGTTGAATTCATCTCGTAAAGTTTTCAACTCGGCAAAATTACGTTTTACATAAGAAATTTCTTGTATCTTTACATCATTTAATGTCACATCTTCTCCTCGTAATTTCCATGTAAAACTTGCATTTGTGCCAGTAGACATTTTTACATCTACTGACTTTTACATAACATAAATAATCTACGCCTAATCCGAGTCACAAATTACCAAATATCAATTCTAGATACTTCAAACTGAATACACATCCCATTCGACATATCTTTTGGGATTTTATCTTCATCAATATGTAAATTAAAACCCTTTACCTCAACAATCCCATTCTGCATATCTTTTAATTCACCTCTTAACTTATACTTAAATTCGCCTTCCATTTTTTCAATAATATTGTCCTTTGTTTCACACAATATAATATTATCTGTATCGAGACATTCTAACGGTTCTCCTAATACATCTCCAACATCACATGAACATGGGCATGAAAAACAAACTAAACAATCTGTATCACTTACAACTTTTAAAACTGCTTCTTCTCCCCCTATATCTAACCAGTTAATTTCTTTAATGCGCATATTTTATACCTACCTTTCAAACCCTAAACTTGGTGCTTTCTTAATTAACTCAGAGATGTTTTTTATATGGAATGTGGTTATATCTCCTGTAGTACGGTCAAGCCCTACAAAACCATATTTTTTACCACTCATAAAACTCACATAACCATTTAACTCTGGTGCATATGTTCCATTGTTTATTATGTAATTTGCATCATCTAAGTATTTATCAATAGAATAGTTGGAATCACCTAAAACATCTGCAATTTCTTGACCATGTTTACAATAATGTTCATCTAACAAGGATTGATTTTTAAACAATTTATTGGTCTTACTACCACTCTGGTCTTGACAGAGACTCTTTACTCTTATAATTATCCAAGCCGATACCTCTCTTTTGAAAAATGAATACACTTCCCAAAGCCGGCTCTCGCATCTGCTTAAAATTCCACCACATATTTGTCATTTGCTCTACCTATTTTCGCCAGCATTTTCACTACCGGCATTCGGTACTCTGTACATAGATTAATCACCTTCGGTGAGAGCCCTTCCGATTAATTTAAAGACCAAAATAATTTACTTTATTGAGCGTCCTTATGTGGAGACATAATTAAAGACATTAGTATTCAATAAAGACATTTACCCCAAAAGCATTATTACTTTTGGGGTAATCCATTAATCATTCACTTTTTTAGTTAATTCCGAGATATTTTTTTAGATTTAGCGTTGCCCTACAAATAGCATTTGGAAATAATTCAAAATACTTACTTATTCCTTCATTGATAACAGGAACAATAAAATTAAGGATGTTTTTCTCTAAACTCACTACTAATTCTTCAGCATTCATTGTATCTAACTGATATATGCCTTTATTTGTTTCATTTAAAAATCTGCCTGTAATATCACATTCATTGTTCTTTGGATACTGTAAATCATTATAAATATCTTTCACACAAAATCCATAATTAATATAATAGCTATTGTCAAAATCAAACAGTATAGGTGCCTTCGGCGAGAGTCAATATAGTCAGCATAAAGACTGCAATAATTTTAGCTTTGTGGGAATCCTTATGTGGATACATAACTAAATTATATATCTTCACTTTTTGCCTTTGAAGATATATCTGCCAAAAAATTCCACCATTCATAAACGTTATCAAATTCTTCAATATTCAAATTTCCTAAATATCTTGGATTACACATTGCTATTAGACGTTTTTTTGCATTTTCTGAATCCGCTTTCGTAATATCATGCATAATCTCTTCTACTCTTTTTGAATCATCTTCATATCCATTTTTTTTAAGATAATTACATAATAATTCTAATTCCTTTTTCATAGGCTATCTCCTTACTGCATTACTATATTTTCCGCCATCAGTAACAACTTGCCACGCACCACCTGTTCTTGGAATTCCATCATTTGCTACGGACTTGTATCATACTTGAATCACATTAATATTAATTTTTTTCAGCAATAATTTCTATAACAGATTTAAGAGTTTTTTTGAATCCTAAAGTATAACCCTAATTAAATAAATTCCGTTGCCACTTCAATAGCATCTTTTATATCTAAAGAAGGATATTTTTTTTCTATATATTTCAAACAATTAATATAGTTAACACTTTGCAAATTATATGCAATTTCCTCAAACACTTCACTTGTATACAAAATCTCTTTCTCATTTAATTGATTAAGTATATCAATAGTAAGCAATTCATCTTGACTTAATGCATCTATTAATTCATCTCTACACTTTTCAATTCTATAATCATCTTCGTCATTTATTTTCGACCTCTTGTCTAATATTTCTTTTACTTTTTTTAACATATATATTTCTCCTTTATGGTTGTAAATCTGCATCTGGAAAAATAGTCCCTATCTTTCCATCTGTTTTTATAATTCCTACTCTTACTCCATCATATTCTCCATATCCAATAACACCATCTGGCAAGTTCTTATTATCCGGTAAATTAGTAACATAATTTCCTGCCTCTTTAATCTTACTATCTGACCAATTTTTAGGAAACCATGCTTGTCCTGTTCCTGTTCTTTTTGAAGGTGTCTTATGTTTGGGAACATTTCCTACTCTAACTCCATTATCATATTCCTTAACAATATTATACTCAATTCCATTCTCTTCTAAAAAATTGATATTAGATTGACCATGTCCTCCACCTTTCATCCTAGATATTTGACCTGTTTTAGGGTTATATGTAAAATCGCCTACCGATGAATGCTTTAATGCTATATCATCTATAGAATTTATACCACTCTGGTCTTACTATTTCCTTTCTCCGTAGCAGATTGATATCCCCCTGCCGCATTCGCCTTCGGATGCTGTTCCTCGTCTGAATTGTAGCGGCTTTGTGTAGTTCCACAATTATGCCCGCTCGGATCCACATACCCAACCGGATTTGCCTGACAGTACTGATACAAATTCAGTCCATCTCCATAGTAAGTATCTTCCTGTGTGAACCGTCCAATTACCGGATTATAAAATCTCGCACGCAGATAATACTGCTGGGTAACCGGATCAAGCATCTCTCCGTTATAGCAGAAACGGTTCTCTACTTTTTCCGTCTTCTCTATGATGTTTCCAAAAGCATCATAGCTATAGTGGTTTAATATCTCTGCATCTTCCGACAGGACATGTGTGATACTTCCCTGCTCATCGGATACATAGTGATAATAAGTTTTCGCCTCCTGACTGTCAGAACTGATGATTCCAAGTCCACGGATATACCTTGTGATTGTTCCATTGTTGGTTTCTTCTGCCACAACTTCACGGTCTTCGTTGTATAAGAACTTGATGAGACGGCCGTTTTCTTCCATCTCATGACGCAGGCCTTCTCCGTCGTAACAGTTGATCTGAACCTGAAATTCTCTTGTAGCGGATGAAACCGACTAGCTCATTAACCTTATATTTGTAGGACTAGAATTTAAGTCTGTTAATGGGGATATCTAATTATGATACTCATTTCTAAATTCTCGAACTTTATCACACCACTCCTCAATTAATTGACGAAGTTCTTTTGTATCAACTTCACACCAATTCCCCATAGCATCCTCTGCTAAATTATCATATACTTTAGTCGTTTTAGGACTTATTTCCGCACAACATACATTTCCATTTACTTCTTCATATTCACTTTCGCCTGATATTACTCTATCAAAATCTGATTTTATCCATTCTTCAAAAGGTGATACATCTGATTCCAAAAAAGTAGATAATATTTGATATTTATTTTCCTTAAACTCTATTAATAATCTTCGTTTTTTTCCAATTAGTATTGTTTTATAAAATCTCAATATCATAATTTTCTACAACCTTTCCTCCATGTTAGTATACAGGATATGCCGAAATAATTTTTCCATTTTTGTCCAAAAACATTTCAATTTCCATTCCACTACTTGTTAAACCTGAATATGTATTTCCACGAATATATACGCGATTCCGATAATCTTCATTTATACTACCAATAACTTCTTGTGGGCTCATGCTTTTTGGATAAAACGATGAAAATCCTCCATTTGCAGTCTTTGGAATACCATTCACTTCAACTTTTGCTTTATATATTCCAAAGTTATTAGTAGATGATTCCGTCCCTGGTATTACATTACCAGAGGTGCCTTCTATTCCTTTATAATGATATCCAACTGCTTTACCTCTTGCATTTACCTGCCCTTCAAATATATGTTCAATAGCTGAGTCTGTAAAATTTTCTGTATTTTTTAATGAATTAAGTGTTGACTTCCCATAGCTGGTCTCAAGCAAATCACCCACATTCCTTAAATCCCATACATCCTCATATCCAACTTTCTGGGATACCAGCAAGGCATCTGCCTTTTCCACTCCTGCCAGCTCGGCACTTGTCAATCCTTCTCTGCTTCCATTCTCCAGAAAATCCAAATATCTTTTTGCATCCTCCGGTGACATCATATCGGCAAATGATTCGTATATTGTCCCGCTTTCCTTTAACAGCTTTTCTCCGGATGCCACTGCTTCGGCTGTCTCATCCGAATACCTGAACACCTTTACCCCGTGCAGCCATGCTCCTGCCTCATCTGCATGCTTTGCCAGCACACCGGCACCATCTGTACTTCTTGCCACCACACTGACTTTATCTGCATTTTTGAACAGTGTTCCATCCATGATCCTGCCAAGCATTTCCCCCACATTTCCATACAATTCCCTCAGATCATCTCCCAGCTTGTTGACTTCCTCATTATATTGTACCAGTCCATCCTCTGTCTTTCCTGCGCCTGATACTTCCAGTCTGGCATTGCCTCCGTCCGTTTCGCTGCCTGCCATAAGCTTGTTCAACGATTCCATATAGATATCCAGCATTTCCGGATCAATCTTTATTCCCGCCATTGCTCCCTCATCTTTTAGTAAACATACGGATGGAGCATCTTCAATTGAAAACCTGCATCTGAATCAAGATTTCTGACTTGATGTTTTCTTGAGCCAGCTGAGCGCTTTCTCTATGTAAGATGATAAAAAGGCAGACTTCGGGCACGATATTTGCAAGAAGCAGACCGATATCAGCAGTCTGGAAAAGAATTTAAAATTATAACCAACCGCGTGTTTGCAGATATTTATCTGGAATTCTTAATTCAAGTTCCTCAACAGTTTGTCGTATATAAGCTTCCATATCTGTATTTGAATAGCAATTGTGTGTATTCATTACGCTTATTAATCTTCCATTTCCAACTTCTATAGAAAACCCTATAATATCAAGTTCATAAGTGAAAACAACGTAAAAATAATCATAAGCAAAAAAACCTATTTTAAACGACCAATGCCCTGCTTCTTCCACCACATCATAATATTCTATACCTCTAATTTTATTACCAAATATTTTTTTTATTTTTTTACCCGTATCGATTCTAATATCATTAAAATTATTTTGTTGCATACCAAAAATCTCCTTTTTTTCTAATGCAAAATACCCATGTTTTTCTTGCAAATAATCCCATTCCCATTTCAATGCGCATTCACCATATGCCTCTGGATTATGTGAAAATCGTATCTCTTTACCTGCGTTTATGGCATCATCTAATGCAGGTTTGTTAAAATAGTCAAACATATTTTGACCTGCTACATCTAAACCATAGTTTGGACTTCTTTTCCCTCTGTATTACATTTTTTTACTTTAGTAACCAGCTTAGGAAAATCAGCTGGTCTGTTTGGAAAAGTAATCTCTCCAAGCTTTTGATTGTAACAGTCAATCATAACTGCTGTGTGGGTTTCTTTGTGTAAATCGATACCCACATAAATAAAATTTTCTTTAACCATAAAATCAACCCCAATCTCAATGTTTGGCAAAATAGTGACAATCTCAACTGTTAAGCATCTTTCTCGGAATTACGCATCTTTTCAGCAACCAAGTGTGCAAGAGTGGTATAGCCTATCCACTTCTGGTCAGGCACAAAATATTCCGCAAAGGAACACCGCTGACTTTCATGGAGATGGATACATCCTGCAGAACACAGGACACGAAGCAGAAGAAATCTCCTTCGTGGTGTGTGATGTTAACTCTGAACAGAAGAGGTTGCAAGTTGATTTTTTGATTTTGGGGCAGATTTTTTATATATACCTCTAAAAACAAGCAGAATTGGCTTTATGCCAAAAGACCAAAACAGACAAAAACAAGTAATAATGCACAAATTTACTTTTCTGACGCACAACCCAACTTTCTCTTGCCCCTGTGAGAGCCTGTGTTGCCCCTGTGTGCGATTTTAAGAGCGAAGTCGAGGTAGTTGCCCATAATGGAAGATTTGAGCCTTGTTGGGGAAATGTGAAAGACATGATTTCTTAAGATACTGCCAAAATAAGTAGGGTCGAAAATAGTGCAGGTTAAAGGGCTTATGCCGCAAAAGGCGGCATAAGCCAGAAAACACCCACCGGCAGAGCCGTTGGGTGAAATGTGGTATGGCATAACTTTTCCTGCTGTTCAAAAATTTGTTATGCTTTAGAACAGTTTTGTAGGGATTACCATGTAACAGAAAAATAGGAGATGCACCATAGCTCATACCCCCTGGTGAGTGCCATTGTAACATGGATGTTTATGGGCGGCAAGGGAAATGTGACAAAATTGTTACGTTTGCAAACCCAACTAAACAAATTCTATGTTTTCGCCTAAAACCTCTAAAAGAATTATTTCATTCCACGAATCGTAAAAGATTGTGCTTTTGACCTCTGCTATTTCATCAATTGTGCCATCACCGTTTACAATATCTTCTTTCAATTCTTCTAACAGTATAGAATTTGTTTGAATTAGTATATCTCCTATCTCTCTACCCATAGAATTTTTTTCTTTGAAGGCATAATAGTTTGAAAAAATAATTTGCCTAATTTTTTGATCCCAAGTTTTGATATATATAATCAAGCAAGAATCTTTTATGCAAATATCATATATTGTATTATCCATGTTGCTTACGCTATTTATCCAATCCATTATTTGTCACCTCTCTTATTCTGGGAAGGGTTCTCCTGGTATGAATCCAGAGCCTGCTCCAGGTGTATATCCTTCAGGATACCAAGTAATTCCATGACTCCACAGTTCTGAAATCATCTCATTTTCGATAAATGGAGCTATATCTTCAAAAATCAATAAAATGTGCATATGCCATGAATTGCCATGCCTCTCACCTTGAGGTTCTGCTATTGTGATGTAGTTGAAAGACTGCTGACCAGCAGTAATATCAATCTGCTTGGCAAGGTATCTCTTGAGTTTTCGCAGGAACAGCTTTACATCCAAAAAGGCTTGTTTACCATCAGTCATCACTTCTTCATAGGTAACCGTAATCCACTTACACTTGGCAGGTTCTGTGGCATTGCACCGAATTAAATCCATCAGATGATTAATACTTTTTCGCACACTCTTGGGAGACTGGTATCGACTTTCAGATTTTTTCTTCTGCTTTACTTCTCCAGTCCTTACATCAAGGTAAGTATCTTTTGACAGATTACGGACTGTGCAGGTTTTATTATTTCCAGCCGTAAACTGTGCAACTGAAGTGTTACCAGCAGTTTTCAATTTTACTTTGGTTAAATTATGTAGTTTAACATCAACTGAATTCACTTTTCTTATACGCATAAAAACGCACCTCTTTCACAACAAAAATTGTTTTAAAAGAAGTGCGTTAATATCAGCATTTTGGAACTAAATATGAGGTTTTGATTTTGACTGTCCTTAAGTGCACCCATCCCAAAAATTTTGCTATGGAACTGTCTTTATAAAAACTTTCGCTATTGCCTATTACTTCGTAAGGGCAAGTCGAAAGTTTTTGGTAAAGACAGTTAGGGTTGTGGTCAAAGCAAAAGGAAGTGGGATATCCTTATGTGGAGACATAATAAATTTTATTTTAGGAATTCATTTGATTTTATCAAATACTCCTTCATTAAAGAAACTCTTCTACCATCCAATTCTCCAGTATCAATCTCAACATCAAATTTAAAAACAAACCGATTAGCAATTTCATCCTCCAATGTTTTTAATTCCTCTTTATCAGTATGCTCACATAAAAATTTCAACCATTCTTTAGCTTCTTCCTGATTCTGATTCAATAAGTAGTCCTTTTTTTCAGTTCTCATTAATTCAATTGTGGTTATTAACTCATTTAAAATATTTATTAACTCGTTATGACTTTTTTTATCTATAATATTCATGTTATCCTCACTTCCATTGCATAGGTATTATTTCTATCCAATCTGATGGTACTGCTTTATAATCAATATATACTTGATGCGCACCGCCATATAATCCCATTCCTTGACTTCCAACCTTACCTTCCAAGCCAGATAGTTTCGCCCCTTCTGGAATAGTCATTTTATATAATGTGGAGGCATCATTACAAAATTCTTGTTTAATTGCAGTATCAACACGCCATTGATATTCCGTAGCAGGTGGTGGGTCTAAGCTCCAAAATCCACCATTCTTTCCACCAACTCTATACAGGGTTGTTCCACCCCCATATGTTACTGAATTTGATTTTCCACCTGCAAAGGAATTCAACACATTCCTTTCCCATGAAGACCCTTCAGGTAAAATAGGAGCTTCTACATTCTTAATAGTCTTACTACCACTCTCAAGCGCATCTCCTACATTCCTTAAATCCCATACATCCTCATATCCAACTTTCTGGGATACTAGCAATGCATCTGCCAGCTCGGCACTTGTCAATCCTTCTCTGCTTCCATTCGCCAGAAAATCCAGATATCTTTTTGCATCCTCCGGTGACATCATATCGGCAAATGATTCATATATTGTCCCGCTTTCCTTTAACAGCTTTTCTCCGGATGCCACTGCTTCGGCTGTCTCATCCGAATACCTGAACACTTTTACCCCGATAAGATCAAGCGCAAGCATGGCACATACAGTCTCAAATTTTTTCCCGTATTCTCCAAGCAGGCTGCAGTACCCTTCTATCTGTGCCGCGTAGTTTGCATCCACTTTCCCTGCTTTTTCTACTATAACATCCAACTTCTTTGTTGTCACATCATGTTTGTCAAACATATGCAAATGGTAACTGTTGATGTCATTGATATAGTCACCGATTTCCAGTTCTTCCAAAAAGAATCTTCTACAAAGTCAAATACTTTCCACTGCTCTTCTTCATCCACGTTCACACGGATGGTTTCATACAATTTCCTCAGATCATCTCCCAGCTTGTTGACTTTCTCATTATGATGACAAAAAGGCAGTCTTCGGGCACAATATTCGCAAGAAGCAGACCGATATCAGCAGTCTGAAAAAGATTCTGAAAATTATCATAGAAAAAACGCATTGTCTTCACAGCAACAAGAGCCATTAAAACAATGCGTTTTAAGTCTTTGAAAAAACAATATTCAATTTTAAATATTCTTGTACTAAATCACAATCAACATAAATCTTAACGCAAAACTATAGTCAAAATTTCTATGCTGAAATCTGTAATGAATTAAAAAATAAATCGAAGTTATCACTAATTCTATATAAACAATCTTCCTCTGTAGATTGTTCTAATTCCAAACAATGATCCCATAAGAAAACTCCTTTCCAATCATCTTGCCATATCAAAAGAATCAATCCAGCATTTATTGAATTTCCAATAATAATTGTTTCTTCTGGCAATTCCTCTCCATATTCATTGTACCAACTATTTAAGCATAAACTTCTTACCTGATTAAAACCAAACAAAACATCTATTCCTATATTTTCCTTTAATTCATCGACCCAAAACATATGAATTTCATCAATAAACTGACCCCCATTCGTATCCAATAAAAATTCTTTATAGTCTTTAGGTAATTTCATTTTTACAGTTTCTTCATAGCATATTACCTCATCAACAATTATTCCATCAAATTTTTTAAACATATTCTTTCTCCTATTTCTTTTTTAGGTTTGATATTCCACCCCTATGTCTAAATCTATCGTGCAATATCGTTTCTACCTCTTGCAATGTCACTCCATCTTCATGATGATGCCATGTTCCATCTGCCTTTTCCACTCCTGCCAGCTCGGCACTTGTCAATCCTTCTCTGCTTCCATTCGCCAGAAAATCCAGATACTTCAAAATGAATACACATCCCATTTAACATATCTTTTGGGGTTTCATTTTCATCAATATGTAAATCAAAATCCATTTTGCATATTTTTTAATTCATCCCTTAATTTATACTTAAATCCGCTATGTTCGTCCATATACCCAACCCGACAAAATTTCGCTATTGTCAATTAATTAACATCATGGATTCTTAATTACTTCGCAACAACCATGATGGTTAATTAATAGACATGTAGGAGTTGTAGGTTGTTGGATGTCCGAAAGTATAACCATAATAAATTTCATTTTTTCTAATACGAAGTCATAATTAAATATTATATTATTTTCATTCTCAAAATCTACTAAACTATCTCACTTGCTTTTTTATCTTCCTCTGCTATCCATGACAAAAAAGCTACATCTCCGCCGCCCATTTTTACAACTCGTTCCTTATGCATCATAACACCATAATCATGGTCTTCATCCCAACTACAGATAAAATGAAAACCCAAATATGCCATCCCATCATTTTCAACATCTAAAATATAAACACGCTTTGGTTCCATTATTTCTTTAAATTCTTGTATATCATCAACATTAGGCATATATTCATCCAATTCCTCATCTTCATATCCATATTCTTCTTGCATAATAGGATACTCCACTAATAATGCATTTAATATAATTTGTAATAATTTTTCCTGATTAGTTACAAGATATTCATATGCGAATTTATGTCTTGAATTAAGCGACTCTATTAACTTATCCCCTCCAATGTTTAAATCAATATCCATTTCCTTATTAAAAAAATTGTTCCACGAATCCAAAGTTACATTCCCGCTCCAAATTCCATTTACTTGTTTTACATTTGGTATTAACATATTTTTCCTTCATTACTAAATTTGACTCCACTTGGATATTTTGTTGCTAAATCTCCACTTAATTCATAGGTTTTGCCTGCATACTTTTTATTTATTATTCTTATCCCATCTAAATCTGAACCACTACCACTCTGGTCTCAAGCAAATCACCTGCATTCCTTAAATCCCATACATCCTCATATTCAACCTTCCGGGATACCAGCAATGCATCTGCCTTTTCCACTCCTGCCAGCTCAGCACCTGTCAATCCTTCTCTGCTTCCATTCTCCAGAAAATCCAAATATCTTTTTGCATCCTCCGGTGACATCATATCGGCAAATGATTCATATATTGTCCCGCTTTCCTTTAACAGCTTTTCTCCGGATGCCACTGCTTCGGCTGTCTCATCCGAATACCTGAAGACCTTTACCCCGATAAGATCAAGCGCAAACATAGCGCATACAGCCTCAAATTTTTCAAGAATTTTTTCACGCTCTATACTATCTTCGGATTTGAATTTCTTACGCAAACTTATTACATCATTTGATTCTTTAATGCTACCTCTGTCTTTATTATCCCATTATATCAGCCATCCCTTAATAACCTCTAACGCTCCTACATCTGTAATTCCTTCATCATCAGCAGATCGACCATATTTTTTCAGTTTTCTTTTTCCTCTCACACAAAAAGTGAAATCCGTATTTTCAAAATGTATGGCATTTTCATTTTTTACATTGCAGTATGGATCATCTCCAAAATCTCCGATAAATATTGGCATTCTCTCTTTTAAACGATTGATATAATTCAAAGTATCCCGATTTGTGATTCCTACACAAATAAGTTCTGTTGGATTTAGCCCCTCTACAATTTCCCCTATAAAATCATTTATATTTCCTGCACAAAATACTATAACTCTGCCGGAGTTTCTTTCTTTTAAAACTTTATTAATTGTTTGCAATACCGGCTGTATAGGAATCTGTGTCTCAATATCACTGTGGTCATACCTCAGTGTATGATATCCTGCTCTTACAAAAAAGTCTGATATCTCATCATATTTTCCTATATGCCCCAGCAATCTCTTTTTCCTCTTGTTTTGATACCATACCCTTCCATTCAGATCACTTTTGTAATAATCCGGATGCATGAACACTATGGTTCCTTTAAAATTATTTTCTTTTTTTCGTTGTGAGTAACAAATCTTTACATTTTCTTCTGTTAAAAATTCTTCTTTTAAATCGAAACTCTCTCTTTGAACTGGCTTAGTTGTATTAGATATGCCTTTAAATGCAATGATGATAACCTCTAAGATCCATATAACAATCGTAATATCTAATGAAGTACTTACATAATTATGAACATTTTTATTATCCATTGTAAAATATTTTATCAGGAATAAACTACTTAATATGATATCTACACTAATGATTATCTTATATAATTTAGCCGCTTTCGGGGATAATGTCTCATATCGCATTATATAGATGCAGGCTCCAACTGAAAATATGTATAATTCTAACACCGTTATTAAATAATAAATTGTTTTTGCTGTCATACATATTATTCCCCACTTCCATTTTTTTCAGATAATTGTTGAGTTATAATAAACGTTAATACCTCGCTGTTTATATTAGATATTCCATCCGCCAATTGTATTTTTATATAACTTAATATTTCTTCACGAACAGACTCATTGTATAATATTCTACTTAAATCAGATCCAAGAATATTATTACTATTATTCCATAAGTTTGTCTGAGCATATTCCCTTCCCCTTTTATTATAATAATGGGTTTTACTGCTTCGGTTTCCGAATAGATGATGTTGTTCCAAGTTTCACATTCTCCACACACTTCAATATTTATTGCCCACTCCTTCTCCTTTTTTTATTAAACTCTGAATTAGGATTTTGTGAATTTCCAATTATACAAAAAACTGAAAATCCTCCTAAAATCATTGACATAACTAATACTATTCCCCACATAAGCTTTCCTCTTGACGCAGTTGACATTGTTTTCTGCATGAGTCTTCCACCATGTCCTCCTCTGAAAACTCGTCCTAAAACAATCAGTACAGAAATGCTACATGTTGTAAATATAGCGGCAATTTTTCTTATCGCAATCCAAAATGGTTTATTTTTATTAACCTTTCCCTGTACGATTGGAATTAATATTCCAATTCCAATACTTATAGCATAAAGAATTCCTGTAACTATTCCTGTATTTTTTCCAAATAAAGAACCATAAAGTAACATTGGCATCATCCATGAAATAGAACAACCAAATAATAGCAATGATGAATACATTGATAATTCATCATCTTTTCTTACCAATTTTATAATTGTAAGTATCAATAATATACTAAAACAGCTTATATTTATGCATAAAATAATTTTTATTGGTTTACTTTCAATATAAGCAGCCATTAACTCTGCACCCAAGAAAAATATATCCATATAAATTACTATCATAAAACATTTTAAAATTTCCTTACTCTTTCCCATCACCATTTTCTCCATCAATCAATCCAAATACAAAGTCTTTAATATCATCCCTTAATGATTTTCCATTTCTGCCAAGCCATTTTTTATTTTTCCTCCTGTGGTTCTTCTAAAATTTCCTACACTTACACCAGCTTCTGCGGCATTGATTTTGGTAGTTGGATTATCAATAATTGAACGTAGCCTGTAAAATCAAATAGCTAATATGCATTCTGCATCTGAAAAATACTTTTTCAAAAGTCATGTAATAAAATCGTTAAAAAACTCTATTGGTTTCACCTGCAATTTAAAGTTAGCTTCTCCTTCTACTAATAATATTCTGATTATGATCTTTTCAACTGATACTACACATGATAATCCTCTAATCTATCTACTATCTGTATATGTGGATTTTTTTTTAATAATATATCCATAATTGATGATTTTTCTCTAAAAGAAAACAGATATTTTTTGTCTTTATTATATACATTAATGTATCTACCAAACTCTTTCACCATCTGTTCTCTTGTCGTGCCATACGGATATATCACCGGTTCCTCTCTTCCTCTTTCAACATAACCTATATCCTGATACATCATCCTAGTTTTTCTAAATAAATTATTTATTCTTCCGCTACAAACAATGCACATATCTTCTAACTGAATATAATATGCTTTTTTATAATTCTTTACTGCTATAGGAACTCCTGGGAAAAAAAGTAATCCTGCTAATACTAATAATATAGGTAATTGTTTTTCAGTTATAAATCCAATTACTGCCATAATACTCATCATCATTGCAAACGAAAGCCACAAATAGGTGGCTTTATATTGAAAAATAGTTTTATTATGATTTTTCTCATAAAATAAATAATGTTTCATTATTCTTTTTCCTCATCTTTTTTCATATCTGAAATTTGCTCTTTAATATGAGTTGGTAAATTTGTTAACATATTTCCAATGCTATCAGCTGCTAGAAGTCCATTATCAATAAGACCATAAAATAATCCATGTCATTTAGATAAGGTTTTTTATGATGAAAACAGTATATCATATGCGTTCATGCATTGAAAATACTGTTCAGTTAAGAAATGCTGTATTTTTTTGGTGCACTAATGCGTAGAAAGCAGGTGTATGATGAGTTCAAATCATTTTTTTGTGTATGACAAAAAGACAGATTGCATATCTGCCTCATAACGCAGTATAATGGTGGCGAAATTAATTTTATAGACGTGTTTGGTATTTTTATTACCACCATTTGTATGTTTTGGAATAATTAATCAACAATTCTGATTATATGTTTTATCTTTTACGCA
>ENA-OROP01000454-OROP01000454.1-human-gut-metagenome-genome-assembly--contig:-NODE-454-length-47138-cov-7.162840_pt1 | contig 47138 bp, 60 predicted proteins | sample MGYA00242132_ERZ509056 | MGnify/ENA primary metagenome ERZ509056 (study PRJEB26280, sample SAMEA2338768) | human gut metagenome | biome: human gut; feature: human-associated habitat; material: faeces...
CAATTTATTGGGATTAACTAAAAAAGCCACACACACTTTTTGTCCTATAAGCCTGCATATCTTATAACATTTTCATAAAAACACAAAAGCTGAGACAACAAATCGTTGCCTCAGCTTTTTTAGTTATATGGACTATCGATAAACCGATTCAAAACTTAGGGTTATAGGACAAAACTTATCGGAATATCATCACGGCTTCGCCCGTAGGCACAATAAATTGAATATCTTTGTAAGTCGGTTCAACGAGCCACTGACCGTTAATCGTCATAATCCCCCATTTACCGCCTACTTTTACGGCTGTATAATCGCCGATAAAATTAGAAACTTTCTGAATTTTGATATCCTTAGCTTCATATACGACCTGACCTGTTTTATCGATGATTTTATACCCTGTAAAACCATCACCTAAGAGTGAATCGCCCGTAACCCAAGCGTATCCTTCGGCACCGTAATAGGTATGTTTAGCACCCTTGGATAAACTAAATATTTCTGTACGAGCCGGCTCCATTTTATACACCCGCTTGTTATCTGCCGTCGTGGCCACGATATAGCTGTCATTCATAAAATCAATACCGTCGTAAATAAACGGCAATACATTCTTGTTCGTCAAATAGTTCAGTACGCCTCGTTTTTCCGTATGCTTATTCTTAAGTGCAATATACGAATCGGAAAGATTTATGCCTTCAAAGGTATAATCACCAAACGGAATTAGGAAGTTACCTTTTTTATCGACAACAGCCAACTGATTGTCGTTTTCGATAATAGTCCCAAATGGCATCATCGGATACACATAGTCAAGCTTGCTGTCTACCACGATACGGCCATCACGATCGATATAACCGCGCTTTACCTTATCCCGCGCCACTTCAACACCACCGAAGCCGAAAAAGCCGTCGTCATAATCGCCCCAGCCCAAATAACCGCCGTGACCATGACCGACGCCGATGCCGATACCGAGACCGCTGTCACCGCCGCCGAAAATACCGCCAATGGCAAGGCCGCCAAAGCCGCCAAATAAATTAAAGCCCGATGCTCGCCGTTCTATTTGTGCTAATCCATCATTATACGGCGATACATAATCGGCCGCCACCGTAAAGAGTTCACTGCCCGTGCCGTCAATGCCTACAATCTGGCCTTTTTCCGTTTTAACAAAAGCTCGGTCTTCGCTGAACGAAGCTACTACATCTTTATATTTCGGTGCGATTACAATTTGATCGCCTACATTTTTAAAACCATACCGTTTAGTACTTTCATCCTTGAACGGAAAATACAAATCGGAGGCATAGCCCTGGCGCTTAATCATAGGTGCATCCAATTTAACCCCTACGGCCGTTTTATCTTTTGGATTACTGAACACTAATTCATGGCCACGGTTAGCACTGTTTACCGTTTTATAGGCCGGTTGAACAACATATTCACCTTTTGAGTCCAAGAGACCATAGCCTTCCTTGGTTTGCACAATGGCAATGGCGCGATTTATCTCTTTAAGACCATTAGCATCATCCCCTTTTACAGCACTATCAGCCATGGCAACGCCGTCATGCTTCAAGGTTGGCCACAATTGACCGTTAGCTGCATAGGTTACTTCATCACTGAGTACTACTGTAGGGGGCAAATAATTTACCGTGTCGGTTATGGTCGCCTGACTTTGACCGTAACCTAAACAGAATGTACAAACGGCTGCTACCAGCCATGTTTTTGTTCGCTTTGAAACTTTCATATAACTACCTCCCAACAAACGTATTACACACTCACTTGTTAGTTACTCATATTATATACACTACAGAATGAGCGTGGTTAAGCTATTCTCACCCTTTTAGGTTGAGCAACGGTTGAGCAATAAGTAAATCCAAATAAACATAAGGGAACTAAATTTAATTGATATTCATAAGTATATCACTCTTCCGGCTCACCGTATAATCGAGTCATACCGGCTTTCGTAACAAGCCAAGTCCCTCCACTTTTTCGACACTCCACATCAATTATTAGACGTGGAGGTCTACCTTGTATGCCCGTGCATAAATGTTTTACACTAACCTGTGACAGTCCCCATACTTCGGCGGCTTCTTTGGTTGTCATGACATCCGTAAATTTCATACTATTTTCTCACCTCTTGTATAATAGCTATTATCCCCAGAATTAAGGCCAACCCGCCAAACCAATCCCAGCCATATTTATCCATAGATAAATAGACCGATACACTCAATAAAGCTAATACTACTGTTACACTTTTATTTTTCATAACTTCATGATAAGATATAGATGAGCTAGGGGCTTTCGCCCCTAACCCTTGGACAGTCCTTACTTTTTGAAAAGCGTTTTTATTGCTACGGCTATTAGCACTATCTTTTCAATTATTGTAAGGACTTTTTCTATATCGTCCATCATGTTTTTCGCCTCCTCTCTATGGTTTTATTATAACCTTATTCGGTTAAATCGTCGATTAAAATAAATAAAAAAAATGCCCGCAAAGCTAGATTTTTGAACCGACCCCTTAAAGTTAGACTTTTATTTCCGAGAAACCTATTCAGGCTTCTCGGAAATAAAAGTCTAACTTTTTGGGGTCACTACATTTTTCTAACCTTGCGGGCATTTTGCGTACATAACGTCGTACGCCACGAGATATTTGGATCACGCTACCTTTCTTACCACTGTGCCACCGTGTACATAACCGTAGCTCCCTTAATTTTCGTTCCGTCGAATTGAACTAAACCTTCTACTCGGCCTGCTTGGTATCCTACTGTCGGGTAGATTTTATCATTTAATACCGTTACACCGGTTTTAATTTTATGAGGTTTATCCAAACTAATCTTATATACATCGACGGTTTGTTTATCCTCATTAGCGACTACCACTGTTCTATCGCTTGGCGTAACGGCTACGACAGGCAACTCCGGAGATTTAGCTTCAATTGCTTTGGCCGTCTTTTCCGCGGCCTGTGTGACTGTTGGAGCCTTAACTATATAGGATATAACAGGTTTTGCTTTTGCTATTTCATGAACAACCGTATCAGCTTGTTTCGGAGTGATTTTAATATCTTTGGCCAATACCTCCGGTTTAGCCATAGTAGACTGTGGTACCACCTTTGGTACCGTCTCCTTCTGATTGCTATTCACATAGTAGCCTACACATACAATAATTAATACTACAGCGATAACTGCATATAAGACATAATGTAATCGCTTATTCTCCACCTAATCACCCCCAATCTAGTAACTTACACACTAATCGTTTAGTCAGTTTTATTCAGCCCAGTAATCGGTAATCCCGCGTGCAATTGCTCGCACCATTTTATCCAAATTAGTTTCCAATAATCGAAGATCATCCATGTTATCAATGAACGCTAATTCAACGAGGACTGCTACCGCATTTGTACCATTAAGCACCCATAAGCCATCCCGTTGCTTACTGCCGCGGTCTACCGTGTTAACTGACCGGATTATCTGAGACTGTATAAATCCGGCCAATCGTTGGCCATAAAAGGATTTATACAAAGTCTCGGTTCCTCGTGCAATTGTGTTAAATGCATTACAGTGCAACGAGATAAATATATCAGCTCCCCACGCATTACTAGTGGCACACACGTCCCCTAAATCGTCGGACTGTAATGCCTTAACTTCTATACCCGCGGCTTCTAAATAACCGGCAAGCATACGTCCGGCTTTAGCCGCTATATCGCATTCGCGAGTACCGGTAACCGGATTAACAGCACCTGGATCTGGAATACCTCCGGGTGCGTGACCCGGATTTACAAATACTTTCATAGCCTACCTCCTAAAACTTAACCTTGTTCTCAATCTTATCACGTACCAATTCCAAGAAACGCCCCATGCTTTTATTGCCACCGTCTCGAAGATTTTCAAGGATGCTAAGAAATTCGGATGAGCCCAAATACAGCCACACGAGATTAACGGCAAACGATTTTTCGCCTGCTAGCCAGTCAAATAGAAAAGCAGCCGCTGTGACTGTTACATAGGTAAGGACTTTATCACAAAATCCTTTTCGCATATATTCGCTTCTAATCAAATTCAGGTCAAATGCTGTCGGTATGGCTCGGTACTTTTCCCAGGCCGCAATATGTTCCGGATCGTAACCAAAATTATCGACAAGCATACGGTACGCCACACTAGCCCACTTGGTAACCAAATCAAGACCGACTAGCAATATAAATATCCCTAACACTTGTACGTGCTTAAGCCCGATTAACCAAATAGCTACTGCGGCGATAACAGATAAGGCACTTTTTACCCACCATGCGGCAATCAAGGATTCCCACATGTCCTGAAAATACTGTATAGATATCATTTACTGTCCTCCTTTTCCGCTTCGATTTCGGCATCACATTCCGCGATGGCGTCGATGTAGACGTTATATACACAATCTACATCTGGGCAGCGACCGTCTTCAGTAAGTTCAGCCGCGCAATATTCACAATATAATTTATCCTCCATGTTTAAACCTCCTTAATCTTCTGGATCATAGCAGCATTATTAGCCTGATATTGGTCACGCAATTGAGCAGCCAAAGTATCATTCCCCTGCAACAGGGCTGTCAACATACGGTCCTGCAGCGGTGCATTCGCCGCATCAGTTTCGGCCTTAATCGCTTGGATCTTAGCCTTGCGCTTTTCAGCTTCGGTAGGTACGTATGGAGTTGGAATAACAGGTTCTTCACCGCCCCAGACGTATTTACCATCAGCCAGCTTAGCCTGAATGCTAGCGTCTTCATCACGCAAGTAAATCTTGCCAGGATATTCCTTTTGAGCTTTCTCTTCAAGCTCTTTCCAGCTAAAACCGTGAACGTCCATCCAATAAGACGCTAAACGTTTACTCTCTCCGTTTTTGTCAGGCGTATCAAGTATAATTAAATATTGATTCATGACATTATCATTCCTTTCTTTTAAAACTGGAGGTATAAAAAATGAAGTTACCAAACAACTATGGCCAAATCTGTAAACTATCTGGCAATAGAAGAAGGCCTTTTATGGTAAGAAAAACAATCGGCTATGAAAACAAGGGCTGTGCCATTTACCATATTGTTGGTTATTATGCTAGTAAATCAGATGCATTAGATGCACTAGCAAAATTCAATAATACGGACATTCCCACGCCTACTATCACCCTTTCCAAAATTTATAAGTTATGGTTTCCCACTCATTCAAAGCATGTTAGCACTTCAACCTCTAATAGTTATATTAATAGTCTGAAACATTTAGGTGCAGTAGCTACATTACCTATTAATGCTATTAAATATAGACAATTACAGGATGTTATGGATAACATGCTTAATAATAACTTGTCTTATGCTAGCTTAAAAAAAGTTAGATCCTTATTACATCAGTTATATACCTTTGCCATAATTAACGAATGGACCGATAAAAATCTAGCTGAATATTTAATTATCGGCAAAAATACACCGGTTAGGCCACATAAGCCTTTTACCACTGCTCAAATCAATAAGTTATGGCGTTCTAGCAACCCTAACCGCATCATACCCTTGATTATGCTTTATACCGGTATGAGAAGTACTGAACTACGGCATTTAAAGCGTTCAGATATTAACATCAAGCAAAAATACTTTGACATTAAAACATCTAAGACTAAAGCCGGTATTAGAATCATTCCCATACATGAAAGACTATGGCCTATTATCCAAACCCTATTGAGCAATAACAATAAATACTTGCTTGGAGATACTATAATTACATATGCTCAGCTTTCTCGAAAATTTAAAGATGTAATGACTACGATAAAAGCCAATCATACCACTCATGACTGTAGGCATACATTTGCAACATTATTAGATAATGCCAATGCAAACTATAATGCTAAAAGGCGTTTGCTTGGTCATGCTGCTAATAATGTTACAGATGGTGTATATACCCACAAAGCCTTACCACAGCTGAGGAAAACTATAAGATTACTGAAATAATGTTTACAATATGTTCATTATTATGTCATTCTTAATTTCTTAATATTGCCATAGCATAAGCTTTTACTCATGCTTCTAATTTGTTTATTACTAAGACATTATCAATCCATTTCTTACTGTCTTTTATTATCACCTCCTTACCCAAGGTGGAGCAACCGGCCGACCGGCTAATAATGCAGCCACGGCAAACTTTGCGATAGCTTTTAATAATACGGATTATATTATTATTCCGGTTGGCGTTATTGACGCAAGCGACAGTAAATTCAGCTTAACTGTTAACGTTTTAAAAGACTATAAAACGGCTAATAGTTGTACATTCCGTACATCCGATGCTATCGCTCCGGCGTGCTATTATGTGGCTTTTAGCCGGCAGAATTAAACGCCAATAATTAATATGGATTGTTTAAATACCGGCAACCAACCAATTTACACCGCGTTCACCTTCTCCATTTTGGGTGTGTAAACCGATTTGCAAAGATGTAGTATCAGCGGTTGCTCCGGCTACAAATTGCCATGATGGATTAGCCCCCTGTGCCGGGTCGTCCCATGCAATCAGCGGCTTAAATGCTTTATTTGTAAAATTAATTGGGAATGGTATTGTCTTTACTTGCCGTTCAGGAATTATATTCCATCCACCTTGGATAATTAACCCTCCAAAGAGTCGCCCAAGGCTTATTGACCAAGCATTCGGATTATCAAAATTGTACTTAACTCCAAACTGTGACAATGTCTCCGAACCGATAGCATCCATAACACCTTTGATAAAATTTCGGTCTGTCAAAAACGACAATAAAGCCGATTTAACAAATGACGTACTCGCCGCTTGCGTATCATTAGAGCTAGATGATGCAGTAGGTACTCGTGGCGTACCGGTGAATGTCGGAGAGCTTAACGGAGCCTTAAGGGCTAATAAATTAGTAATAGTCGTTGCAAAATTAGGATCGTCACCTAATGCAGCCGCCAGCTTATCGAGAGTATCCAGTGTTCCCGGTGCCGAATTAATCAGCTTGGCTACTGCCGATGCGATCTCTCGGAACACGTACGCTGTAGATGCAATACGAGTCGAGTTATCTCCGGAACTCGCTGTTGTCGTATACGTCGCGTTAGTGGCCGATGTGGCACTGCCCGCGTGTGCGACATTATCAATCGTAATAGTCGTACTTGTATTATCGCCTTTAGTAATCTGGAATGTGGCATCATTTACACGAGTCACATTTTTAACAAAGTTATTAAAAATAACCTCGTGGGAAGATGTATCGGCATCATGATCCTCTAATTCCTCACGAGTAGCGTACTGCTGAGAGTTGAATTTAACGATTACATTAACTTGAGCATCAACCCCAAGGGCTATCGTTACACGTTTCTCGTTATATTGAGACGATGCCGGTGTGTAAGATGCATTCGATGCATACGTATAAGCGAATAAATATTCTTGCCCGTTCTGTCCTACTTTAGCGTATACGCCTAATTCGCGTACATAGAAGCCCGTTTTGATCTTAGAGTTATCATACACAGTCGTTAAATATAGCGTATCTTCTTCTCGACGCTTCTTAGTAACACCGCTCTCAATAACCTTGTGAATAAGGCCGGTAAATGATTCCTGCTGTGCGTCTTGTTGCTTGACGCCATCGCCCCACTCTACGCGGGTAAAATAAAGTGCTTTCTCTTCAGCAAGTGCCTGAGTTATCATCGCACGCCCTCGGATTGTAGGCACTATCGGATCATATTGACTCATGATTACCTCCTATAAATACATTGTCAAAAACACTAACCGAGCCGGCATAGGCTACCGGTGCCCTGCCCGTATCAATATCGCCATCGGTACCTTTTTCGATGGACAAAATATCAAATTCTGAGACCGCACCGGCATAAAAAAATTGCCCCTGCGTAAAAAACGCATGAGCAATTAAATATGTCAGATGAGCCGGTTTATAGAAATCCACGATAGCCCGTAATTCATCGAGGACTATCATCGTTTCCATGTCAATCCGGAACACGCCCGGAGCAACATTCTCGACGAGAGTAGCATCCTTGGTGAAAACTACAGAATCGATCAGGGACTGCATACGGTTATTTGTCACCGTATCGCGAGCACGGATTTTCCGCAATAGTGCGATACGTCTGTTTTCTATGGTGCCGGTAGACGGTAACGCATATACACGCTCCCAATCCGCTAGCCCCCAGGTTGCAGTCTCAACAAAAAACTGCTTAGCAATATCGATAACCTTTAATCGGTACTGTTCATGTTCATACGACAAAGTACCTTGCACCGCATTAAATGATTTGTCTTTTGCTAAGAACTTAGGCAAGTATCGCATAACATCGACTTTATACGTACGTAACAACTCAAATATCATTCAATACGCACCTCCCCGATTACGGGCAGTTCTTCATCTGAAAGGGCTACATTCGTCGCATTCCCGTTAAGCAATAACGCCGTATAATCTTCTACACCGGTAGTATGGAAGATAATATCGCCGATTTTAGCAATACTTACATAGCTAGTGGTTATGTTTTTGAAATAATCGACTACGGCGGCCTTGATACTATCCTTATCAGCAAATCCGTTAATTTTAACCGAAATGTCGATTACTTTTTTTGATGCGGATATAACCGTAATTTGAGCACCAATTGGTCGGACTGTTTCAATATAGTCGGTTACTCGCTTAATCAATTCAGCATTAGCCGTATCACGATTGGCATCAACGATAATAACCTTTACCGTATTCGGGCCATTCCAGGTTGGCAACACACTCGCAGAACCGACGCCCGGAACAGCTAACGCCCACTCCAGATAGTGCGATTTATTACCGGTAGTGCCTGGATTGCGAACATGGAGTAAATAACGAGCAAGGAGTGCCTTATCGGTTTCCCCGTCATAGCCACCATAGGTAGCCTCCGAATTAGTTACATCGCGTATGCCCGGAATTGACACGGATATAGTATTAATCGCACCGGCCGCCACGTTTCCGTTTGTCCCAGCTACCACAGCCTTTACTGGTATAGTAGCCGTAGTATTAACTGTTACAGATTCTTCAGTTTCAAACTGTATGCCGGTTTCAGTAGCGAATTGGCAGCCTTTAGGTATTTCGCCACTGCCGGATACAGTGACGGTACCCGTAGCCTTTACGGCCAATTTTCGAATAACACCGGCTTCCGCTGCACGAGCTGTCAGGAAATCTCCCCATGCTGTATCAGCGAAGGCAGCATTATATAATTGTTCCAGTTCAACTTCTACTTTTCCGAATTCAATCGAATTTGAAGAGAAAACATCATATTCGAAGGTCCCTTCAATATTACTAACCGGTAGTTCCGAATAGGATTGTAGTTCTTTTAAAATTTCGGCTTGGTCTCTCGCTTTATACATTTACGTTCACCTCTCCATATATAGTAGTTAATATGATGTCGGCCACCACAGTATCAGCATCAGTAGTGGTAAACTCAACAGAATCAATACTGAGGATATACGGGTTAACCATTAAACACTCAACGATAACACGTTTAAGTTCCAAGTACCGTTCTTTGACCTGCATTACCTTACCGATAAACGGTTTAACTTCAATGCCGTATTGCCACGAATAAGCCAGATACTGATAGCGTTCCGTCTGGAGCGCCTTGCCTACCCAAACCTTAATAGCGTCATTTTCGGTAACGATTTTTTGCTTTCCGTTAGAATCGTATTTGAAATTATCGGTGTCGAAGTCCCAATCAAATTCAACAAAAGTAGGTAGTTTTTTAGCTTCTTCAACAGGATTAAAGCCTGTCACAAATGGATAGGCATCACTCATACTAATCGCACCACCTTATCCTCAATCAAGTACAATTGGTCTTCTTGGCCACCGGGATTATAAACCGGAATAACGGATACTCGATCACCGGGCTTAAGTGTATCGGTGTAAATGATATTATCCGTGTACGGGTTATCAATATCATGAGTATGGCTTGCAAATGCAGGCATACCACTGCCGCCCGCTCGTGGTTGAGTTTCCGACTTAATCACGCCCTTAGCAGTACGTTCGTACCCTACGAGCAAGTATTCACTGATGTACACATCTTCTTTTGTCAGAATGATGTCGTTAAGTTGTACCTTTATATCAGGTGGCGATGCTATCACAACACCTATCATAGTTTGTCGTGGCCTTGCATCTTGGGCAATCCCCGTTACCATATCAACAAGCTTAGCCGCCGATTGTGCGGCCGTAGGAATTTGTTCCGGCATTAGCTGCCTCCTTCCTTATTCTTATCAGGATCCTGTTCATCCATAAGATTTTCAAATTCGAGCTCGACCTTCATCGTATGTACGCCATCACTAAATGAATGATGGTCGGACTTAACCCAAAATTGACCGGTTAAATTAGCGATACTGTCGCTAATCTTAATCGAATACGAAGACTTGACCGCATAATCACCGAGTAATTCCAACACACCGGTTCGTTCAGGTCCTTTTAGTAATGCTTTTACAGCTTCTTGAGTATTCACCTTTGGATTCGTTTTATATACATCCTGAATCATGGAATACTTCTTAATATCATCCGTATTCTGCTGATAACCGACCAAGTTTCCTTGCTCATCAGTTATACGGACCGAGTTAACCATGTTTTCGATGCTTTCCCGGTAGGTACTGTTATTAGTATTCACATACTGACTAGCCTCGAACGACTCAATAAGGCTTCCTTTTTCAATGACGTCTAAGCTATCACCCTTCATAAGCATTTGGTACTTTTTACCGGTTGATTTGGATAGTTGAGTATAGGCCATCATAATTATCTGATAGCCTGTTTTTTCGGCCGCAATATAGCTTAATTTTTTATCCGTCTTGGGCAAGGTACCAACCTTTACCCCTAATTCAGCACATACGCCTTTTACAATATCCTCGGCCAATACATTAACAAATTTCTTAGTAGTTTTGGATTTACAAAGAATAAATAGATTGTCATAGCATCGAACGGAAACTAATGAATTTTCAGTATTGCGTTCCACTGAGTATATATTGCCCTGGAATTGTAACTGTCCATCTTCGTCGTAACCATAAATCGTTTGGCCACAATCCAAAGAATGGACGGGAATCAACGCATCCCGCCCATCTTGAACATATGAAAATTCCAAAACTCTAGCCACTTGAATACGTGAGCCGCTCCATTCTACTTTCTGAACTACGGTCGACATATCCACATCGGCGCCAGTGTCGCTAGATTTATATTTAATAATCATAACTACACCTTCAACTTTCGGATCTTCGTTACGTTATTAATGACTAACCCCGTCAAATTATTGCTTTCAACTACACGTCGCCAGTGCTTATAATCACCATAAGCTTTTTTGGCCACGTCCAAAACATCCGCCGCTTTACTAACCATAGTAGCCGTCGTTGCATTAACCTCGCCTGGTCTAGTGCGCAATCCGGTAGCCGCTTCGATTTGATTACTGTTGTTGGCCAACGGTGTGTTTAAATCTTTATGTTCGGTTAAGCTTAGACTGTAATAAATATCGCCACTACCATCACGTTTATCGCAATCAAAAGAACCAATACCGACCGCTAAATTAACATCAAGTCCTGTGATAATAATTCGTACCGGAAGTCGTAGTTCTTTCCACTTTTTAATAAGAGCCATACATTCGGCCGGTTCCTTGTTATCACCAACTACAAAAGGATATTCCCTCTTTAGATTCGGAAAAAATGAACTAAACGAAATAGTTTGTAACTTAGGCATACCGAATACTAAAATTTCGCCAACTTGAGTTACATTCATGGTTTTATTGTTCTGACCGTCGGATATAGTAATCTTGCTTGGGGTTACCGGTAATACAAACCGTTCCCCCTGACAAGATAATACAACCGACTCACGTTCACGGCCCGCCCGCAACAGCGCAATAGACAGAATATTTAATATGGAGCTTAATCCTGCCATTAGTATGCACCTCCATAGTTAGCTTTACTTTGTTCAAATAAACTTACAATCTTATAGGCGATTTTATCGATATCGGCTTCTTCTCGTACCACAAAGGTATTACCGGAGATTGACACACTTGTACTTCCTGATTGACTAACAGGTGTAGGAGCGTTCACCGTAATATTTGGTGAACTACCTAAGTTGGCCAACTCTTTTTGAAGCAATTGAACCGTAGTCGCATGTGGATAGATTCGGGACTTATTCGGCAACTCGATTAACTCGCCACCACGTTCGTTAATTTCAGTCCAACCGCCTCGGAACGAAGTAGTACCGGTAGCATTATGGTCTGCACCGCCCCTAGGATTCCAACCCGTGATACTAGAACCGCGGTCTCTCCATTCAGCTACTTTATTGCTTAAAGGTGTCCAAATATTTTCATCGAACCAGCTTGTCACACCGGACCAACCCCTTTTAATAATATCGATACCGCCATTTATCCCGGATGCAATAATCGATCCGGCTGTTTCAGCCGCACTGGATATTGGTTGCCAAACATTGCCGTCAAACCAATTCGCAACAGGTTCCCAATAAACCTTTACACCATCCCAAGCCGCGCCGGCATATCCGCTAATAGTGTCCCATGTGGCACTGGCGGCATCGCTAATAGGTGTCCACACATTATCGTTTACCCATTGCACCCCAGCATCCCAATAAGGGCTTATTCCTTCCCACAGGGTAGCTCCAATACCGACAATTACGTTAATAGTATCAATAAAACCATCAGTTAACGGTTGAGCAAAATCTTTGATGCTTTCGAATCCATTATTGAGCAATGTTTTCATTGCTTCCCAATCGATATTAGCAAGCCAATCGCCTACTGCATCGCCTCCTATGAATCCGAGGGCCCCGCCTAACAATCCGCCAATAGCCGCACCAGGTGCTGCACCTACACCGCCAAACAAGCTACCGATAGCACCGCCGGCCATTGCTCCAACTTTACCACCGGCCCACATACCGACCAGACCACCGGCACCTTTTACCGTGGCTTTGGCTTTGTCATCTGCTGTAGCAATATTATAAGCAGTAGCCCCTATAGCAACGGCAGCTCCGCCACGTTGTAGCCACTTGCCACCATTACCGCCCATGAATTTCATAAACTTTTGCCAAGGACCCATAGCCGCCGCTCCTTTCGCGGCGCCTCCAGATGCACCGGGCTGTTGTAATCCCGGTAAGCCACCATTGACTATTACGTTAGTTGCATTAACCGTCATGGTATCCATATCGGCATCAGCTCCACCCCCTAAACCGCCCGGAGCAGAACCCTTTCCACCGAAGAGATTTCTAATACCTTTGTAACCTTTATACGCACCGTAGCCAATACCGGCTAACGCTCCGATAGCTAATATAGAGCCTTCGCCGTCTAATTTGGCTGCCTTTTTAACTAAATCTTCAAAGGCCTCTCCGACAGTTTTAAGCACCGCTTTAATCGACAATCCGTTTTTCTCTACTTCTTCACTGAAGTGAGATAACAATTTATCGACCTCTTGCACAAAGGAGCGGATACCGGCGATATTATCACCTTTCATAAGATTCATGATAAAACTATCCCAGTCACCGCCTAATGCTTCTAAGTCACCAAACAAGTTATCCTGACGTCTATCTGCCATTCGTTTGGCGGCTCCGTTTGCATTATCAATCGCCTGTGTTAACGTTTGATATTTTTCCGGTGCAGCATTAACGATAGCTAATAAACCGGACATACCTTCCTGTCCAGATAACATTGACGCATATTGCGCTTGTTGATCCTTACTCAATCCGGCAAAGCCTTTTCGTAAATCATCCAGTACCATACGGAACGGTTTAATGTTTCCGGATGCATCGGTAAGTGACACGCCTAATTTATCCATCGCCGCCGCAGATTGCTTTGTAGGCGATGCCATGCGTGTTAATAAACTACGTAATGCGGTACCAGCCTGTTCACCTTTAATACCGGAATCGGCCATAGTACCAATCGCAATAGACGCATCTTCAATCGTATATCCCAAGGCACCGGCAAGCGGAGCGACATACTTAAATGTGTAGCCCATTTTGGCTACGTCCGTATTTGACTTGGTCGCTGTAGCAGCTAATACGTCAGCAAAATGTCCGGCTCGTTCCGCTTTCAGTCCAAACGCACTCATGGAGTCTGTAACGATATCCGAAACAAGACCTAAATCTTCATTACTAGCGGCTGCTAGATACATAGTACCTTCCAAGCCGCTCAACATTTCCTGCGTATTCCAGCCGGCCATACCCATATACATCAATGCATCTGCTGCTTCTTTAGCACTAAACTTTGTATTAGCACCCATCTGCATGGCTTTTTTAGTTAAGGCTTCGAAATCTTCACCGACAGCACCACTAATCGCCCCTACGGCCGACATCTGCTGTTCAAATTCACCGTATTGTTTGATACTTTCATAGGCACCAAAACCAATACCGGCTGTTCCTAACATGCCTGCAGATGTGCCCCTTAACATTCCGGAGCCGATTCCGGTAAGCGATTGTTTGATTTTATTAATTCCTTGATTCTGACGGATATTAACCGTGGCCGTATACACTTTACCACGGATACTTTCGAGCTGTGATTTAACCCTATTTACTACGCTAGTAGCCTTATCTTTAACCCCTAATGTGACGTTATAACTACCGCTTTTCAGGCCGCTAAGTTTTGTTTTAAGGTTGGTAGCCTTAGTTGTTAAATCTTTTACCGCACTACCGGCTTTTGAGGTAGCACTGTTTACGCCATTCAAACTCAGTCGATTGGCGGTTTCCTCTAACTGCTTAAGACCATTTTTAGCTTTTTTAGCTGTAATGGTCATATTATCCTTCAGCTCTATCGATGCGGATAATTTTACGTCATCGGCCATTTGCTACCCCCTTTCGCCTGTAATTGCATTTGTGCCTTTATTACTTCGAGCTTATATTTTTCTTCTAGCTTCATTGCCTCATAACAAAATATCCGCTCTAACAACGGTAAACTGAAAAAATAGGATAGAGGATGACCTTTTAATAAAAGATAGGCGGCCGTAGCCGCCTCCCAGTCATCCTCAATTAGTTTTTTACAGTTTCGTGCACCTTAGTTTCGATGTCCACACCAAAGCCCGCTGTTTTCATAATAGCCTTAGAGATAGCATACACTTCGCCGGCATCAAATAACTTGCCTACAATATCAAACGGAGATGCGCAATTATAGGCTTCTAACAATGCCATGTCCTTTAAATTTGGTTCAACTACGCTATTAATGATGAGATATTCATCACTAGCGTCCGTCAATTCCATAGCTTCGGTAGCCAATGTGTCGGATGGTTTTGCAACGGTAATGACACCGATAGAAGTAGTTAAGTCGTATAATTCTTTTTTCTTATTAGATAACGCTTCTTTTTTTGCAATTAAATCTTTAACACTAATAGCCATGTTGTAAGCCTCCTATTCAATCGTTTCAATAAATGTAGCATCTTCAGGGGTAAAGCCAAAGGTAAATTCCTTTTCAACGACTTTCCCTTTTTCAAAGGCTAATAAAGTGAGTTCGTTAAACCACACGTTATCAACCGATACACGTTCCGCCTGACCGTCTACTGCATCCGGATCATCAATATCTGCTACTAAAGTGGAACGTGGGTCTGTACCGGCTTTCCATGCTTCGAGCATTTTATTGAGATTGCGGTTAATTACGCTTTTAATCGTAAAGTTACCTTCACCGGCAAGCACTACGATTTTACTATCTTTGCTGTTACCAACAATTACATCTTCACGTTCAGCAGTTACTTTACATTCATATTTGGCAATTTCGAAAATTAATTCGCCGTCCCACCATAAATGACCATGCGAGCCATTCCAACGGCGGCGACCACGGTATTTTACATCTTCTTTATTTCTGCTCATGTGCTACTCCTTTCAATCCATTACATCGTAAAGACGATTTGTAAATTTTCCATCGCATCTACAAACTTAACATCACCAACTAACGCCAATGTGTCACCGGTATTGTAACGACGGATGGCCATAGCAGACATTTTAGTAACATCTTCACCTTGTAATTTTGCGTAATTACGTTGCCATTCTTCATTGATGTCAATAGTATTGTTGCCGTTTGGATCCAAAACGTTACCTTTAAGATTGTTGTAATATACTTCAACAGCCGCACAGAACAACATCTTATTTTCATAGAAGTTAAGGTACGCTCCGGTATATCCACCTTTGAAAGTATCGCGAATATCATCTTTAACCATATGCACGCCTTCCACAATCTTAATTTTGCGGAATTCCTTGCCTTTTTCTTTGGTATAAGAAGTAAACGAGTTAACCGCACGACCAATCTTTACGCCGTTACCGTCTTCCTCATCAAACAAAATCAATTCGCCCTTCTTAACAGCTTCATCCGGATCTTCATATTGTTCGACAGATGCAACTTCCGGCAAACGATAATATGTAGCACTGCGGTCGAGCGAAAGACCTGCTAAAATACCGGCAATACGTGCTGTATACGCAGTAGCGTCGTAAGTCGTATATTCCGGATTGTTCTTGGCATCCATACCGGTCTGTACGTTAATCGCGTCCGTCGTGAAGTTGATGATGCATTCATGGTCACCCTTGTTATTGGCCAATACAGCCTTATAGGTTTTATCCTTGTTTTCAGACATAGCCTTTACCCAAGTGGCAATATCTGTATGCTCTTGGAAGGTACTGTCCGGCGCACAAATATAGTTCCACTTGATGTGTCCAAGTTTTTTCAACGTATTGGCCAATGTAATCTTTGCGTTTTCAACCGTGCTGTCCGGAATGGTATACAATAAGATTTTTGCCGGAGTGCCTTTTAGGCACATTTTAATTAACGCAATACTTTTTTCGGACAATCCGGTTTCGGGAATATCTGTTATGTCATTGATACGATAAAAGTTTTGTACGTCTTTAGTTTCATTGTGTAAAATCATAGCTACAATACCACGCGCCGAACGGGCAATGGCAGTCGCTGCCTTAGTCTTAAAATCAATTAAGACCCAAGGTAACCCATAGTTAGTCTCATTTGTTGTTGCAGAAGGTCTAGCCATACTATTCTCCTTTTCTGTTTACCTCAATATCCAATTCCAAGTTCTGCATCAATTCGTACTCTTCTTCCGGCGTAAACGAATCCGTAAAGTCGAGATTAAAAATATAATGCAGCACCTCGTCAACGATGGTCTGTTCCGCCTTCAAAACGGTAATAGCCCGGTCCTCGACATAAAAAATAGGCCTGATGAGTTCTTCTAACTCATCGGCCTTTTCATATAATTCGGACCGCTTAATTCGCCCTAGCGAATCTTCCAACGGTCTAAACGCAATATCAATTTGTAAATACCTGTCGAAATAGATGCGGTCGAACGTATGCGATACCACATTCATTTCAATGTAGAAATAGCTTTTAGTGGATTTTTCAATATCATCAAAGAACACCTTATAATCAGGGTATTTCTTTTTAAGTAACCCCAGTAAAGCCTGTTGTATTGTCCGTAATCTAATCATGTATTATATTCTCCAAAATAGCCTTCGTGTTTTCTTCAAAGTTCTTTTTGTGAGTCAAAATAGCACGATGGAGCATTTTACGGCCCTTCACAAAACCACCATTTCGTGTGCGATGGCCATACTCAACGTGTGCCGCATACTCCGTATTGTTATATACTTCACACTTGCTTTGAGCCGCTCGACTACGGCGCCAGCTACCTTGTAACCGTCCTGTGTCTTTAGGCGTGTTTTTAACCGCTTCACTGCGTAATATTTCACCCTGCTGTGCGACAAAGCGATTGAGTTTAACCTGTGAATTCGCTATTTTATCAAGCCGTTTATACAGCTCTTCAAAGCCTGTAATCTTCATTCACGCCTCCGTTTTAGCATATACCGATATTTCCTGATGCGTCATATACTTGAACGCTTGCGTCGCCCAAAACGTAAACGTCTGACCTTTGTGCTTAACAATTAATTTGTCATTAGCCAGAATCGTGTAGTCCGGTGCTAAACATAACCGTAAATCGGCCGTTACGAACGTTACGCTATTGGTTGGAGTATTATCGAGGGTATTCTTCCCGGCTTGCCCTAGTTTACACGGTATATCCGCATATACTACGGTTTCGGTAAAAATATCCGCTCCAATATCGTCAACCGCTTCTACTTGCCTAACTACTGTAACACGATCATTACGCATATATCGTTCCAATATGCCCTGATAGTTAACCATTGCGCACCAACTTTCGATACAAGTTCAGTTTCGGCCGTATTTTACCAAACAGCTGATTACTTAATAAATCAGTAGTATCCGCATCCGCAACAGCAAACTCAAACCGTGTGTCATTTTCTTCAAGAGCCTTAAGTGGGCCCGTACCCATATGTTCCGGCTCTGTTATAAAATGCATGGCTATCAGATTAGCCACTGTAAGTACGAGAGTCGTTGGAAAATCGTCTCGGTGGCAATAATCGACAATATCGTATACAAACTGCTCAATTTGTAACTGCTGTAAAGGCATTATATCCTCCACATCAGCGCTAATTTTAACTTTATCGACGATTTGTTCAATCGCCGTTTCAACACTAATATACGTTACCAATGTATCACCTCATTTTGGGCATGAAAAAACCGCCTACATAATGTAAGCGGTTTAAGCTATGTATTTTCTGAGTCTTTTATCATAAGCGGCATACGACTTTAAGAAATATTTGCAAGCCTCTTCTTCTGATAAAAACTCAATTCGGTCTACTTCTTTATTTCGCTCCAAGGCTAAATATACAAATTTATTACCTTCTTTGATTAAGCACAGAGGCGTTTCACTCAGTGGTTTTTGTAACGACCCGATAGCATAATCGTATGGCCAAATATTCTCTTTTTCCATAATTTTAGCTAAGTCATTCATCTTCATAAATTTCCTCCAGGAATTCGCCTAGTAAGTTCTTAACCCTATCCGGTAATCGGTATTGTATTCCCAGCCCTTTTTCGCCAAACCACGGTGCAATTAGCCCTTCTTCTACATTATCCAATAACTTAATAACTCTATACCGATGATAATTAGATGCATTCACATCAACCGTTCTGGGTAACGCCCTTGCTGTAAAATCTATATCCCCAAGGCTGACATATGAGCCCGTATCGCGACCATACCTTGTTAATACTTCCGTGCCGGGTTTTAGTGTAATAATTCTAACATCTCCTATCGCACCATTGTTTGGCGGATATATAGGAGCACCATTATCGTCATAAAATCGTTCTACACCTTCCTTAACTTTATTATAAGGCTGATTTCCTTCCGCGGCAAGTTTTGCAATAAATTCTACTGTCGGAGGTAAGTAATTTTTCTCCATGCCATACTCTTTATCACCTTCGATAAAAACTCGTTTATAGTCTTCATATGGCATAGTCTTAAACAGAGTTAACTTACCTTTATCCTTAGCCGGGTCGTACCCAGTTAACGTTCCGGCTATCGTACTACGGCAATTGGCGTGTAATGGTGGTAAATTTTCCCCTGGAATAGCATCGGCCACTTTGTACACTTCGTTGTTATGGTCCTTACAAACACGAGAAGTACGACTGTCCATGACAGCGATGAACTGATAATACGGCATATCTGCATCACGAATACTATCAAGATTGGCCTGATTATTTACGTAGTTCATCTCGGTACGCACCAAGCGTTCGGCTTCTTTTCTACCGGATTCCATGACCTGTTGTACGTGTTTGGCCATCTTAGTATTGCTTATTCCACGGTGCACACCGTTGGTAACTTCACGCTTAATTACTTTGGCCAACTTCTCGGTATTTCCCCATAGCCGTGTACTGTAATTCTTACCGCTCCACGGATTAGCTAACACCTTGGCAATATCATCCTTGCTCACTAAATTACATGGTACGCCTATGCCGGCAACTCCTAAATCGTAGCGTGCGTGGTAATAATTGTCCTCGTAAGCCCTTGTTAAAAACTCGGTCATCTTATCATCGACAATAATTCCCATCGACAGCAACTCTTTAATCGTGTCACCATATAGCTTATCGAGCCGGGATATGCGACTACGCATGGCCAATACATTAAGCTCTCGCAGCAATTCTTTACTACCGATAGCTTCTATTTGTTTTATATACTCGGCAATATCCATACGCCACGCTCTGAATTCGGGTCCAGTAATTAGCTTTTGGGCTTCGGCAATACTCATTGCATTGTCCTGACTGAACCGGCCATATAGAGCGTTTATTTCATTTTGAATACGTTGCAAGGAACGGGCGTATTGTTCCGCCAGCTCGCGTTCAATTGTCTCTTGACTAATCTGAGTCCATTCGGCCTCCCGTTCCCGGCTACGTCGTTCCCAATACGAATCCTGTCCCATACAACACCTCTATTAAACGATTTTGTGCTTAAACGCTACCATACGAATCTGTTTAGGTTCATATACCAATTCCCAGTTAGTTGCCGTAGACATTTCTGCACGGCTAACAGTTTCGATATTGGCACGAGTTTTGGCGGTGAATTTAACCCCACGTGGATGAAGAATCTGTACACGACGGTTAATTAAGTAATCCACACCGGAACCTTTGCGTTTATCACGGTCGGTTTCAGTAGGAACAAAGCCAACCGGAGAACCATTACCTAATGCAATCGCACCGGAACCGAATAAGAAGGACGTGTATACGCCACCTTCTACCGGGCACCCGTCATCGATGATTACGCGACGTCCCTGGTAAGTGTTGAATTCCACGTTCATGGAATCACGTTCAGTTTCAAGCAAGTTATTTTTGAGTAATAACGCATGTGTTGCAGAATGCATGACAACAGCCGTAAGATTAGCCTTGCTATCACCCAATAACTGGCAAGCATCAATAAAGCTGGATGCACTGAACACCGCCGCACGACCGGTAGAACCGGAAATATCCAACACGTGCTGCTTCATTGTAGTAGCGCCGAATACGCCTTTTAATGTTGCTAACAAGTCTTTCTGAAGTTCGCGTGCCCAGTAAGCACCGACTAAAGTACCAATAGCTTTCATTGGATCCGCGCCGGCTAATTGAGCACTTAAATCAGTCGCAGACCACATTTGTGCACGACGGAATGTTGCCGATTGGTCCTTTTTAGATTCAATTTTCTGTGCGGTTAAATCTTGACCTTCAATAACATCAGACGCATCACCGGTCAAATCGGCGAAGAATGGCATATTGTGGATAGATGCTGCTTCGCTTGCCAATTTGTCAAATTCCGGGGAATTAACCACGATGCCACTTTGCACCAATGCACTTAATTCCATAGTTCGCTTGATAGTATACGGTGTAAAAATCTCCGGTACGATTACATCACTTAAAGTTGTTCCCATTATGTTCCTCCTAATCTAATACAATCCCCGCAGCGGCCGCTAATCGACGTGCCTCTGTTGGGTTTTCCTTAAATAATTTACCTTGTTTTGTTAAGTTTTCCGTTTCGGCCGCAAACGGATTCACTACAGGCGTTTGGCCGCCTTTTGGTGTATAGCCCTGACTCCCGGATGTAGATTTAAACAAAAATGCTTTATTTTTCTGTAACGCTTCTACCTGTTCCGTTAATCCAGTAATACTACCGTCATCATTCACAATTAACTTATCCCGATTAATCAAACCACTAACAATATCAACGTCCTGTGCTTTATCGACAATTTGTAAGGCAATCGCATTATCGAGCTTTAACTTTTTGAGCTGAGACTCATATTCCGCTTGATCGGCCTTCTGCTTCTCGGTTAATTCGCTGATTTGCTTTTGCAAGCCTTCTATGTCTTTGGCACCTTCCGCTTGTTTTTGTAATGCTTTCATTTCTTTATTACGGGCTGTCAATTGTTCTTCCAAAGCTTTTTTTGCGGTATTTACTTCGTTAAAGCGTCCTTTTGGCACGTATTCCCCGTCGAGATATGCCTTAATAGCAGCCGTCGCCGCTTCTGCTTTATCTTCAGTAATGCCTAATTGTTTTAACAATTCTTCCATTGTTGTCCTTTCCGGTTTTTACCGAGGTTACCTGCCTCGAGGAATAAAAATAGCGAAATATTACTATTTCGCTTTGACTATTCGTTTTGTAGTTTTAGGTTTTTCTTCAACTTTTACTTCTTCTACCGGTTCAGGTACAAGTTTTACATCTTCTACCGGTGCCGTTTCGGTTTCAGGATATACGTTTTCTTCCTTCATAACCTCTACCGCAGTTTTATACGATGTAACACAATACTGTAATACAGATTTGACTTCGCTAGTCGTACCGTACACTTCGTATAAAAGTTTAACCGGTGCATCCTCTCCAAATGATTCAATATAAGCTCTAAGCGTTTCCATCTTCTTCACCTCCCGTGTTGTTAAATTCATACGATGCCAGTTCGGCTTCTTTTTCTTTGGCCAACTGTTCTTCTTCGGCTTCCACGTCTTCAACAAATGGATGTGCCTTAATAATTGTTTTATCCGAAATAATACCCTTAGACTTAGAACACATATCCACTAACTCGGCGTCATTGCGAATCATGGTGCGTGTCCACGTCTGAATAATATTTTGTAGCTTAATACCTTTAAATCGGCATATCGCTCGGATAAATTGATTAAAGCTTAACCGGAACTCGGTTTCCATGAGGCCTGCTTTCAGTTCCAGTAACGCGTATAAGAACTTCATAGCTTCGCCGCTAGTCCCGTCGAGTCCTTGCATTTCCGGATCAATACCCTGGCCCATAGTGAATATAGACTTACGAGTAATCTCTAACGCCTTTTCGCGAGCCTCGACCGGAATATCAATTGTTAACGTCGACACACCGGATTTATCTTCACTGCCGATGGAGTCGACTTGAATCGTTTTATAATACTTAAGGTCCCGAATAAATTCATTGAGATTTTGACCACTGTAGTTAGTTAATACGAAGATAATCTCTTGAATGTCTTCCAGGTCATTAATAAACCCGCTATATGTTTTATCATACGCATCGATTAGTCGTTTGATGCGGTCTAAATCGCTATAGCAGTTTCCATTGTTCTTAAACGGAATGAAAGGTACTTCACCGAGGTCATGAACAAATTCATTGGCTGCTTCTGATTGATTCTTTTCCATAAATATAGAGAACATATCGTATGGATTTAAGCCTTCGTTAATACTCAGAGACTTTTCCTTACGATAGGCTCTGCATATCGTATCATCCCAAATTTCAAACACATCATACGCATCACCGGTAGCCACATCAAGCTCTTCGTAACAACGTACAGCCGCTTGCAGATTATGTTCTAAGGTGGTTCCCCAAATAGGTATAATTTGTGCTGACGGTACAACACCCCATTTGAATTCATTGTCATCGATCCAATAATGGAGCCAAGCAATACCAGCATTCGACGCATTAACGCATAATTCTTTAGCATTTTTTTCATATGTATCACCTAATACCTCGGTCACTTGCTTGTTCTGTTCATCTGTCCCCACATCAAAGCTAGGCGGCGATGAAAACATATAACCGGCCTTTTGGTCCACTAGTAAACTATGAAATGCCGATGGAATACGATTGTCTGCATTTCGCAATTCCGGTTTTTCTTTATCTGCTTCTTTTTTCTTCTTTTCGTTCAAAATATCATTCTGATTTGCATAATACCGGCGAGCGGTTGCATCGGCCATTGCAAAATTTAGGTGACCGGCAATGAAGGTTTCGAGTAGTTTCTTCGCACCAGCTAACTTATCATTCGTCCCCGTTTCCAAAACTTATCCCTCCTTTTCTAATTTTAATCAGCGGTTCCAAGGCATACCGCATGGCATCCATTAAATGGTTAAAATCATCAATTGGCTTATTCAGTTTTTTACCGAATTTATCTTCGTCCCAAGCGTAGTTCATGATTTCGGTTATGAAATTCACGCAGCGAGGGTGGATGATAATCTTATAGTCTTGTAATACCTGAATTCCGGCATTAACGCTATCCTTGCCTTTTAAGGCCGCAGTAATACGTCGCAATCCTAATCTCCTTAAATGCACAATAGACTTAGGCTCCGCTGAATCAGCTCGAATACGTTCCTTAGCATAGCCCATACGAGTAATCGTTTCTGCGATTTCGTCATTAGTTAGGCCTTTTTGATACATCTCATCAAACACATAAATCTCTTTAGCGGCCGTATCAACTAGCCCGCAAAACAGTGCCGACGGATCATTGGTAAAACCGAAGTCCAATCCAAAGAAGCTTTGAACGTACTGCCGTTTACTAATCTCAGCAACATCGAATACTTGCTCTTCCCAATTTTCGTACACAAGCCCTTCAACGATACCCCAATCACCTAATCCAGCGACTTTATATCGCCGTGGATTGTTTCGTTTCATATCCTCGAATACTTTGATGTCTGAAGGACTTAAAAACTCATTACAGGTGTAATTTGTTGTAAGGGCTAATACATCAGGGCTCTTCGTATCAAAAAATCGCTTCTTAAGCCAATGACGCTCATTCCACGGATTAAAGGTAATCGTGATTTGATGCCACAGATTCGGAGGTAACTGGCCACGAATTGATTCATTCAGCATATCAAAATCTTCTTCATTTGTAATCTCGTAGGCTTCTTCAATCCATAACCAACATAACGAACCTGATTCCACAGCCACCGAAGTAACCTTAAGCGGATCGTCTAATCCCCGGAATAAAATCTTTTGGCCGGTAGCAATAACTGTAATCTCAAGAGGGCTTTCTGTAAACCGGAACAGATGATAACACTTCAACCGTCTAGCCGCCCACTTAAGCTGTGCATAACAGCTATCTTTTAAGGTGCGGAATACCTTACGAACCACTAATGCATTCGCTTCAGGGTACTTTAATATATTTTTGATAAGGTCCAGTGCAGCCGTTGCTGATTTTTTGGATGCACGACTTCCTTTTACAACACGGTACCGGCCTCGGAACCGTATAAACTGACCATACCCCGCTCCAAATATCTCAGGTAATCGTACCGGTTGATATTTGGTCGGGTCATAGTTAATCACTAATATCATCCTCTCCGACAAATATTGGCATTAGTTCCCCGGACATTTGGACCTTATCAGTAAAGAGTTGATGGCGCTTACCCATCAGCTCAGCCGCTTTTAATCGATCACGAGCGGATATCTGCTTAGTCATAATCTTAGCTTCGCTATATCCGTCTCCTGAGCCCTCAACCACTACAACTTCTTCATCGAGCTCACCGCGCATGGCCTTAGATAGCATCGCCTCCACTTCTTCAGCGGTGGCAATGGTTTTCTTAAACTCTTTGGCTCTTAATTCTTGAATGCGGCTTTGAACTTCAACATTTTTCAACAATCGCTGTCCTATGCTATATGCCGTACGTTCGCTATATCCGGCTCGTATAGCGGCCTGTGTTGCATTAAAATCTACCTGATATTCAACACAAAACTTTTCTCTTTTTGGCGTCACGTCATCACCTCCTTTTGGGCAATAAAAAATGCGGGGTATTCTCCCGCTGCAGCTAGTTCTAGCTAGCCTCTTACACCGCAAAATGAAATTACATCTCCGGCTTACTGGTGGATCCTGTAGGATTCGGACCTACGACCATTCGGTTATGAGCCGAGTGCTCTACCACTGAGCTAAAGATCCATGTGGCTGCCTAGATAGGATTCGAACCTATAACCGGTCGGTTAACAGCCGACTGCACTACCATTGTGCTACTAGGCAATGTGGCGGAAGAGGTAGGATTCGAACCCACGCACGTATTAACGTCTCGCTGTTTTCAAGACAGCTCCCTTAATCCACTTGGGTACTCTTCCATATTACAAGAAAAGCATCCTTTCGGATGCTCGTCTTGCTCACCATAGGCATTTGTTGAGGAGTGTACAATCATTACTAGCTTCATTCGCTTCTTTCTACAGTTTACATGATATCACAGACCTAGGGGGTAAAAACAGGTAAACTTTTATTTCATAAAAACGTCGTAAAAACTTTCAAGGGCCTTCTTATGATTGTACTTAATACTTTCATAGGCCATATGCCAATCTACGGCGATACGCTCCAAACTATGTCCTTGAACGTATTTACTTCGCAGTAGTGTACGATGCCGGGAATCCGGTAACTGGGAAATAATGTTAAATAATCGAATTTGTTCTTCTACAATTCGCTCATTCTCAATCTCTATAAGTCCTTGAAACTCCGTTATTTTCTTAAGAATCGTTAGCGTCGGTTCCCGTCCTCCACCGCTCACTCGTTCACCGCCGATACTACATTCCGGCAATCCATCTGGAGCTGCATCTCTCAATAAATCACAGAATTGTTCTCTTAACGCTTTACGCTCTTTTTCCATATCCCTAAGTTTTGATAATTCTAACCGTGCTATACGACGTTTTTCTCTTGGTTCCATACTCAAGTAAATCCTCCAAACCCACTTTAATCATGTAAACAGCGTTTCAAAGATTACAGCCAATACTAAGAATAATAAGGGGACTAGTGTCGGCGATAACACCAGCCACCAACTAAGACTGACGAGTCCCGTGAGTTTCAATACAAGCATTATCACCTGTAATACGAATATCCACATTCCTTAAACTCCCTTCATTGATTCGAACTCAATAGACCTAATCTGCTCCCACCCGGTAATTTGCCATTCGCTAGGTTCGTCACGTATTGTAAATTGGCTTTTACCTTGCCAGTAACACTCATACGGTTTAGCTGAATCAGGATTGTATTTATAGAAATGTCGTCGTACCCAAGGTTCTGTATCATTGTGCCTAACAAGCACCAGTGTATTAACGGGTACCAATGCCCATATCATGTCCCCCACTTCAAGATAGATATCCAGTATTCTATCGATTTGAAGATCCTCGAATGCCTCTCTCGCCCAATTTAATCCGACACACTCTGCGATTTCCTTCTGTGTTTTGTCAGACCTGTCTTTATACGCCCATATGTTATCATCTCGGACACGAAGTATATATCGGTACCCTAATCCACATAGCATAGCCATAATACCTTTTTTTAAATCATCTCTATTTGAGTTCATACGCTACTCTCCTTTCATCGTGTCATATAATGACCGCCTATATTTAATCGCTTCCAGTAATTCATTCTGACCCGCTTCTTTTCTAGCGATAGCTCGCATAACTTGCTCGTCCATCGTGCCGGTAGTTACCAAATGGTGTATAATCACGGTATCCTTTTGCCCTTGACGATATAATCGTGCATTGGCCTGTTGATACTGCTCCAAGCTCCACGTTAACCCATACCATACGATAATATGCCCTCCGGCTTGTAAATTAAGTCCGTAGCCGGCTGAAGCCGGATGTGCGAGTAGCATATCAATATGTCCATTATTCCAATCCGCTACATCGGCATCCGTTTTTAATTCTCGTGCATTTGGGAACGCCTTCTTGATTGCAGTTAAGTCGTGACGGAAATTATAGAATACCAACATCGGCTTTCCTGCATTTGTATCGGCCAGTTCTTTCAGCACTTCAATTTTCTGCTCGTGAATTTTCGTGCAATGCTTGTCATCGTCGTACACATACCCATTAGCCATCTGTAACAGTTTATTCGCAACAGCTGCGGCAGTTAGTGCAATTATTTCACTATCTGAAATTGCCAATACATGCTGTCGCTCCATCATTTGATATAAGGCTTTTTCTGCATCCGTCATTTCGACTCTAATAACATTTTCGATGCGTTCCGGTAACGATAAATAATCCGCTGCCTTTAAACTCATGCACACCGATTGCAGGCGTTTATAAATATCCTTTTCCGCCGATGCCTTTAACCGGTAACTATATACAACGTGGCCGTTAGTTTTATCCGGTACAAAATACCTATCGCGATATTCGGTAATCGTGCGACCTAATCGTTCGCCACCGTCCAGTAAGTAGATTTGAGACCACAGGTCCATCAGTGTGTTTGGTGCCGGCGTACCGGTAAGGATGACGATTCTATCAAACAAGCCTCTGACTCGTCGTAGCGATTTGAAACGTTTGGCCCTGGGATTCTTAAAACTGCTACTTTCGTCAACGACCAACATATCAAATGGCCATTGTTTTATAGTATGCTTATAGTAATCACATAGCCAGGTAACATTTTCACGGTTAATCACGTATACATCAGCCTTAGTATGCAAGGCGTCGATACGTTGCTTAGCGGATCCTAACACCTTTACAATTTTAAGATTCTTGGTATCGTCCCACTTAGTAGCTTCCTGCACCCAGGTACTTTCCGCTACTTTCTTTGGTGCGATTAGTAATACTTTTGTCACCTCAAACCGGTTGTTGATTAACTGATTAATGGCCATTAGAGTACAAATACTTTTACCCAGGCCCATGTCAAGTAACAGTCCGTAGTGTGTATTAGCAACTATCCGGTCAATAGCTATCGTTTGATAGGGATGCGGGGTAAACTTCATAAGCCCGCCTCTTCAAAGAAGTTAATTACGCCTTCCTTGCCCCGCACCACACAAACCTGGGCGTTATGCTCTTCCAATCTGCCAATCTGCACCTGTTGCGTAGGGGATAGGTGGCCCTTCGTTGTCTTTAATTCAATAAAATGCACCCGACCGTTCTTAGTGATTAAGATTCTATCCGGCACTCCGTCATTACCGGGGGATACGAATTTATAAAATAGGCATCCTCTTTTTCGGGCCTCTGATTTCATAAAGGCCTCGACTTGCTTTTCAGTCCATTCCATATACACCATTCCTTCGAACATTCGTGTGTAGCCAATGTAGCCAATTATTGGCCAAAACTATATATAGGCTATTTTTTAGATATACACTAATATATATACACGCGTATATACAATAATATAATATTTATAATTAATTAGTAATTGGCTACATTGGCTACATTACACATATAGATATAATAGCAATCATACTTTAAGCCGTAGCCAATTCCGTGACCAATCCCGTAGCCGTAGCCAATTTTATAGTTCATATCTATAATCTTCTATGTATAGAGGAGTATAATTATTATATCTATAAAATTAGATATAATAATTGGCTACGGTAATTGGCTACACCTCCGGAACACCGTTTTCGATAAAATCACGGCTTATTGTGTCCTCTGTCCGAGGGCACAAACGCTTTTTGCACACCGTACAATTTGCCAAATCGTAGTTTACCGGAGCCCTTATTGTACGGCTCCCACCCCGATATTGATTGCAGAATATCAATAAGCTCACGGGCTTTAGCATTTGATAGTGTTTTACGGTCACCGCTCAACACTTCACACCAAATCTCAAGGGCACATACCTTTTCTCGTGGTTTACCGCCAGACTCTTCATCGTAAGACTCCAGATAAGCTCTCCGGTCGTATAAGTCTTTACTATCCCAGTTAGCTGGCAATAACACTGACAAATACTCTTCGATGAGTCCTGTAAGTTCGGAGCCCTCTGTATGTGACTGCTGATTTTTAATGGCTTCTTGCTCCAGCTGCTCATCTAATACAAGTGACTCACCGTTAGCCCACATCATAAAGGCCTCGGCCCAGATTTGGTCCACCTCATCTTTTGATAAATCCCACGAGTTACACACCTTCCGACGCTTATCACCACTAATCGGCCAAAAGCGTCGGTTACCGGTACGATCCTTCAAAAACAGTAAATTATTTGTGGAGCCGGCGAACACGCACTGCCTTGGGTATTCTTCCGTTCGGCGGCCATAAGGCACTCTAAAACGGTCCGTCGTGCGACTCAAGAACGCCTTAACAATCTCGTTATCGTTTTTATACGTGGGAGATAATTCGGCTAATTCATTAATCCAGGCACCCTGAATCTGTTCCAGGGCGTCCTTAGTTTTGATATCCTGTAAGGTATTGTTAAACCATTTACCGCCCAATCGTTCCAAAATAACCGACTTACCCAGCCCTTGTTCGCCGTATAATACGATGGCCGTATCAAACTTGATACCAGGTTCCATAACGCGGGCTATGGCTCCACACAGCCATTTTCTCGTAACGGCCCGAATATACGGAGTATCTTCGGCACCGATAAAGTCGATGAATAAGGAATCGACGCGTTCCGTACCATCCCAATTAAGAGAGGTCAGGTATTCACGGACCGGGTGAAATTTATTTTGGTTCATTACCTCTGTAATAGCATCATCGATAATGCCTTTGCCCTTAATTTGGTATACGGTAGATAAGTAATTGCGTATACAAGCATCATCAGTATCACCCCATAAATCGCTACCGTTTACCGTACGCCACGGCAGATTACCGAGCACTACGATACGGTGTGCGAACTCGTCTAGACCGAATCGATTTTTTAGTTGAGGATCATGCTGCATAATCCATATACAGTTATACGGATTCGATTCGGGGACACCGGACTTAGTACGCTGTAATTTACGCATCCAGCTATCATCGGTATCGTCGCCGGTTAAGGACTCAACGTCGTCAAAATCGTTGGTATACTTAGCCGCTCGCTCTTTATCCAGTAGCACCGGTGCGGCACCGTCTTCGTTAACAAAGTTCATCATCGCCTTGAACGACGGCCGTGCATCGGCCCTTGTTTTAGCATCGCAGTCTTCATCGAGAGAGCCGAATTTATGGATGCGAACCAAATCGAAAGCATTGGCCAACTTACCGCTTAACGGGTCGGTGCAGTGATGACTATAGGCGAACGTGTCATTGTCATATACGACAAGCCCGGCCACGGTAGAACCGGCACGGTAGGTATATCGATTTGGCGTATCACATGGAGCGTATATATCCGGTAAGAATTTATCGATAGCAGCTGTTATACTGTAACTTCGACAGAAGGCACCGATGAGTCCGGACTTGGCCAACGGATTACCTTGCTTTTTGGCACTATGAGCCATGAGCGTTTCAGCTCTTGAGCTTGTTGGCCAAAGGCTAACATCCGTCCAATCTGTATACGTGGCCAATATATCATCTACCGGTAACAGTGCACCTTCGTGATGCTGAAAGACGTACTCCACGTCTTTCGGATGACTTGGCCAATACATAAGCCGTTCCGGCTGGTGCGTCGACGGGTCGAAGGATTCTATCCCTATCGATTCAGCCATTCGTCGTGATACCGCTTGAAACTCATCCGGTAGCATTGGTCTATCCGTTGGAATAATAATTCGATATCGCGGTTGTTTCGTTGTGTGACTATGTGTGCTATATAATACATATTCGTAAGCATCCAGAACCAAATCAAGCATTACGAGGAAATCATCGTCCGGGCTATCCGCATCAAGCGTCAACAGATATCGCTGTTTTACGGCTCCGTTAACGCGTCGACCGTTTTTAGGGATATAACCACCAACGAACCCACCTACATCTTTCACGCCGCCCTGCTGTGCCTTTGTCATCCGCTTATATTCGGATGCCGTTTCTTTTGTTACAGTAGCCTTGCTTAGTTGTGTTACGAGTTCAGACCATTTTAATTCTTGAGTCTTCCAGCTACGGGCGTAGCGATTTGTGCCCGTAGCTATTTTTATAACAATGTCGCTCAAATCGCCGTGCCTCCTAACCTTGCAATATCGTAATTATACTTAAACGCATTGAGCTTAACTTTATCGGCCCAATCAATCACGGCTTTATTCAATACCGGATCTTCTCGCACTGGATGATTACATGCCAGTTTTGCCTGATGAATCAATACAAAGGCTTGCCCGTCATCTCGCGGCGTTACCTCGATACACGCCTGCAATTCGTCGTTTTTCGAGACCGCTACAATAGCAACTAGCCCATTAACAACTCTATCCGAATATGTTGCCACGCAATTATGTAGCTTAACGCCCATATCCACTAATTCGTGAGTTTCCTTAGGCACTGTAAATTGGTATCCGTCAATCGTTGCCTCGAGGCGTGTATACAATAAAGACTGTTGAATATGTTTATTTTCATACTTTTCTTTTTGGGACAATGAAACTAGTGCATTATGTACATCTCTTGCCTTAATTCGTTGTGCCCAAAAGCCTTTACGATTTTGACGGGACAAGCGGAAATACGTTTCGGCCGAATCGCGTAAATGGTAAAAGTCTTTAACAGAGGTTACTAAATTTACGGCGGCACCTTCCCCACGAACATAGCGATAAATCGATAAAAACTCAGGTAACCGAGTGCAAGCTCTGAACTGCCGATGATTACGACCGTACTCATTTTGCGATGCTTTAAAGAAAGAAAGTAATGTGCGTTCATAATTAGGATTATCCGAGAAAGCGTTTATTAACGATAGTACGTTGATAGCCCAGAACGGCCGAGTCTGTAATAATTGGCGAGTAAGCCTGTTGTTTTTTAGCCGATAGACTTTAATTAAAGCACTAATCCACGAAGTACCGGATCGAGTTAAATCTAATAGGTTATCCATAGGTTTTGCTATCTGGCTATATTGATTTTCAACATAATCCGACAAAAGCTCTTCACTTACTGCAGGCCCGTCCGGAGCAGCCATTCTAAATACCAGTGTATCGAACAGACCTTTAAACACACCAATGGAACACGACATACTAACCGATTGACGAATTCCCGGAACCTTATAGCCAACACGTTTACTTAACTTCTCCAAAAAAGCCTTTTTTAGAATGGTCGTAAACGATTTTAACTCTTCTTTATGTTCTACCAATAAGCTTTGATAAGTACCTCGTAACCAATAGAACGGTGTAGTAGAATCAAAGTATCCCGGTGGTTTGAAATCTGGAATAACTTCAATTACACTGCTGCGGGCAATGCCACGCCGAATGTAGAGCACTCGACGCTGTTTAAAATCAAATCGTACTATATCCGTTCGTTTAGATTTATGCCCTTTTATAATTTGACGAAGGCCTAGGTCCCCATCAACAATTACCGAATCATATTTAAAAATCACGTCGATTTCGGTTCTGCGACTAACTATAGATAGGTCCATAGTTAAAGGAATACGATTCTCGTCTTCAGCATTTATAGTAAATGTATCGCAATTTACCTCTTGGCCACAAAATGGGCAATGATAGTTATCTGAATAATAGGAATCGACTTGCACAGAGAAACCGTTTGGATGCATTGGCCAATAACAAGTAAAACTTCCTCCACAATTAACGTGATATTGAATAGCCGGTTTCCACGTTCCTATTTGTTTCCGTCGTACGACTTCAAATAACCGTGGCACCTTTAGCTGAAATAATACCGTACTCATACATTGCTACCGTCCTATAATAAATCATCAAAATCATCTGTTTCTTGAGCGACTTCCGGTTCTGCCGGAGCTTCTGGTGCAGTAGCCGGTTCTTCAACAGGTTCCGTTTTTTTCTTCCGGGTAGTGCGTTTTTTCGGTTTTGTTTCGGCCGTAGTTTCGGTGTCTTTAGCATCCGCTTTTTTGGATTCTTCTTGTTTGGCCAGAACTTCGAGCCCTAGCTTGCAAGCAGTTAAGCACCCGTCGCAATAATCGAGAGCGGCTTGTTTACTATCACCGTCTTCAGCTTGTAACACCAATTCACGTAAATATTTAATAGCTTCTTCTTGTTGCTTAATCTGCGTCTTGCCAATCATGATAATTCCTCCTCTTAATCTTTCATGTAATATGGATTTTCAAAGCCCGCTGCATTTAATATCAAACCGTCACACCACGGTTCCGGTTCACACATGATCTTAATTACCTCATCCAAACTACCGACGCCTACCGGTGCTTCTATGACCACTTCATCATGGATGTGAGCACAGATTTTATAGCCATACTTATATAGTCGGTACATTGCACCGGCTAAGCAGTCACGCGCAATGGCCTGCACAATGTTTTCTGTTAATTTACCGCCATAGGTTTCGAGGCGTTCCCATTTGTTGGCCATCTGATTCATGCCCATACAGGTAATAGACTCTCCACCAAAACGATTTTCTCCGATGCGTGGTTTTGTATATGCCAATCGACGGCCACTCGGTAATGTGATAAATAAGGCACCGTCTCTACGTTCAAATCGTAAGCCTCGATGCATAAGAATTACCGGACCGCCTTTTTTAATAGCTTCCTTGGCCGCAAAATCTACATCATTCCACAGCTTAATGATTCGAGGTGATGCAGCACGCCATTTTCTAACAATATCCGGCAATTCGTCTTCGGCGATACCGCCTTTTAGAGCGCCCATTGCAATCAATGCTTTTACTCCACCGCCATAACCGAGGGCTAACTCAGCCACTTTTCCTTTTTGCCGGAGATGTCCATTCACACCATGCTTTTCGACTGGTACGTGGAACATATTAGAAGCTGATGCACAGTAAATATCGCCACCTTCGGCGAATACTTTCTGGCGCCATTTTTCGCTACATAACCAGGCAATCACACGGGCCTCGATAGCACTGAAGTCGGCCACAATGAAACGGTGCCCCGGTTCAGCCACTAAGGCTGTGCGAATAAGCTGAGACAGTGTATCAGACACATCTCCATATAGTAACTCAAACATCTCTAAATCGCCTTGCTTGAGGGCGTCTCTAGCGGTGTCCAAATCCTCAAGGTAATTACGCGGCAGATTCTGTAATTGAACGATACGCCCTGCCCAGCGTCCGGTTCTCATGGCTCCATAAAACTGGAGCATACCGTGAATGCGTCCGTCCGAGCATTCCGCATTCCTCATGGCCGCATACTTTTTCACGCTTGTTTTGCCAAGCATCTGCCTTAGTTCCAATACGCGACGGACGTCAGCCGGTAAATCCTCAGCCAATAAATCAGCCACTACAGCTTTAGTCATACCGGGGATTTCGTGCCCAAGTCGTTTTTCTATCCATTCTTTAAGTTGGAGCGGACTGTTCGGGTTTTCAAGCCCAGTCAAAGAACTGGCTTCGGCAGTTAGTTTACGCTTGAATTCATCGTCGAAAGCTAAGGCATTGTCTATCATTTTGTTATCAACGGCAATGCCGTTACGGTTAATGTCCAAGTCCATGAGCCAATACTCGTGTTCAATGTCCGGCGGTTTTAAGGGTAGTAGGCGGTTACGGATAGCCCGCTCAACTACAACGTCTTGCCTATTATATTCAATGTACTCAGCCCACCGTTCCGGATCGTGTTCCGGTAAATTACGGGTACGTCCTTTGTTTGATTTTGTTGGTTTACAAGGAACCGAAAAATACTGAATCAGTGATTTACCACGAGAGTCTTTTTCGACTCCAAGTTTTAACGCCTTAGATACAGCGTCCAAGGATGTAGGTAGAGAGCAATATAACGCTAGTACAGAAGTACACTCCCAGTTTGTAATGTCCATATCCGGATATATTTTTTGCAGACAGGTCATCTCAAAGGCGGCATTGAACGCAGTCTTTGTAATGTCCGGATTGTGAAGAGCCGCCACTACTTGTGGCGGCAGCTCTTCTTTTGTTAAATCCACGACCTCTACAGGCCCGTCATCAAAACAATATCCAAATAGGAGAATCTCAAACGAAGGATCATCAACGTACCGATATACGCTATATTTAATTGGGCATTCGCTATACGTTTCAATATCGATTGAGAGTTCCATATCGATACCTCTTATAAGATATCGTCGTTATCTTCTACCAAATCATCGTCGAAATCATCCGCCGATACGGTTACACCGCCTAAACGGTCACCGTCTTTTACTTTACGCACACCGTTTAAACCAACACCTACACCTTTATTACCGTTGGAGTTATATACATACAAACCTAAGATGCACTGTGCATAGCATCCGCTGTATACTTCATCTTCCACTTCAAATGGCTCTAACACTTCCTTGTTTACGCCAAGGATTTGAGGGCGTTTAGAGTTTTTAGCATTTAAGAAGTACTTGCCAGCATACACGTCCGGTGCATTGGCCACATAATCCGCTGTATCAGTATCACCGTCACGGAATGGAACAGTGATAGCTTTCGCATTGTTATTTACTTTGGCCAATGCTTTCGGGTCACGTTTCAATTCTTCGACCGCATCCTGGAAGGCTTTCACAGTTTCTTTGTCGTTCTTGTCGATTAAAATCTGTGTGCTGTAAAATTTATTACCCTGCATATCAGGTTCGGCTTCGGCCAATGTAACATAGGATAAACGAACTAAACGGGTTTTAACTTTAGACATAATCATTACCTCTTTCTTATAAATCATCATCAAAATCTTCTGCTGTTACAGTATTTAATTCCATCGGTTTCCGAGGGTCCGATAACGGAGCCAGTGTCGGTTTTCCCGGTGGCTTTACTACATACGGTCCGACGATTTCATTAAAGCCGTTACGGCCTAATAATTTGGTCAAATCCGTAATGGTTTTAAGTTCCTGTGGTCTATAAATTTCCGATGCCTCATAGTCGGCCGCTAATAACGCCTGTGCCGCCTTTATTGGCTCCGTGATTTTACGTTTCGATGTACCTTCAACGACTTTATAGCCCGGCCAATCCTTTTCACCGCTAACAGCTTTTTGGATAGCGTATTCGTTCACATCTTCAAGCCATCGCTTAATAACCGGATACATATCGAGGATGCGGGCTACTTCACTATCCATTAGTAAGTTGGTCTTCTTACCGCCCATTCTGTAAAACTCTTCAAGGCACGTATCCGCTAAAGCCCGGCACAAATGTCGTACTTTACAAAATCCACAGTGACTACCGGCCACACAATCGCCGTCACCTTCGAAGGCTTGTTTGGCTACCGGTTTAATCGATTCGCCCCATGCGAGTAAATCTACTATAGCCATAGTATCGGTAGTTACCGAGTCTAAACGGGGCTGTACGATAGTCATTTTGACGGTTTTAATATCATAGAGTAGACTGTAGGCCGCGTACGCACCTAATGCATATAAACGCATCTGCGAGTTATTTATCGCTGACACCGGCACGCCTTTTCCGTACTTTAAGTCCACGACTTCCAGTACCTCATCAGCTACGATAACCAAATCGCCGGTGCCAAATCCTTCCGGAGCCCATTCGCTATAGTCGAGCCGTGCTTCTATCATAATTTCCGCATCAGCTGAACGTTTCCGGGCTTCGTTAGCTTTTTCCATGCAGATGTCAACATATTGGCTAACGGCTTCTGACATTTCACGGCTATAGGGTTCCGGTTCTGCTTCACTCTCATCGTAGTTCATGTCAAACAATAAACGATTTAAGAGTGTTTCTGCTAAGGCGTGGGCCTTTGTCCCTTCTGCTGCGTAAGGGGACTGCTCATCCTCGAATTGCTGTTCCAGGCAGGCTGAGGGAGTACACCTCAGCCACCTGTACGAACTCGACGCAGACAATAGGGCGTGTTTACTCATGGCTCTTTACAAAGTCCATCACACGACCGTATAAAGAAGGATCCATAGTCGTAATATCCTTAACCTTTAATTCGTCGTGAAGGAATGCTGTTAATAAAGGTTTGCGTTCTTTTGGGTTGGCCAATAAAAACTCTTTAGCAGCCGCACGGACTTCATCAACGGTGTAGGCTTTAGCATCTTTAGCATCTTTAACATCTTTGGCATCTTTGGCATCTAAGAATGCTTTAGCCATAGCACTCGCCTCTTCCTGTTTTTCAGGTTCAGCCGGTACTTCAATCGATACTGTATCGACTACCGGTTCAGCTTTAGCCGGTTTAGTTTCTTTGTCTGGAGCTTTTTCCTTAGGAATAAGAGTCGCTTTCTTTTGTGCTACTTGTTTAGTCTGTTCAAAGGCCTGCTTAGTCTGTTCATAAGCCTCTGTTGTGGCAGTTAACTGATTAAACAAGGATACTACTTTACTTTTTACTTCTTCGGCGGTGTTACCGGAAATTTTAATTTCGATCATGGCTAGTTTTCCTTTCTTGTGAAAACGTGATATACTGAGCTTAAGTAGATATTTTTCTATTGTCCTTTAACTGTTCCAGCAGTTAAGGGACTTTTTCTTTTGCCTAAAAGGCTTACATCGTGCATCGGAACCACCTCCTTTACTATCTTTTAAATACTCTTTCCATACCGGCTTTAAAATCGACAAGGCATCTATCATCTGGCATTTCCCCATCTTGTAGTGCCTGCATAATATTAGGCAACGTAGGCTCTGCCAAATTGCTAAAATCACACCGGTGCATAACGCTGTTCATCGGATACGGTGTAAGCTCTAAACTATACATTGCGTGCGCCCTGTATAACATTCTGAACGCTTCATTTCTAAGGACCGGATTAATTTTTCGTTCTTTGCAAAACTCATTTAGTGAAAGTGACGCCTTTAGATACCAATAGTCTAAACATAGTAAGGCGTACGATCCTTGTGCTAGTGCCATCGTTTACAACTCCTTTCTTAATGCTTTGAGATTAAATCATAAAAATCAGACAAGGCATCTGTAAGTTGATACGACAAGGCCAGTACACTTACAGCATATTTTTCGTAACCGGCTCCCATTAATTGGCAAGCATTTTCGAGAGCGGCCGCTAACGATATTACGAGCGTCATCATGTTACACTCCTCGTCGGATAACTTTAATTCAACATCGTCGTCTAACTCGACTAAGCTGTCCCAGATTGTATAAGCTATTTCAGCAGGTACAAATCCTTCTGTTTTGGTAACTTCACTTGCATGTGTGCGAAGTTTTTCGAGTAACTGCATCAATTCTACTTTACGTTTCATTTTCGAGCTCCTTTCCGTACGCCTTTCCAATCGGTTAATGTTTCTTGATTAAAGGCTTTAGCTAAATTTACTTCCCAATTTTGGGATTCCGGCTCAACTACGTCGACCACCACATCGTGATAATTCCGACGTTTCAGCACTTCCCGAATTACCAAACCGGCGACAACAGTTACCACGGCACCTAGTACAAAAGCTTCCAGCATCATTAGCCATATGTTGGTCATTAGCGATTCAATAGTCATTTCCTATCTCCTTTACTCGTAATATTGGTCCGACTCAAACTCATCGAACGTTTCAAAGGCTCCGATGCCTAATGCAATCTTAGTAGCCGGCCCAAACATGATACCTTCACCGGCCAATGCCTTATTTAATGTTCTCCGAATAACTCCACGTTCATCGCAAAACTTATTTACCGAACCGTACTGCTCTTCAATCTGTCGCTTTACTTCATCACCATCACGGATTAGTAAAAACCGGGTAATTATTTTACTCATGATAACCTCCTCTTTTGCCTTAAATTAGCAGCCCAGCACACATCACATACAGTTATGACGCCATAGCTACTGTCGTACATCAAGCGATTAGGCCTATGTGTGATTTCTCTACCGCACCGGTGGCATACTTTTCGCATAGGTGTGTCGATAGCTTTTACCGGATAGGCTGGTGCTACTTCCTTATTAGCCTTCTGCGTTGACTTCCGTCGCATCCCAATCACCTTTAATGTACTTCATAAATGGTTCCTTTAAGATAATGTAGCGATAGCACTTTCCGCCTTCTTTCATGCGTACAGCTTTTCCCCATAGAGGGAACTTATCACGTTTTAGAGCCGCACGGATAAACTGTTCGGTTACACCCATTAATTCCGCAGCTTCACTTACTTTTAGAGTTTTGTTACTCATACTATTACCTCCTTAAATCTGTTTTAAAATCATACGAATCTCTTGGCCAACTAGCACTCGATCCCTAAAAGTGTCTTGGTTCCGGAAGTCCTCTAAATAAAGCTCCAACATTTCTTTGTAGATGGCTGCTTTATAGGTGGGCTCCGGAGCCACAATATCTTCCCGGAACGGCTTAAGTATTTCCACTTTACCGCCGCACGGTTCGACCGATATAAGTCCCTTCCGGGCTAATTTTGATTTAGCGATACGAACCTGTGCCGATGAGATATTAAGTAGCTCCGATACTTCGGTATTTTTGTATACGTCCGTATCCCGGTACACGTTGTAAACAAGCTCTTGTATTGTCATTTCACGTTTCCTCCTTTCCTGTGTTAAAATTTGATATAATATGAATAGAAATTATTACGCATCAGCAGAAAGGATTAAATCAATGTCAGATGATAAAATCAACCCAACCGATCCCCTTGTGCAACAAGCTACAAAACCTTCATCGGCAGTCCGTGATTTAGCACAGGATGTCCAGCAATTCACAAAACCTCTTAGCAGTGCTAAAGAGTGGGCACAAAGCGTTAATCAAACGCTTACCAGTCCTTTAATAAGGAATGCTTGGCAACAGCAAGAATACGATGCCTATTGGGCTAAAGTCGATGAATACGAGAAAGCAGCATTTACGTTAACGAATACTCAAATCGATAAGCTCATTTGGGCAGTTCACGATGGTAAAAATACCTACGCTAGTTTTAAAGAACTGGTACCGGCTCTTAATTCGTCGACCATGAATAGCTATTTATGCGATGATCCTGAGTTTCTTTCCGAAGAGCCTTTGGGAAGAACAGTGCGAGTATTCAGTCCTAACCGTTTTAAAACAGCTTACTTCCAATTTCTCGATGAACCTGCCGAATTTGTCGCCCCGTACGAATTTAAACCGGAAGATACTTTTGATTTATCTGTTGCCGGGGATAATCGACTTGCCCAGCTACTTCAACAACGTAAATCTGATGAGCTCGCCGAGAAAAGCATCGCTATCGCTGAAGCTAGCTTAAAAGAAAGCAGACTAGCAACTAAGAACTCCGATATAGCAAAATATCTTGCCATTGTTAGTGTTTTAATAGCATTAGCACAATTCTTTTTTGGTTAATCAATACCCAACTCGCCGTAGTATGAACATGGTTACGTTCAAAATCGTAACAAGGACGGCCAACCAAATAATCACGATGTTAATTCGTGATGTAATCCGGGCATCCCGTAAGTGTTCCTCAGCAGTTTCTCGTTTCTTCCCGGTATCGTAGTCCCGTCCGGACAGTGCTTGATAAAGCAGTTTAAAAAATTGTGTGATTGGCTTAATCATTTTTTAGTCCCTCCGTCTTTGCTATCGGCTTAATCATATCCGGTGTGTTCGCCATAATTGTAAGCGTGCAAGGTATACCAGCCGCTTTTTCCAACTTCTTGGTACCTTTGATAAAGAGATAGGCATCTCTAAACGAATCAGTATGTGCGATAATGTTTATGTTCATGATTTTTTCCTCCGTATTTGTGATACAATCAACTTTAACTTTTAACAGAAAGAGTGCAGTTGCAGCTGTACTCTTTTTGTATTTTGGCCAACATTTCGACCCATCGTTCAAATTCACCGACGTCTAAAGATTCAATCGATACTTCTACATTCACGTCAATTTTTAAAGCTAAATTCATAGTTTCACCTCTTTCATCTTGCATAAGCGTATTAGCCCACCTAAAAGAACAAAAGCACATGAAGAAAGCGACAAGGAAGATTAAGCATTCAAATAAACTCAAATCAATATGTATCATTACTCAGTTGTCCTTTCACTTTTGAACTATCTTAGCCTTCACTAAGGGCTCTTTTTTTTATTTGATAACATTGCTTACATCACCTCTCGTGTCTTCTTAAGATTATGTAATATCTCTAATAGAGTTTGCTCTAAATCAATTACGTGTTCCTCTTATAATTTGATACGCTGAAGGACCGGCAGTTGTGCCAATAACTCCAGCTCTTTTGTATTTTCTGGCATTGTCTATCACCCCATTTGTTCAATTAAAGGTAGGTATCCTTTACTTTTCAGCAAACTATAAATGAACAATCTTCCTTGTTGCGTCCAGTAAGTATGCATTACCGAACGATCTGCATCTAACACAGTTGTTTTGCTACTGGTATACCCTTTATCGGCATATTTTTGATACAAAAACCATTGGCCACTTTGCTTATATTGGACTTTTTCTTCTTCTAATAACCGGTTCAATTTCTTAGCACTCATACCATAATCTTTCGCGATTTGAGTTACGCTCAGTAAACTGTCATTTTGAAGAATTAAATCGTAATAAGTGGCTTTAGGTTGTAATTCAGATAACTGTTGAGACTGCTGAGCAATCACTAATTTTTGATTTTGGATTGTCCTGTCCGCAATCTTTAACGCTCTCCCCATGACTTTTTCTGGACTATTCCAATCCCGTTCAATTTGAATAAAGTATTCTCTAGCTTGACGCCCTTTTTCGTTGCGAGCTAACATACACAATTGCTTAGCCATGTCGATAGTCAGTTCGTGATCTAAAAAGGTAGATTCGTTACCTTGAGCTGTTAGTCTTTTTTGACTAACAGTTCTGAAGTCATCATTTTCACTAAAACCGTATTCACACATTCTTTCAAACCATTTTGTGTATTGTGTTCCAATTTCCAAGAACATATGCAAATCACGGCCACTAATAAATTGACTATCATCAGACTTAACTTTAATTGGTATTAATTCATTCATAAGATTCCTCCTTAAGTGATTTTTAATCACTTTTATTTTTAAAAAAAATATCCTGTACTTCTTGAGCTGATAGGGAAAGGATTACTCCTAACTTATAGATTTCAGAAGCTTTAAATTCCCTCTCCCCGGACAACTTCTTGTATAATCCTTCCCTTGAAAGCCCTAATTGTTTTGCAACCCAAAATACTTTTAGCCCCTTCTCTCTAATTATTTTCTTTAAATCATCCATAAATACTCCTTTCCGTGATTTATAATCACACAAACATAATACACAATCCGAGATTAAAAGTCAACATTTTTTAATTTTTTTGTTGCTTTTTTTTCACACATATATTATTCTATGAATAGAGAACGTATTCGAATTAACAGGAGAAAATCATGAAATTAAATGAAAAAATTCGAAATTTACGAGAAAATTTAAAATTGTCACAAGAAGAATTAGCAGTTAAAGTAGGCTATAAAGACAGAACAAGTATCGCAAAAATAGAGGCCGGAAAAATAGATCCTCCACGTAGTAAGCTAATTAAAATCGCTAATGCTCTGCAAGTAACTCCAGTTGAATTATTAGGGTATTCATCCGAAGATAATACTAAAAACTATTCTAGAGTTTTAATGCGTGCCCAAGACGAGCTTTCCCCAGACGATTTTGAGCAAATCGAAAATATGGCAAAATATTTTCTCGATAAAAAAAGTAAAGAAAGCAAATAAAAGGAGTTCACATTGAATCAACCCGATTATAATCATGCCACCAAAACAGCTTGGAGATTATTAAAGGATTTACAGATTTGTTCTGTACCAATTGACTTAAGATCTATTTACATGGATTTAGGAATTCAATTAGAATCTTTTACAGAAGCAGAGTCTAGCCCTTTCGCAGCTTTTATCCAAAAACTAAGACTTAAACAAATTGACGGGCTCTGTTATAAAGATGGCAAAAGATATATCGTCTTCTACGAAGATAAGGCTCAAGTTAACCGTATCCCGTTTACATTAGCCCATGAGTTAGGCCATATATTACTCGGGCACCATGAAAATTCACCCAATGGCTTTTTACCAAGGTTTGCCAATACGTCATCTAGAGATTATAGAGAAAGAGAAGCTGACATGTTTGCCGGTGAATTAATTCGTTCGAGGCCATTGTTATATTTAACCAATTTAACGAATCCCCATGATGCCGATATAGTTAGTAATATATTTGGAGTATCCCATTTGTGCGCCACAGTAGGTATTGAACAAATTAAGAGAATTAACTTTCTCACTATTCCAAAAACTCTTAAATTTTTTAGTAATCGGTTTTCCTCTTTTATTAACACTAAATACTGTTCAAAGTGTAGTCATTTATTTGTAGCAAATACGAGGTCTATAGAATATTGCCCGGTTTGTGGCAATAAAAGCCTTATGTGGTATCACAAAAATAACTATCTTATCAACTTTTTTTACGGAGATGTAACAGGAGAGTTGCCTATTATGGACTACAAAACATATCCCCAAAATATAGATAACGGAAGAACAGAAACATGCCCACGTTGCGAACTCGAAAACATAGATTCTGATTGGAACTACTGCCCGATTTGTTCGCTACCTACTCAAAATGTCTGTGAAGACTGCGGGGAAAAATTAGATCCGCATTTTCGATATTGTCCTAAGTGTGGAAAAGAAAGCCTTTATTTTAAAGAAAAAGCTCTAACATCATGGAAAGATGAATACGACACACAGCATAGTTCCCCTACAACAACTGAAGCATCCTCCTGGGATGAGGATACCATCCCCTTCTAATCAATTAAAATAAAAAAATCCCCCACCCGCGGCAACGGATGAGGGATTCATATACAACACCTGGAGAAGTGCCACATACTCAGTAATTTAATTATATCACGGTACACGCTCCAGGTCTATTAACCATACCTATTTTTAGACAGGAGCGTGATTTTTTATGCGAAGAGCGAATGGAACAGGTTCTGTATATAAAATGAAACACAAACCGCTACGTAAGCCCTACCGGGCTGTTATTACCGTTGCGGAAGACGAAGAAGGCCGTATGATTCGAAAAACTGTTGGAACATTTCGTACGGCCCGTGAAGCCTTAGACTTTTTGAAAGATTATAACGGCGATCCTAAAACATTTGATTATCAGAATATTACTTTTGGGCAATGCTTTAAATGGATGATGGAGGACAAGGTACGTCGTGGCAACAGTAAGTCATCGATAGACAACTATAAAATGGCGGAAAAACGTTTGATGGAGTTAATGGACATGCCTATATGCGAGATACGCCTCGTTCATTTACAACGTATCATAGATGATAACAAAGCGTCTTCTCGGTCAGCCATTGATAAAATTGTAGCGGCCATGTCAGGTACATTTACTGCGGCCATAAAAAATGATATTGAAGTCAAGGACTACTCTAAATACGTGGTACGTCCCCCTGCTGAAGAGAGGAATATTCATAAACCGTATACACCGGAAGAGATATTAACCTTATGGCAGAATCAAAATGAAGGTATTAATAAACTCAAGCTTATTTACATCTACACCGGAATGCGGCCACGAGAGTTAATCAATTTACGAGTTGAGGACACGCATTTAAAGGAAGGTTATGTTATTGGGGGAAGTAAAACTAAATCCGGTAAAAACCGAGTCATCCCTATCGCCAAGTGCATACTGCCCTTTATGTTCGAACTTATTAATCAAGCTCGGTTTAAACATCATGAAACGCTATACGGTGTTATAGGGCAATATGAGAAATTGATACGTCATTGGAAGAAGGACGGTCACCTACCCCACGACGGCAGGCACACGTTCGCAACAATGGCGTCGAATGCGGATATTAAACAGCACATCATAAAACTTATCATAGGTCATAGTATCAAAGATGTTACCGAAGGCACCTACACACATAAAACAATACAACAATTAGTCGATGCTGTAGAACTTCTACCTACTCAAAAAAATTTATTACCGGTTGAGCAACGGTTGAGTAACAAGTAGAAAATCGTACATAAAAGAGCCTAACCTATAAACGAGAAAGCCTGTAACCATGCGTGGTTACGGGCTTTTTAAATTTAGTAGGCGTGTTAGTTACTCATATTATAAGACGTGCCATTCAAATTAGCAATATAAGCCGTTCCCCTTATAATACAGCCTTGCCGCATGTTCTGCTGACGCTTATATACTCAAAAATAAAACAGCTGTAACTTAATTTCAAAAAATCGATTTCTATAGTCTATAAAACATGTTGACATATGTAGCGACATGTTATAGTATGTACGTGTAAGCTTACAAACAGAATAGTTAGGTAACGGCGCCTAGTCCTCAGATGATTCTGAGACTAGGCGCTTTTTGTTTATGAAAGGAGTTTATTATGGTTACTATCGATACAGGTAATACGGCCTGGGTACTCGTGGCGGCAACCTTGGTGTTCTTTATGACGCCGGGCCTTGCCTTGTTTTATGGCGGTATGGAACGCAGTAAAAATGTACTTAATACAATCATGGAAAGTTTCTTTTTAATTGGTGTGGTTTCCGTGGAATTTATGCTGATAGGCTACACCTTAATTTTCGGTAGCGATGTTGATGGTGTCATTGGCAATCTTGATAAAATAGGCCTTATCGGAACGCAAAATAATATTATGGATGGCGTGAATATTCCGGAAATGGCTTTTGTTGCCTTCCAATGCATGTTTGCCGTAATTACACCGGCCATTATGAGTGGTTCTATTACAGGGCGCATGCGTTTTGCTCCTTTTGTCGTATTTTCTGTCATTTGGTCCTTATTAGTGTATAATACTATGGCTCATTGGGTATGGGGCGGCGGCTTCCTCGCTCAATTAGGAGCGCTCGACTTTGCCGGCGGTCTTGTTATTCATATATTATCCGGTGTTTCCGGCCTGGTCCTTTGCTTACTATTAGGACGGCGTCGCGGTTATGGACGCATGCCGATGTTACCTCATCATTTGCCAATGACCGTTCTCGGCGGTGCCATATTATGGTTCGGTTGGTTTGGTTTTAACGCCGGTTCCGCTCTCGGAGCCGGACCGCTGGCCGCCAATGCTCTGGTAACAACTCAAATAGCGGCAGCTATCGGTGTTGTCGGTTGGGTATTGGCCGAACGATATCATCGCGGCAAACCGACTGTATTGGGCGCTGTATCCGGTGGCGTAGCAGGACTTGTTGCCATCACACCGGCAGCCGGTTTTGTAACACCTGTCGCTGCTATTTTCGTCGGTTTAATCGGCGCTATCTGCTGCTATGTGGCGGTAGCTATTTTGAAAAATAAGCTCGGCTATGATGACTCCCTTGACGCCTTCGGTATTCATGGTGTAGGCGGCATGTGGGGCGCTATTGCTACCGGATTATTTGCTACGGTTAGTGTCAATCCGGATGGTGCCGACGGTTTGTTCTATGGCGGCGATTTATTGTTGCCTCAATTGGTTTCTATCATTGTAGCTGTTCTCTTTTCTATTATCGGTACTGTTGTCATTTTTAAAGTAGTCAGTCTCTTTATGGATATGCGTGTCAGCATCGGTGCTGAATCCTTAGGCGTTGATATTAGTGAACATGGTGAAGAAGCATATAATCAATCTGAATTTAAAAGTAGCGGCCGTTTTATTACGTCCGATCACCATTCACTGGTTTAAGATGGTTTTCATGAAAAATAGAATTTACCAACGGTACAATACTGTTAATTAACATACAAAGGATGTGGTAGCGTGAAACGGATGAAAAAAGTAGATATAATAGCCCGCGCAGAACAATTAGAAGATCTAAAAGAAGCTTTGAATCGTATAGGCGTTCAAGGTATGACGGTGTCTCAAGTATTTGGCTGTGGTTTGCAAAAAGGACATACCGAAGTCTATCGCGGCAAAGAATATACAGTAAATTTAGTGCCTATGGTTAAAGTTGAAACTGTTGTATGTGATATACCGGTCGATCTGGTAATGGATACGGCCCGTGATACTTTGCAGACCGGTGAAGTTGGAGATGGTAAGATTTTTGTATATGACGTGGAAGATGCTATGCGGATTCGAACCGGTACGCGCGGTACTAACGCGGTGACTGATGATGAAATATAATAAATGCGGTTTGAAGCTATGTTCGTAGCTTCAAACCGCATTTTTACTATATTTGTAGAAGTAGGCTTATAGGACAAAAAGTGTGTGTGGCTTTTTTAAATTAATCCCAATAAATTG
>ENA-OROP01000469-OROP01000469.1-human-gut-metagenome-genome-assembly--contig:-NODE-469-length-46320-cov-7.045391_pt1 | contig 46320 bp, 55 predicted proteins | sample MGYA00242132_ERZ509056 | MGnify/ENA primary metagenome ERZ509056 (study PRJEB26280, sample SAMEA2338768) | human gut metagenome | biome: human gut; feature: human-associated habitat; material: faeces...
TAGATAAATACTAGTCTCATCGGTCTAAAAACCAACTCAAAATGTCCTATAGGCCGGAGTTTTTTTATGTCCATGTTAGTTAGCACTGCGCGTATTAAGTTTTGCGCGGAGTTTTTGGCAAAATAACCTTGCTACGGCTGAGGCTTTGGATTTAACCATTCGCTCCAACTGAGTTCAAAGCCTGTCTGATAATTTTGCTGTACATAGCGATAGAACTTGTTAATCATAACCGCTTTTTCCTCGTAATAGGGAGCCTTCCAAGTATCTTTATCGGATGTAGCCGCCACATTATTGCCACCAATCAACTGCTGGCGCGCTAAAATATCGGCTAACGGTATATCCGGGTTTTTCATAATGTCATACATAGCCATAAAGGCAGTGGTACGGCCTTTGCCGGCCTCGCAGTGGAAGTGGAGCCATGCGTTCTTTGGTAGTGTTTTGTAAAAAGCAATAAAACGATCGATGGAGGCTTCATCCGGCCAGGTGTGATCGGTAGCGGTAAAGCGCACATAGCGTAAGCCCAATTCTTTGGCTATTGTTTCCTCGGTTTTGGCTGATGTAACTGTAAGCGTCTGTTCGTTAATGGCGTTTTTATTCGCATCTAAAGAAGCGATAGGAAGGGCCGTATTTACCAATTTATTGGCGTAGTCCCGCTCTTCATTGATGATAGTTTGATAGGATTTGCCCACATTGCCCCAGTTGCGTTTGCCATAGTGACTCACAGGAATTCCGTTTACAAAAAGGTGAGTTTCTTGGCGTAAGTTCACTACATAAATCGGACCGTCGGTCTTGGTGCGCAAGGTATTGGCGATTTGTGCCAATTGCTCCGCCGATGGCTGAGAACTGCCGGAGATATTTAAGGTATCCAAGCCCTTGCGGGTAGGTAAATTGGGATCTGTTTTAAAACGGTCGCGAGACGTGCGAAAAGCCGGAGGTAAAGTAGCCGTATTTTCGTTATCTTCGCGCCACATATACGCCGTATAAGGGTTAATCAAACGTTTATCGGCATATAACTGATTGGGATTTATCGCCGCTTGAGTCTGCTTGGCGACGGCTTTGGAAGTTTTTTGGTGTTCATTTTTACTCTCTAAGAGCGTTTCCTGTGTCGGCAATTGCAGGCGCGGGATGGCTTCTTTTGGCAAAACAGCTTCGCTCGCAAAAGCGGTGCCGTATAGCGTGGTGCCGATGATAGTCATCATGGCGGCGCGTTGCCAAATGGAGTTTGATTTTGATCTCATAAGAATACTCTTTCTATATCATTTGAAAATATGCTTGTAATACCCTGAAAACTTATATGGGGTTTCTTAAGTATAACATATTTGGGAGGAATAGCGTATGTTGCGTTGAAGAATACGGCGATAAGGGAATAAAGCAAAAAAGCCTGCAAATCCTAGAATCCACAGGCTTTTTTGTTGTGTGTTGTGTGTTGTGTGTTTGTGTGTTGTGTGTTTGTGTGTTTGTGTGTTGTGTGTTGAGAGTTTATTTAGTTGTGTTGGTTTTTACGTGTGTGTTTGAGAAAGCTTAAAAAGGAGATATTTCTTAGAAATTGACATCCGTGTAGGAAGTCGGGGTTGCATGTTCGTACTGACGGTTGTTGTCGTACTTTTTCATATGCTTTTTGTCATTATGATGCGGGCCTTCATGATGTTTTTGACCATCCATCATAGGAGGCTGTCCCATAGGAGGCATATCCTGCGGACCACCTTGACCGCCCATCATAGGAGGCTGTCCCATAGGAGGCATACCCTGCGGACCACCTTGGCCACCCATCATAGGAGGTTGCCCCATAGGAGGCTGACCTTGACGACCATCCCGGTCATGCATCATAGGAGGTTGTCCCATAGGAGGCTGATCTTGACGACCATCCCGGTCATGCATCATAGGAGGTTGTCCCATAGGAGGCTGACCTTGACGACCATTTTGGTCATTCATCATAGGAGGTTGGCCCATAGGAGGTTGACCTTGATGACCATCCCGGTCATGCATCATAGGAGGTTGACCCATAGGCGGCTGACCTTGACGACCATTTTGGTCATTCATCATAGGAGGTTGGCTGTGGCGTTCCATGCGTTGACCTTGCTCGGAACCCTGTTCATTAGCTTGCGGTTGCATTCTGTTGTCGCCATTTGGCTGATACTGGCGTTCCTGACCACGATGGGATTGGCGGTCGTAGGCATTTGGCATTTGACCGGCATTGGTGCGATTAGCGCCGTAGTTAGCTTCCGGCATCAAGAAGATAGCGGTATTAGCTTCTACCTGGTTACGAGCCATGGAACGGGCGCGTAACATTCTGTCATAAATGGTAGGGCTATTGGAACCGTCATCTTGTACGGTTGCCGTTTGAGGGCCCTCTATACCGGCACTAGCGGTTGTTACGTGAGTTGTGGTTGCTTGTTGTGTTGCAGCCGGCTCAGCAGCTATTGAGGTACCCCAAAGGGTGCCGCCTAGAACACCTAGCAAAGCAACCTTTCTCAATAAATTCTGAGTCGATTTTTTCATACTAAGACTCCTTTGCTATATTAACGAGAGATAGTGTAGCAGAACTTTTTGTAACTCAATCATGGAATAACGAAATCTTTTTAGTAACGTTACCAATTTCGTCTTCATCTAATTTTGGAAACTCGGATTGGAGTTTTAGTTTTCTGCTATGGGTATAGCATACAGGGGAATTATGAAATTTGTATGTAAAATTCGTGAAATTACAGTGAAATTTGGATGTATAGGAAATGAATAAGAATATTAGATGTTATTTATATATATAAGGAAAAATTTTTCCGTATAACAGTAGGAAGTTTTTATTTAATAAACCTAAAAACCATGATACAATAGATACGGTTCAAATTTGGTGACCTGTTGGAACCCCATAATCGGATAAAATTACAATAATGGTTATGCGCGGTAATAAGTCGTGAGTTAAGCTTAAGGAGGTAGGTTATGACGGATGCAGAATATATGCAGGAAGCTTTACAAGAAGCAAAAAAAGCCTATGACCTTGGCGAGATTCCCATCGGTGCCGTTATTGTCCAGGATGGCGAGATTATTTCGCGTCATCATAATCGCCGTGAATTAGATCACGATGCAACGGCTCATGCGGAGATTTTAGTCATTCGCGAAGCTTGTGAAATACTTGACCGTTGGCGGTTGACCGGTTGCACGCTTTATGTTACTATAGAACCGTGTCCGATGTGCGCCGGAGCCATTATTAACAGCCGGATTGACCGTGTTGTATATGGCAGTAGCGATTACAAAGGAGGCGCTGTAGAGTCTTTATTTAATGTACTGACCCATCCGGGCTTGAATCACGAGCCTGAGATTTTAAGCGGGGTTATGGCTGACGAATGCAGTCAGATAATGAAGGACTTTTTTAAAGAGCGTCGTAAAAACAAGGAGAAGTACCCAAGAGGCTGAAGGGACCGCACTCGAAATGCGGCAGACCGGCAACGGTGCGAGGGTTCAAATCCCTCCTTCTCCGCCATTAGTTTTGATAACATAATGATTGATATAAATAATTAAACTCTGCAGAATGGATATGTGCCATGAGCAGAGTTTTTTTGTTGTAAAAAGGTTTTAGAATACTTCGTATAGAATAATAATAGCAAAAGCATATTTATTCTTTAAGTGAGATATCGGGAGGCATATACATGAACGATAAGTGGCTTGATTTTGCAATTCGAATCCAAAGTATAGCGCAGGCGGGGCTGGAATACGGTAAAGACAAATACGATTTGGAGCGCTACCAAGAGCTTCGTCAAATTGCAGCTGAAATGGTGGCAGTCAAAACGGATATTCCTGTGGGCAAGGTATATGATATCTTTTGCAATGAAGAAGGGTACCAGACGCCGAAGATTGATACCAGAGCGGCTGTGTTCGTTGATGGCAAGATTCTCCTCGTTCGTGAAAACACCGGTAAGTGGTCACTCCCGGGCGGTTGGTGTGATGTAGATCAAACGATTGCCTCCAATACGGAAAAAGAAGTGAAAGAAGAATCCGGCTATGACGTAAAAGCTAAACGCCTCATTGCAATTCAGGATTGGCGCAAGCACAATGTAACGAATTTAATTTATGGTGTTTTCAAAGTGTTCGTTATGTGTGAATTCGAAGGCGGTCATTTTGAAGAGAACATTGAAACAACGGCAACGGGATTTTTCAGTAAAGACGAAATTCCGGATAATATGGCTGTTGAAAAGTGCTCTAAGGAACAGGTTTTGATGTGCTTTGAAGCCTATGAAAATCCTAATTTGCCGGCTATGTTTGAATAATCGAGAGCCGGCTAATAAAAGCTATTAGTGAAAATAAAACCTCTACGTGAACGGTTATTATCGTGCGTAGAGGTTTTGTGCATTATGACGGACAGTTAAAAAGGGGGCATATAATCGCTGATGGTGTATAATCAAAAAAAAGACAATTGAACAGGGCGATAGGGGGCTTTCTTTTGTGTACATGCGAAAAAATTAATAAAAGTATTGAGAGCTGTGGCGGCTGCAGATAAAATATGCTTTTAAATTCATGTTTTACTGCAGTCGTTTTTTCAAACAAATTATCTTTAAAAAGAGGAGTTCATACTTTACGTATTGAATATTATTAATTAAGAGATAAATTTCGAGAAAGGAGGCACGTGATGATAACGTATCTATTCATCGGCGGCATTGTATTGCTGGGAATCGAGGCTGTTGTGCCGGGTACTTGTATATTCGGCGTGAGCGGTATGGTTCTCTTGTTGGCCGCTCTTTATTTTTACTTGGGCGCCGGTGCTATGGCGTCGATTGTAGTTGCGATTGTATCGGTTATTGCGCTCATTGTCGGTATTTGGTTAGTCAAAAAAGCACCGCATACTTGGATAGGTAGACGTTTGACGTTAACGCTGGAGTCTACGAAGGACCGCGGTTATAGCGGTAATGATGAGCGAACCGATTTATTGGGCCGCGAAGGGATTGCCCAGTCTGTTTTACGGCCGGCGGGGCGCGTTATTTTTGACGATACACCGGTTGATGTAGTAACGGACGGAGAATTCTATGAACCGGGCACTAAAGTAGTGGTTGTTGCCGTTACCGGTGGCCGTGTTGTAGTTAGAAAAGTAGAGTCTGAATAAGCGTTACAAAATATAATCCATTAAGTTCTTGGTGTCCGTAAATGGCGGACTTGTCATATATTTTTTCATAAGTGAAGAGGAGGCTCTATGGAAGCGTTAGTTAATTTTAGTTTTATGTTTATTGTTGTTTCCGTCGTCATAGTCGCAGCCCTGTTTTTCCACTTTGTACCGTTAGGACTGTGGATTTCCGCCTTGGCGGCCGGGGTAAATGTAGGTATTTTCACTTTAATCGGGATGCGCTTACGTCGTGTATCGCCGTCGAAGATTGTTTTGCCATTGGTAAAAGCCAATAAAGCGGGTCTTTCGGTTAATGTTAACCAACTGGAAGCGCATTATTTAGCCGGCGGTGATGTAGACCGCGTTGTTGATGCTTTAATCGCGGCTGAACGGGCGTCTATTCCGTTGACCTTTGAACGTGCTGCCGCCATTGACTTGGCCGGTCGTGATGTGCTTGAGGCAGTTCAAATGAGTGTTAACCCTAAAGTTATTGAAACACCGACGATTTCCGCCGTTGCTAAAAACGGTATCGAACTTAAAGTTCGCGCCCGTGTAACGGTGCGTGCCAATATTGATCGCTTGGTCGGCGGTGCCGGTGAAGCGACGATTATTGCCCGTGTCGGCGAAGGTATCGTAACGACTGTAGGTTCTTCGGAAGAACATACGGATGTGCTTGAAAATCCGGATCATATTTCCCGTACCGTATTGAATAAGGGGCTTGATGCGGGTTCTGCGTTTGAAATCTTGTCCATCGATATTGCCGACGTTGATGTAGGACGTAATATCGGGGCTCAGCTCATGACGGATCAGGCGGAAGCGGATAAGAATATCGCTCAGGCGAAAGCGGAAGAACGTCGTGCCATGGCTGTTGCGAAAGAACAGGAAATGAGAGCCTACACGCAGGAAATGCAGGCGAAAGTTGTGGAAGCGCAAGCCGAAGTACCGCAGGCTTTATCGCAAGCATTGCGTGATGGTCATATGGGTGTTATGGATTATTACAATATGAACAATATTATGGCAGATACCAAAATGCGTGAGACTATCGCTGAAGGGGAAACCACCGAACTGACAACTCAGCCAAATCCGCGCAATAAATAGCGGAGGTAAGCTATGGATTTGGGTTTATTAGTCGTATTGATTATATTGGGGAATGTTATTTTGAGTACCCGTAAAAAGAAGCGTAATCCTCAAGATGGTAATCCTAATGAAGACAATACGAATGTAGAAAATAGGACTGATTACGATTGGTCGAATCCGGGTGAGCAGAACCGTCCGGGACCGCGGTCACAGCAACCGACGAATCCTATGCCGCCAAGTGAAGGGCAGCGTAATCGTACAACGGGAGGCATGGGGCCTGCCGGCAATACGCAAACCGGTAATGCCAATACGCGCGGTCGTAGTGAAGAGGCTATGACCTGGGAAGAGATGGAACGCCATTACGGCATTAAAATGGAACGTAAGGCGCCACCAACGCCACGGCCGACCACCATCTCTAACGAAGCACCGCGTCCTCAAGAAGCGGCGTTGCCACGTGAAGCATCACTGCCGCAAGAAGCTTCGAGACCGGAATCTGTGCCTGTGCCGAACGATGTAAGACGGGAAGAACCGGTTATCGTAGTGGCCAGACAGCGCGTAGAGCCAACTGTAGAACCGGCGCGACGAGATTCGACGCGTCAACAAACGACGACAACGGTAGCTACACGTCAAACATCGACTCGTCAGGTGCCAAAGACGGCTACGATTTCACCGAATCGGACGACCATACCATCGGCACAACCGGCTAAAACGGTGCCGGCACCGAATGTATGGCAACCGACTGCGTCTATGACGGGGCGCCATGTTTTTCACGGTGGCAATCATCGCCTGCCGCCGGGGGGCTTAAAAGCGGGGATTATGTGGTCTATGATTTTACAACCGCCTAGAGCTAAACAGGGAGGCTATCATAGGTAATAAAAGCTGACAATTGCCATGCGGCCGATTGTTACAGATGTGACAATTTTACAAATGTGACAATTGTCACAACACCCTTGTTACAATAGATTTATACTGATTATTGGTTTGATTTGTATGCGTATTGATTAACGTTATCAAATTAAATAGAGACATATTTCGGCCCTCGAGTCGTGTTCAATATTGACGCGGTTCGGGGGACGTGTTACGATTGAAATAGTTGTATTTGAAGTTGATATAAGTATGTCATTATAAAGAAATGAGAGGGATACAGATGACATTTTTAACAGAAGAGGTGAAAGCACGCCTCATCAAAGATTTACCGAAGTTTGCTAAAGTAAGCGAACAATTCTTCAACAAAGAAATTTCAGTTAACGATTACAAAGGCTTGTCCGGCCCGTTCGGTACCTATGCAGAACGCGGCGCTAATACGGGCATGTTCCGTTTGCGTTTACCCGGGGGACGTATTACGCAAAAGCAACTTGCCTTCTTAGCTGATTTATTCACACGCAATGATTTGCCGCATTTGCATTTCACAACCGGTCAATCTATTCAGATTCACAGCCTTCAGGGTCCACAAATTATTGAAATGTTCAAAGAATGCCATGCACAGGGTATTTATTCCCGTGGTGGCGGTGGTGACCATCCGCGTAATATTGCGGCCAGTCCGTTGCGTGGCGTAACACCGGGCGAACCATTTGACATTACACCATATGTACAAGTGGCCAGCGAATATATTTTGACGTTAATTCCTGACTTTAAAATGCCGCGTAAACTTAAAATTGCGTTCACTAACGGTCTTGAAAATGCAACACATGTAACTTTTAAAGACTTAGGTTTCTGGGCACAAGCTGACGGCACCTTTACCGTATATGCAGCGGGCGGTCTCGGCGGCAATCCGCGTAAAGGCATTTTATTGGCTGAAAAAGTAGATCCGTCCGAAATGTTATACTATATCAAAGCCATGGTTCGTACGTTTATTGAAAATGCGGATTATAAGACTCGCAGCAAAAACCGTACTCGTTACATGGTTGCTGAAATGGGCGAAGATAAATTCCGTGAAACATTCAACAAATTCTTGTTGTTCACCAAACGCGTAGAAGATTTGGATTACACTTTACCTGATACTACGATTACTAAAACCGGCAATGGTAAATTGACTCAAGAAGAATTGGCGAAAGCTAACGGTTTAATCGGTGAACAGGTTCAAGACGGTTTATACTATGTATACTATCATCCGGTAGGAGGCCATGCGCAGCCGGTAGTGGCTCGCGACGTATTCCAATACGTCGGTTCCTTGGAAGGTACCGAAGCTCGTATGACCGGTGAAGAAGGTACTTACTTCATTAACTTGACCGCTGACGAAGCTCGTAAAGTATATGATTTAATCAAAGACGACAGCTCTACTTCCAACTTTTCCGCCAGCGTATGCTGCGTAGGCGCTTCTAAATGTCAGGTAGGTTTCCAGAACTCTCAGGCTGCTTACAAAGACATTTTGGCTCACTTAAAAGCGGAAGGTATTGATGACAGCTTATTGCCAAAAATCCACATTTCCGGTTGCCCATCTTCTTGCGGTACTCATCAAATCGGCACATTAGGTTTACACGGTTTCGTAAAACAAGTTGACGGCAAACCACAACCGGCCTTCAACTTATTTAAAGGCGGCAGCGATGAATTGGGCGTTGTAACGTTCGGCGAACCTTTGGGCGCCATTACAACAGCTGATTTACCGGCTTTCTTTGCTGAATTGGCACAGACTTTAAATGATGCCGGCGTGGCCTACGATATTTGGATTCAGGACCATGAAGCCGATTTCGAAGCGTTGGCTAAAAAATATATCTAATAAGGCGTAGTTTATTTAGGGCTTTAGGGAAGCTTATAGCTTTAAATGACACCTGAATAACTGCATAATGAAAGCCCTCTCACGACCGGTGAGAGGGCTTTTTGCATGCCTGGTTTAGGCTGACTCTAAGAGGGAAAGCTGCGGGCAAGCAAAACGCCTTCACGGTATGCAAAGGCGTTTTTTGAGTTATTTTATTGAGTTTTCAATTCTTCCAAAAATTCAGCAATGCGTTTTAACGCTTCCTTAATATTCGCTAAGGAATTGGCATAGGCTACACGCACGAAGCCTTCGCCGCAATCACCGAAGGCGTTGCCCGGTACGACGGCTACGTGTTTGGCGTAAAGCAATTTTTCACAGAATGTTTCCGAATCGAGACCGGTGGAGCGGATGTCCGGGAATACGTAGAAGGCGCCTTCCGGTTCGAAGCAAGTGAGGCCCAACTGGTTAAAGGTTTTAACCAAAAGGCGACGACGAATATCGTATTGATCGCGCATGTATCCAATATCTTTATCCCCGTGTTTCAACGCTTCAATGGCAGCATATTGAGCAACCGATGGGGCACTCATAATGCCATATTGATGAAGTTTCGTCATTTGCGTGATAATTTCTTTTGGACCGAGGGCCATGCCGAGACGCCATCCCGTCATAGCGAAGGCTTTGGAGAAGCCGTTAATGACGATGGTTCGTTCTTTCATGCCCGGAACTGATGCGATGGTTACATGTTGTTCGGAACCGTAGGTCAATTCGCTGTAGAGTTCATCGGAAATAACGAGCAAGTCATGTTCTTCGATGACTTTGGCGATTTCCTCTAAGTGCTCGCGGCGCATAATCGCACCGGTTGGATTATTAGGAAATGGCAAAACGAGCAATTTGGTTTTAGGTGTAATGTGGGAGCGAATATCTTCGGCCGTAAGACGGAAGTTATTTTCCGCTTTGGTTTCCACCGGTACGGACACACCTTTGGCTACTTCCGTAAGCGGCGTGTAGCAAACAAAGCTAGGCACCGGAATGAGTACTTCGTCACCTTCGTTAATGAGGGCACGAAGAGCTAAATCGATAGCTTCAGAACCACCAACAGTGACCAGAATATCGGTAGCGGGATCATACGTTACATCGTATTTACGAGTGAACCAACGGCTGATTTCTTCGCGTAAGTCCGCAAAACCGCGATTTGGTGAGTACCAGGTCTTACCTTTTTCTAAGGTATCGATACCGGTTTCACGAATATGCCATGGCGTGGTGAAATCCGGTTCGCCGATGCTGAGGGAAATAACATCATCAATTTCGCTGGCAATGTCGAAGAAACGGCGAATACCGGACGGTTTTACATTGGACAGCTCACGATTTAAAAATTTATCATAATTAATCATAGAACACATTACTCCTTGTTTCTTTTTGTTCTTCGTCATGGTAGATTACATTGCGGTCTTTGTAGCGGCTCAAGATAAAGTGCGTACCCGTGCCTTGGACACCTTCCAAAGTGGAAAGACGACGTGCAACAAAGAGGGCGATATCGCGCATGCTTTGGCCCTGAATGATAACGGTCAAATCATAACCGCCGGACATGAGATAGACACCTTCCACCTCTTCGAATTGCATGATGCGATGCGCGAGTTTATCGAAGCCTTGATCAGGTTCCGGTGTAACTTTAAGTTGAATGAGGGCGGTTGCCTTATTGGCATCGATGGCTTCCCAGTCAATTACGGCTTGATAGCCTTTGATAATGCCTTCCGCTTCCAGCACGGCGATACGTTCAGATACCTCAGCTTCGGCTACACCTAACATGGCCGCCAATTGGTCATGGGTTAATTTCGCGTCTGTCGCCAAAAGGTCGAGCAGCTTTTTGTCAGTAGCAGTTACAGTAAAATTACTCATAATTAATATCTCCTTTCAAGGTCGGAATCGAAGCATCCGAGGTATCAGACAAAAAGTATATGTTCTGTTTATAATAGCGTCTTTGTCTGAGAATTTAGCGATTTTATCTGACGAGAGTATGGCTGTCAGACGATTTCGTATACAATTTATTGTACCACTCTTTAGTGTTGAATTAAATAGAAAATTCAACATAGATGCGTTTTAAGTATAAAATAAATGAGTTATAATCAATAAAAAGCCTCCCTTGCAACTGGCAGGGGAGGCTTAATTTCTATCAATGTTTCTATCAACGTATCAAAGCATATGTTTTATTTAGTTACTACTTTAAGTTCTACAGGGATCTTGCTTTCCACTGTTTCACCTTTGATAACTTTGGAAGCAGTATCTACAGCAATTTTACCCATCAATTCAGGTTGTTGCGCGATAGTAGCCGCTAAAGTGCCGTCTTGAACAGCTTTTTCAGCATCGGCAGTACCGTCAAAACCTACGATGAAAACTTGTTTGCCTGCCGATTTAGCAGCTTGGATGGCACCAAGAGCCATTTCGTCGTTGTGAGCAAAAATAGCTTTTACATCAGGGTTAGCTTGAAGAATGTTAGTGGAAACGTTTAAGCCTTTAGTGCGGTCAAAATCAGCACTCTGTTTAGCTACTACGTCTAAGGATTTGTCGGCAACATTATGGAAGCCTTGACCACGTTCGCGAGTTGCGGAAGCGCCCGGGATACCTTCGATTTCAGCAACTTTAGTGCCATTGCCGAGTTTATCAACGATTAATTGAGCTGCCATTTCGCCGCCTTTAACGTTATCGGAAGCGATGTGAGCTACTACTTTACCTTTGTCGGTAGAGCGGTCAACAGTGATAACCGGAATGTTTTTAGCGTTGGCTGCTTCAACGGAAGTAGCAATAGCAGCGGAGTCAACCGGGTTAACGATCAATACGGATACGCCGCTTTCTAATAAATCGGCAATGTCATTAGCCTGTTTAGCAGGGTCGTTTTGAGCGTCAACGATTTTAACTTTAAGGCCTAATTCTTTAGCCTGTTTTTCAACACCGTCTTTTAAAGATACGAAGAACGGATTGTTTAAGGTAGATACGGAGAAACCGATAGTACCTTGTTTTTTATCGCCACCACCATTGTTGGAAGAGCCGCAACCGGCTACGAGACCGATAACTAAGATTACGGCAGCGATGACTGTTAATAATTTTTTCATTCCTAACCTCCTACGCTTTTTTGCGGTCCCCGAGGACTGCAAGTAGAATTACAATACCTTTGACGATTTGTTGATAGAAACTGGAAACGTCGAGAATATTTAAACCATTGTTGAGGGTACCGATGATGAGGGCACCGATTAAGGTACCTACAATGTGACCGCGACCGCCGGCAAGACTGGTACCGCCCAATACTACAGCGGCGATGGCGTCAAGTTCATAGCCCATACCGGCTGTCGGCTGCGCCGAATTGAGGCGGGATGTAATGATGGCGCCTGCAATGGCACTGAGCATACCGGTTAAGGCGTAAGCGAAGATTTTAACGCGGTTAATTTTGATACCGGCAATATAACTTACCTTTTCACTGCCGCCGACAGCATAGGTCTGACGGCCAAGGGATGTTTTTTGCAAAACAAACCATAAAATAAGGAAGGATACAAACATGGTAATAGCCGGTACGGGCAGACCTGCGATATCGCCCTGGCCGAAGCCGTGGAACAAAGGATCACTGGTCAAACCGCTGATAGGGTTGCCGTCCGTAAAAACTAAGGTGGCCCCGCGATAAATCGTCATGGTTGCCAAGGTGGCGATAAACGGTGCCACTTTACCGTAGGCAATGACGATACCGTTGATACCGCCGAGGATAATGCCCACGCCGGCGGAGGCGAGAATGGCCACTTCCGGATTCATGCCGCCAACGATGAAGTTGGCCATGATGGCACTGGATAAAGCGAGGATGGAGCCTACGGATAAGTCGATACCGCTCGTCAAAATAACGAAGGTCATACCGAAGGCGATGATAGCATTAATGGATACTTGGCGTAATAAGTTGCGCAAGTTGGAGAATTCCAAGAAGCTGTCGTTCATAAAGGCGATGATAATAAATAAGGCAATCAGGCCGATGAGAGGGCCTAATTTTTTGAGTGTTTCCGTAATATTCTGGTTCATTATTGTCCTCCTGTTGCTAGGTTCATGATGGCTTCCGGTGAAGCGTCGTTGTGGTTTAGTATACCTGCAACGGCTCCTTCGTGAATGACCATGACCCGATCACTCATCCCGATAACTTCAGGGAGTTCCGAGGAGACCATAATGATGGAAACTCCTTGGCTCGTTAATTCATTCATTAAATCGTAAATATCGCGTTTGGCACCAATGTCGATACCGCGGGTCGGTTCGTCCATGATGATAATGGATGGGGATAAACCAATCCATTTGGCGATAACTACTTTTTGCTGATTACCACCGGATAACGAGGAGGCCGGTAAGTGAACCGATTGAGTTTTGACGCCTAAGCGTTTGGATAAGTTGTCCGCAAAATCCACCAGTTTATTGCTGTTGAGCACATGGTTTGGACATACTTGACCGAGATTAGGCAAGGTAATATTTTTGCCGATGGAAAAGTCAAGAATCAGACCTTCCCCTTTGCGGTCTTCCGTGATGAAGGCAATACCGGCTTTAATCGCATCTTCCGGTTTTTTGAAATGAAGATGTTTACCATTTAGTATAATTTCGCCGCCATCGTGTTTGTCGATGCCGAAGATGGCGCGCATGATTTCGGTGCGTCCTGCCCCCATGAGGCCGGCTACGCCCAATATTTCGCCTTTACGTAAATCAAAGGAAATGGTGCTGTTGAAATCTTTCGGTTTTAAGCCGTTAACGGTGAGTACCACGTCGCCCGGTGCCGTGGTTCTATCGGGATAAAATTCATCGATGGAACGACCTACCATGTGATGCACAACTTCATCAACCGTTGTTTCTTGAACCGGTTTGGTGCTGATGGTGTGGCCATCGCGCATAACGGTAATAACATCACATTCACTGAATACTTCTTCCATCCGGTGGGAGATGTATACGATGGCTACGCCTTGGGCTTTTAATTGGCGCATCATGCGGAACAAGGTTTCCGTTTCGCGTTCGGTGAGAGCGGCCGACGGTTCATCCATGATAACGACCTTGGCATCGAGCATGAGTACACGCAAAATTTCGGTCATCTGTTGTTGACCGACTGAGCATTGCCCCGCTTCTTTCGTGAGGGGCAATTCGATATTTAATTCCTTGCATTTGGCCTGTGCTTCGGCGAGCATAGCTTTTCTATCCAACATGCCGATGCCGTTTCGTTTCGGTTGCATGAGGTAGAGGTTTTCCAACAGGCTGAGGTTCGGCCAAATATTTAATTCCTGATGGATAAAGGCAATCCCGTTTTTCTCTGCTTCGCGCGGATTGGCGAAGGTCGTGGCGACGCCATCGACTGTAATAACGCCGGCATCCGCTTTATGTAAGCCTGTAAGAATGTTCATCAAGGTAGATTTACCCGCCCCGTTTTCCCCCATGAGGGCGTGAACTTCGCCGGCTTTTAGGGTGATGGCCACGTCCTTAAGAACTTGGTTGGTTCCAAAGGCTTTGGCAATCCCTGTCATTTTGATTTCCATTGAAAACTCCTAATCGTTTATTTTTCGTCGTTAAAAATGCAATCCGCCTGTAATATTACATTGGCATACGGTGTGGTTTCACCGGTGCGAATAATGCATTTACACTGTTTCGTTGCTTCTTTAAAGGCTTCGTGGTCGGTTCTGACCCATTCGTAGCGATCTTGCGGATATAATTCCTGAAGAACGGCATAGTTATGGGGATTCATTTCTTCCATAGGGGAGGCAATATGAATTGATTCGGCCTGCATATTGGCTTTTAAGACACGCACTACCGCTTCAAAACTTGGGGTTCCGAAGGTGAGGGCTAAGTCAATTTTCTGCACACCGGCCGGTACGGGTAAACCGCAATCACCGATGCAAATTGTATCGGTATGACCTAAATCGGCTAATACTTTAGCAATGTGACTGTTTAAGATTCCACCTTTTTGCATGATTAACTCCTTTTGGCTAAGAAGGCGGCTACTTCATCGGCCGTAGGCATACCTTCTTGAGCACCTAGTTTTAAAATGGAAAGAGCCGCTGCGGCATTACCGTATTGAAGGGCTTCATCCATGGATTTATTATTGGCGATGGCTGTGGCGAAGGCTCCGTTAAAAGTATCGCCGGCACCGGTTGTATCTACCGGTGTTACGGTAAAACCGGGTACGGTGTGAACCTTCCCGTCCTTGGCATAAGCCACGCCTTGCTTCCCGAGAGTTACGATAATCTTTCCTTCATTGGCAAGCATGGTGTCTTCCGTTGCCTGTCCCGGATATAGTGCAGCTAATTCGTGTTCATTAGGTGTAATATATGTGGCTGCTTCGAGCCAAGCACTGTCTAAATCGGCAGCCGGAGCGGGGTTTAAGAGCACTTTGATGCCGTTTTTGGCGCATTTTTCCGTAATATAGCCAATTGTCGATAAAGGAATTTCGTTTTGTACGAGGACTAAATCAGCTGTTTTGATGGCGTCCCACGCATTATCGACGACTTTCGAATCGACTTTAGCATTGGCGCCGGCAATAACGATAATGCTGTTATCGCCTTCCGCTAAGGTAATGTGCGCTGTACCGCTGTTTTCACCTTCTATAACGGTAAGGTAGTCGGTGTTTATGTTATATTTGTGGAGATTGTCTAATACCATGCGGCCATAAGCATCATCGCCGATGCATCCGACCATGGTAACATGAGCCCCCAACTTGGCGGAGGCTACTGCTTGGTTAGCCCCTTTGCCGCCCGGCGAAATATTAAGTCCCAAGCCCATGATTGTCTCACCGGCTGCGGGACGTTTATCGGCCATGACGGTAATATCCATGTTACAACTGCCGATAACTACAATGTTATTCATTGTAACCTCCTTAGTATTTAATAGCGATTCCTCTAGTATACACTAAATTTCGTTAATTTAACAGATAGTAAAAGTCTTAATTTAGTATATACTAAATAATCGTATTTGCCTACTGCTAAAACACAAAAAATAGGAGCAGTTGATTGATGGCGGGACAAAATGTAACCATATAGTGTAGCTTAATTAATTTTAAAATGATGATTATTTTTCTAAAATTGTGTAAAGCGGCGATTAAGTTTTTTACTCTTTTAAAATAACTGTAAATCTATAAAATTAGGCTTATGTCACTATTTTTGATATAATATAATAGAAAATGCTACGTAATGAATTTAAAGAGGAAGGGCTGACGTCATTATGAGTGAAAATGAACAGGTGCGAATTGGTGAGGCGAATTCGGCTGATTCGGTAAAAGAGCCTCATTTGATGACTCTGGAAGCAGCAATCGGGGCACGGCGCAGTATTCGCCGTTATGAATCAGTTCCCATACCACGAGCTCAGATTGAGCATATGATTGACATGGCTAAAATGTCGCCGTCACCTAAAAATCGCCAAGCTTGGCGCGTACGCATATTGGAGGGGGCTTCAAAAGATGGCTTTGTTGAAATGGGATATGCTTGTTTACAACGGCTTAAAGAAGCGGGGCAACGTTTTGGTAGTTTGGAAATCAGTTTGCATGCTATGAAAACGGCGGGTGCCGTACTTATCATTTATAATCCGTTTGACGATGATATCGATTATGAACGAATCTGGGCAAAAAGTGACTTACAGGCCTTGGGAGCGTTTATCAATACAATTCTCTTAATGGCGACCGAATACGGTTTAGGTTCTTTGTGGATTAATGATATTTACTTTATTCAGGAAGAAGCGAAAGCATGGCTTAATTTAAGTCATGAAATTGCAGCGGTTGTAACGATTGGCGTGCCGGCTGAGCATCCATTTGCGAGACCGCGTAAATCCGTGGCGGAAATTGTAGATTAAGAGTATATAGTTATATTGTGTAATGTAAAGGAGACTATCAATGAGTGAATTACCTAATTGCCCAAAATGCGGCGAATCGTATACCTATGAGGATGGCCATCTTTATGTATGTCCTATGTGTGCTCACGAATGGTCGGCCGCCGATGCTGAAACCGCCGAAGGTGGTTTAGTTGTGCGTGATGCCAACGGCAATCTCTTGCAGGACGGCGATTCCGTAACTATTATTAAAGACCTTAAAGTAAAAGGGGCTTCCGTATTAAAACAGGGGACCCGTGTTAAAAATATTCGCCTCGTTGACGGCGATCACAACATCGATTGTAAAATCGACGGCTTCGGCGCCATGGCTTTGAAGTCGGAGTTTGTGAAAAAACTGTAAGCGAATTCGGTTTAAAAGCGGAAGTGATTTCGAAGCAAAATTGATTTCGGTGTGTAAAGACGATTGACGCCGATTAAAGAGAATATTGATTGCACTAAAAAGGACAGGTTCGTCGTGAACCTGTCCTTTTGCTATAAGCCCTAAGGCTTATGGAATTATATGTTTATTATAAGCTGAACGTTTTGATTTCAGTTTCGTTAATGGAAGCTACGATATCATCAGCTAATTTTGCAAATAATTTTAATTGATCTTGATGTAAAGCGCCGCGAATATCGAGTGGCGTACCAACAATTTCCATGTCCTTGATTTCATTGGTGAAGTATTCCACCATGCGTTTCATAGCGGCGGAAGCCCAAGAATGGTTGCCTACAATGGACACCTTATGGTTATGGAAGTTGAGCGCTTTCAATTCATATAAAAGGTTTTCCATGGTAAGATATAAGGCTAAGTTATAAGTAGGAGCCATACAAACAAGATGGCTATATTTCCAAGCATCCGCGATGATATAAGACGGATTGGTCTTCGATACGTCGTAGATTTTAATATCCGTAATGCCGCGGAAGGATAACAAGCGAGCTAATTGCTGTGCCATATCGGCAGTGTTGCCGTACATGGACCCGAAAGCGATAACTACGCCTTTCTTTTCGGCGGAGTAGGTGCTCCAATGCATGTATTTTTCAATCATGTACTGGATGCTTTCCGGTGTACGCCAGATTGGACCGTGAAGCGGTGCAATCATTTTAATGCCCAACGGAAGGACTTTTTTGATGGCATTTTGTACCTGAACGCCGTATTTACCAACGATATTGGTGTAGTAACGACGAGCTTCGTCTTCGTAAACGCGTTCGAAATCGAGCTGATCGGCGAAGATGTTGCCGTTGATGGTACCGAAGGTACCGAACGCATCGGCGGAGAAGAGGATGCCGTTGCTGGATTCAAACGTACAAGTTACTTCAGGCCAGTGAACCATCGGCATGGTATAGGAATGTAAGGTGTGTTTACCTAAGCAAATGCTGTCGCCCTCTTTAACTTCATAATAGTTTTCAGGGTGTGGACGGCCGTAGAATTGTTCGAACAAGCGGAATGTAGTGCGGTTACCTACGAGTTTAACATTCGGATAACGTTCAATGAGCTCAACCAAGGTAGAGCAGTGATCCGGTTCCATATGGTTAACGACTACATAATCGAGCTCGCGACCACGTAATAAAAATTCCACATTGTCAAAAAATTCCTGACGAATGCTGTCATCAACGGAGTCTACGATACAAGTTTTTTCATCATCGATAAAATATGAGTTATAGCTTACGCCCAACGGAATGGGAAATAAATTTTCAAAGCGTTCCGTATCCCAGTCGTTGCTGCCTATCCAATAGATATTATCTGTTAATTTCTGTGCGCATTGCATGTGCTTACATCCTTTCACTTAAGAATAACAAGAGCTGGTTATGTCTCTAAACTTATTCACCATCTTTTATGATACAAGAAATCAGGTAGATATGCAACTTATACCGATGAAAAAAACGACATTTGTCATGCCGTTTTTTTCTTTTTGTATGCATTTTTTGAAATAATAGGTTGTGTGAAACAGCTTATTTGCAAAACTAATAAATTAGCCGGTTAAACCGGTCAGTTAAACCGGCTAACTAAATCAATCAGTTACATCAGTCGTAAATATGAGTATTATTTGAAGTATGCTACGCCGGAAGCAAATACAGGCATACCCTGTTTGCCCGGTACGTTTTTGGAAATGCCGTGGCCCGTACGTTCAATGTGGCCCATTTTACCGAATACGCGGCCGTCAGGGCTGAAGAGACCTTCGATGGCGGCAACGGATTGGTTTGGATTGTAGCGGGCGTCGTAAGAGGCGATGCCGTCTAAATCAACATACTGCGTAGCAATTTGGCCTTTGCGGTTGAATTCAACGACTTGGGCCGGGGACGCAATGAAGCGACCTTCGCCGTGAGAAATCGGAATTGTGTAGATTTCTCCGGCTTTGCAGAGGCTCATCCAAGGTGATTTCGTGGAAATTACTTTGGTGCGAACCATACCGGAAAGGTGACGGCCAATAGTGTTGTACGTCAAAGTAGGGCTGTCTGCCGTCATAGGGGCGATTTCGCCATATGGCAAGAGGCCTAATTTAATCAACGCTTGGAAACCGTTACAAATGCCGAGAGCCAGACCGTCGCGGTTGTGCAATAAATTGTGTAAGGATTCGCTGAGGTACGGATTGCGGAACAAGGTAGCCATGAACTTACCGGAACCGTCCGGTTCGTCACCGGCACTGAAACCACCCGGGAAGAAGACAATTTGAGCTTCGTCCAATTTGCGTTTCATTTCCTGAATGGATTCTTCCAATTCCGCTACGGTGCGGTTGCGGATAATAACGATGTCCGCTTCACCGCCGGCCCGTTCAAAGGCTAGGGCCGAATCGTACTCACAGTTCGTACCCGGGAATACCGGAATAACGACACGCGGTTTGGCAATAGCAGGCGCCTGACGCGGTTTCGCTTTTTGATCGTGAATATAAGCAACGGCTTCGCCTTGACCGGATTTTGCCGTCAATGGGAAGATCGGTGCCAACGTGCTTTCATAGGCTGCTTCGAGGTCGGCTAAGGCAAGTTCCGTGCCGGCCACTTTAATGGCAGGTTCTTTAGTGAGGGTACCGAGTACTGTTACATACTCTTCCTTAGCCCATGCAGCAGCTGTAGCTTCGTCGGTTTCGATAATCCAAGAACCGCTGTGCGGAGCGAATAACAAGTCTTTTACGTCATCGTTAAGTTCTACGCCGATGCGGTCGCCAAGAGCCATTTTAGTGATGGCGGCAGCAATACCGCCTGCTTCTACTACATAAGCAGCTGCCACTTTGCCGGCACGCGCTTCTTTCGTGATGCGGTCGGCTTGAGCTTTGAATACATCAAAGTCAGGCGTGTCGTCCTCTTTGCGTGGGAAGTCCACATGTAATACTTTGTGACCGGCTTCTTTGAAGTGCGGTGTCAAAATATTATCTACATGAGCCGTTGTAACGGCAAAGGCTACGAGGGTAGGCGGTACGGTTAAGTCCATAAAAGTACCGGACATGGAGTCTTTACCGCCGATGGCGCCGATGCCCAATTCTTTTTGAGCTTTATAAGCACCGAGTAAAGCGGCTACCGGTTTACCCCAAGCTGTTTCATCCTGATTTAAACGTTCGAAATACTCTTGTAAGGTTAAGTACGCCGTACTGCGGTCACCGCCGAGGGCTACGATTTTGGCAACGGCCAACAGAATAGCCTGCTGCGCACCGTGGAACGGACTCCATTCGGATAAGAACGGATCGAAACCGTGGGTCATGAGGCTGGCTGTCGTTGTTTCAGCATGAAGTACCGGCAATTTAGCGGCCATACCTTGTACCGGGGTTTTCTGATAGAGACCGCTGAACGGCATGAGAACGGTACCGGCACCGATGGTGCTGTCGAAACGTTCGCCCAGACCTTGCTGGGACGTTACGGCTAAGTCTTTCATGGTGTCGAGCCAATGGGCTTTAAGATCCGTTACGGCCGGTGTGTTGTAATAGCCGGCAACCGGAGAAGCCACATGGGCTTTTTGATGCTGTTCAGCACCGTTAGTATATAAGAAATCGCGGGAGATGTCGACAATGTTCACGCCCTGCCAAGTCATAGTGAGGCGGTTGCTGTCGGTTACATCCGCTACGATGGTAGCTTCGAGGTTTTCTTCGTCGCAGTATTTCTGGAAAGCGTCCCAGTCTTTTTTGGCAATGACGCAAGCCATACGTTCCTGTGATTCGGAAATGGCAAGTTCCGTGCCATCCAGGCCTTCGTATTTCTTAGGCACAGTATCGAGGTTGATTAAAAGACCGTCAGTTAATTCACCGATGGCTACAGATACACCGCCGGCACCGAAGTCGTTACAACGTTTAATCAATGTGGTAACTTCCGGACGACGGAATAAACGCTGGATTTTACGTTCCGTAAGGGGATTACCTTTCTGTATTTCCGCACCGCAAGAAGCGAGGGAGGATAAATCGTGTTCTTTGGAGGAGCCGGTAGCACCGCCGCAGCCGTCACGACCGGTTTGACCGCCGAGCAGGACAACGATGTCACCCGGTACCGGTTCTTCACGACGTACGTTAGTGCGAGGGGCGGCCCCGATAACGGCGCCGATTTCCATGCGTTTAGCTACATAGCTCGGATGATAGTATTCACGAACTTCGCCGGTGGCAAGACCGATTTGGTTACCGTAAGAGCTGTAACCGCGAGCGGCGCCGGTCGTAATCTGTACCTGCGGTAATTTACCTTCCAAGGTTTCATCAAGCGGAGTAAGCGGATTGCCGGAACCGGTAACGCGCATAGCCTGATATACAAAGGCTCGACCGCTCAACGGGTCGCGGATACAACCGCCGAGACAAGTGGCAGCACCGCCGTAAGGTTCGATTTCCGTCGGATGATTGTGCGTTTCGTTTTTGAATAATAAGAGCCATTCTTCGGTTTTACCGTTCACATCAACGGGTACAACGATGGTACAGGCATTGATTTCTTCGGATTCGTCGATTTCTTTGAGACCGCCTTGCGCACGCAACTCTTTAACGGCTAAGGTGGCCATATCCATCAAGGTGCGGGCTTTTTTACGGCTCGTGTAGAGAACCCCGCGACCGGCCATGTATTCGTCCAAAGCGGCGCGAATCGGTGCTGTTGCCGGGGTGTCATCAATGGTAATATTTGTAAGTTCCGTCATAAACGTGGTGTGACGGCAGTGGTCGGACCAATAGGTGTCGAGCACGCGAATTTCCGTAATGGTCGGATTACGTTTTTCCGTATTGGCGAAGTAATCTTGGATGAGTGCCAAGTCGGCATCGCTCATGGCCAGGCCCAATTCCTGACGAAGTGCTTTTAAAGCCGTTTCATCGGCGGTGATAAAGTTTTCAAGACTTTCAACCGGCTTTGGCGGCTGCACATCGAGGGCTAAAGATGTTGGGAGTTCGAGCGATGCTTCGCGGGAATCGACGGGATTAATATAATAATGTTTTATACGTGCCAAATCATCAGCGCTGAGATCGCCTTCCAAGGCAAACACGCGAGCCGTGCGCACGGTGGCACCCGATTTGAGAGTTAACATGGCAAGACACTGTTCGGCCGAATCGGCTCGTTGGTCATATTGCCCCGGCACGTATTCGGTGGCAATAATATGTGTATTTTCGGTTTGTGGGAGGGTGTCAAAAAGCTCATCTACCGGTGGTTCGGAGAAAATAAGCTGTTTGGCCTTGGCTAAATCTTCGTCAGATACGCCTTCAATGTCATAGCGTTCGTAAATAGTGACAGCTTTGACAGGAATATTCAGTTCCGTACGAATAGTTTGATACATGGAAGTAGCTTCGTGAGCAAAGCCTTCGCGTTTGCGGACGAAAATGCGATGAATTGACATAATAAGCCTCCTCTTAACATTGTCATTGGTGTACTGGCTATTGTGCAGTTGTTTAATTATAGATATAATATACCTATATTGACAATTCTAGTATATACGGTTTAGACTTATTAGTAAAGAAAAAATTGATTAGGAGGAGTTAGCAATTTCTTTCTTGTAATTATATTGACTTATTAATAGATGAGCGATTAACAAGTATGTTAAAAATACTGTTATATAGTTTTGAAATTACTATTACACGTTACGTGGTTATGGTATTATAATAATAGTTAAGACTTATTAATAAGGTATTAATTGTAAGAGACTAAGCAGTTTGAACAATAAGTTGGGGTTTGAGTGATAGTTGTTGCTGTAAAGGAGAGAAGATTACAATGAGTATTTCTACTGATTTATATCGTACTTTTTTAGGGGTGGGCTTACACCTGTCTTTTTCAAAAGCAGCGAAAGAGATAGGTGTATCGCAATCGGCCATCAGCCAAAGTATTAAGCAATTGGAAAAAGAGCTCAATATGGTGCTGTTCGAACGTACGACCAAATCGGTTTCGTTTACGCCGGAAGGTAAGGAATTGTTTGACACAGTGGCGAAAGCATTTTCCATTCTTGATAATGGCGTGACTCAATTACAGGATCGGTTAACTCATGAACAGGAAAGCGTTAAACTCGCTGCTACCGATACATTGTGTCGTCACTTCTTGTTGCCGTATTTTAAGATATGGCAGGAACAGGAACAGGAGACAGGTCTTCAGATTACGAACCGTCCATCCCCTGATTGCGTGACTATGGTGGAAAACCGTGAAGTACAGCTCGCTATTGTCAACACGTATGAAGGCTTGGAATCTAATCCGCAACTGGAAGTTATTGAGCTGCAAACGATGCAGGACATCTTCGTAGGCGGCCCGTTTTATAAAGGCATGGGCACAGTTGATGTGAATCGTCTCTTACAGGAGCCGTTATTACTGTTGACGCAGGGCGCCGCCAGCCGTGTTTTTTTTGACAAACTAACTAATAAAGCATTCAAAAAACCATCCTTCGAGCTCGGCAGCCTTGACGTGCTGATGGATTTAGTAGAAATTAACATGGGCATATCGCTCGTACCGGATTTTTTTGTAAAACAGAAAATCAAAGAAGGCCGTGTGGTGGAAATTAAAACGGACATCGTAGTACCGCCGCGCAAGATTGCTTTGGTTCGTTCTCGTTTGTTGCCGATATCCCAAGGAGCCGCCAAATTTATTGACCTTCTGCTTAAGAAGTGATATTGTAGAATAATCAAGAAGAATAATTAAGGAGACTTTCGCATGGAATTATTAAAACAACGCATTATGGAGGAAGGCATTGTTCTGAACAATCGCGTCCTAAAAGTTGACAGCTTTTTGAATCATCAAATCGATCCAAAATTGTTTGTCGCTATGGGTAAGGAAATTGCGGCGCGCTTCAAAGATAAGGGCATTCAACGTATTGTGACCATCGAAGCTTCCGGGATTGCCGTAGCCTTGCCGGTGGCGATTGAAATGGATGTGCCATTGGTATTTGCGCGTAAGAAAAAATCGATTCTTATGACAGATGACGTATATCATTCTGTTGTATATTCCTATACTAAAGAGGAAAATTATGATGTAACTATCTCCAAACGCTTCTTGCCGGAAGGTGAAAAAGTGTTGATTATCGACGACTTTTTGGCCAGCGGTGAAGCAGCTATGGGGCTTTGCAAGTTAGTGGAAAGCGCCGGGGATACGGTAGAAGGTATTGCTATTGTTATTGAGAAATCCTTCCAACCGGGCCGTGAACGCTTAGAGCGGGCAGGCTACGATGTACAGTCTTTAGTACGCATTAAGGCGTTTGAAAACGACCGTTGTGTATTTATTGAAGAATAATATTTTATTAGTTAAGGGGTGTAAGTTATGAACAGTAAAGCGGAAAAATTTGATCAGTTTTTGGCGGAACAAAACAAAACATAACATAACATAACCGGTTGGTTTGTTAAAGAAGAACATCAAGATGATGCCAATTCTGTAGTATATCGCGGTCATTTCGATGTAGCCGCACAACAATTGCCGTTGTTTGTGGTGCTCGATGATACGGTGTTCAATTTGATGCGCTTAATCGTGACTACCGGTGCGGTACCTGAAGATCGTCGTCAGGCGGTTGGCAGATACTTAAACGAATTAAACGGTCAGTTCAAAATTTTCAAATATTATTTAGGTGCCGAAGACCATGTGATTTATATGGATATCAGTGTTCCGTCTGCTGAAAATAACTTCAATCCTGAATTGTTGGTTCGTCTTTTGGCTGAAGTATTGGAACCGCATTTGGAAGAATTCTATCCTACTATTTTAGGTAAAGTTTTGGGGACCGAAACCGATCCTGCCGAAAAAGTAAACTAAGAGGTGCATTGTGGCAAACGCTAAGAATGAGAAAAGTGCAGTTTTTGAAAAGTTTTTGATTTCAGAAGATATTACCTGCTTCGACAAACGTAACATTGAAGATGAAGAAGATACGGTTGTATATCGTTCCTACATGCAAACTGATATGGGCGATATGCCTATCTTTGTGTTGCTCGATGCGACGATTTACAGCGTTATTCGCGTTGTGGTAGGTGCCAATGTGGTGACTTCCGAGAATTATCAGGCTATTACCGATTTTATTAATCGTGAAAACAGCATCTACAAAAACTTCAAATATTATGTTGAACAAGATGACAACAGTGTGTATTTAGACTGCATTTATATCAGTTCCAATACGGCGTTTGAGCCTGAGCTCTTATATGTGTTAATGAATCAAATCGTTCAATATATGCCTAAGGCTGTGCCGGCTTTGAAAGAAGCCATGGGAATCGAACAATTGCCGGATCCTTTTGCGCAACATGCCCATGAACATTAATAATCAAGGTGTTTTCTTATGTAAATAAGGGAACATCTTTTTTTTATAAAAATATCGATATTAATGTTCGGATAGTATCGAACGTTAAGAAAAGAATAATCTTTATATATTCGGATATTGTGTTGACTAATAAGAGGGCTTTTGTTAGAATTTAGATAGAAAGACTAATTCTGACCGCAGGGTAGTTTTTATTCTACAGCTAGGAGGTATACACATGAAAGTTGGCATCGTAATGGGTAGTGACTCTGATTTGGGAATTATGAAAAAAGCCGCCGACGTATTAAAGGAATTCGGCATTGACTATGAAATGGTTATTGCATCCGCTCATCGTACGCCGGAAGAAGTTAAGAAATTTGTAACACGTTTGGAAGCAGAAGGGGCTATCGCGTTTATCGCAGGCGCCGGCGCTGCCGCTCACTTACCGGGTGTAATCGCCAGTTTCACCGTATTGCCGGTAATCGGCGTACCGCTTAATGCGACTGCATTAAAAGGCATTGATGCTTTATTGGCCATCGTTCAGATGCCATCGGGCATGCCGGTAGCCACTATGGCCGTAGACGGCGCTAAAAATGCGGCTTTATTTGCCGTTCAAATCGGTGCCGCACAAAACGCTAAATTGAAAGAACAATACAAGACATATCGTGACGACATGGCAAAAGTTGTTATTGCCAAAAACGAAAAACTACAAGCGGAATTAAATACAAAAAGATTCGATTTTTAACACCTTGAGATATAATTTGATTAAAAATTTAGAGTAAAGTTTAATTTTAGTATGATTTTTACAATAAGTCTGAGAAAACACAGGAGGCTATATTATGAAAATGTTATATGAAGGTAAAGCTAAACAAGTATTTGAAACTGAAAATGCTAACGAATATTTAGTACATTACAAAGATGATGCTACCGCTTTTAATGGTGAGAAAAAAGGCACTATCCATGACAAAGGTGTTTTGAACAACAAAATTTCCTCTTTCTTCTTTGAATTGTTGACTAAAGAAGGCGTGCCTAACCATTTCGCTAAACGTCTTAACGATCGCGACCAATTAGTTAAGAAATTACAGATTTTACCATTGGAAGTTATTGTTCGTAACATCGTAGCCGGTTCCTTGTCCAAACGTCTCGGCATCGAAGAAGGTACGCCTTGCAAACGCCCTATCTTGGAATTCTGCTACAAAAACGATGATTTAGGCGACCCATTTGTTAACGAAGACCAAATCCTTGCTTTGGATTGGGCTACGGAAGAACAGATTGCTTTAATCCGTAAATATGCTATGAAAGTTAACGAAGTTCTTAAAAAATTCTTAGCTGACAAAAAAGTAACCTTGGTTGACTTTAAATTGGAATTCGGCGTTCATAACGGTGAAGTATTGTTAGGCGACGAAATTTCCCCTGATACTTGCCGTTTCTGGGATAGCGAAACTAACGAAAAACTCGACAAAGACCGTTTCCGTCGCGATCTCGGCAATGTAGAAGATGCTTACAAAGAAATGTTATTCCGCCTTACCGGCGAACGCGCTTAATAGGAGAGAGCAATGCATTACGACTCTGTATTTGACAAGTGGCATGAAGAGTGTGGAGTATTCGGTATTTACGACCGTCATTTGAATATAGGTAATTTTACCTACTGGGGCCTATTTGCGCTCCAACATCGCGGCCAGGAAAGTGCCGGTATCGCCATCAGTAATGGCAAAGATATTGAAGTAACTAAGGGCATGGGCTTGTTGACGGAAGCGATTAAAACGTTACCGGATGTAGAAGGCGGCTTCATTTCTTCCGGTCACGTTCGTTATTCTACGACGGGCTCCAATAACCCTAAAAATATTCAGCCTTTGGTGATTCATTATCAGGGCGGTGACATGGCCGTAGCGCATAACGGCAACCTTACCAATGCGTTGGCTCTTCGCCGTGAGTTGGAAGATAACGGATCTATTTTCCAGACTACGATGGATTCGGAAGTTATCGTAAACTTGATTGTCCGCTCTAAAGCAGCCAATACGGAAGACCGTATTATTGAAGCGGTGCGTCGTATTGAAGGGGCTTTTTCCCTCGTTATCAGCACGAACGACAAATTAATCGGCGTCCGTGATGCCAACGGGTTCCGTCCGCTTTGTCTCGGCAAAACCGAACACGGCTATGTGCTTTCATCTGAAACCTGTGCCTTGGATGCGATTAAAGCGGAATTTATCCGTCACATCGAGCCGGGTGAAATGGTTATCATCGATGATAACGGTGTGCGCAGTCGCTTGTTTGTAGAATCGGGAAAAGAAATTAATAAAGCACTTTGTGTGTTTGAATATATTTATTTTGCTCGTTCCGACAGTGAAATTGACGGCCAGAGTGTGTATCAGGCCCGCCTTAACATGGGCCGTGAACTTGCTCGTGAAACCAAATATGATGCGGATCTTGTCATGTCCATTCCGGATTCCGGTACGACGGCCGCTTTAGGTTATGCTCGTGAATCGGGGATTCCGTTCGGCGAAGGTCTTATTAAGAACCGCTATATGGGTCGTACCTTCATTAAACCTGACCAGGCACAGCGTGAATTGGCGGTGCGCATGAAACTCAATGCGGTAGCCGATGTGGTTAAAGGTAAACGTATCGTCTTAATCGACGACTCCATTGTACGCGGTACTACCAGCGGCATCATTGTGCGCATGCTCAAAGAAGCGGGCGCCAAAGAAGTATACATGTGCGTCAGCTCGCCGGCTATTGAATATCCTTGCCATTACGGTATTGATACGTCGGTCCGTAAAGAGTTGATTGCAGCGACACATACGATTGAAGAAATCAGAGATTATATTAAAGCGGATAAACTTCACTATTTAAGCCGTGAAGGCTTGTGCCGTGCAGTCAGCGGTGTTCCGGAAGCGGAACTGTGCTTTGCCTGCTTCGACGGTGATTATGCAGTAAGTGTTCCTATGGACGAAGATGAGGGAGGCAAATATGTGCTCGAATAAAGGCGGAATTACCTACCGCGATGCCGGTGTTGATATTGATGCCGGCAATAAAGCGGTCGAACTTATGAAAGCGGCGGTAAGACGTACGTATACACCGGGCGTTGTCGGTGATATCGGCGGTTTTGGCGGTTTATTCTCGTTGGCCGGTTTTGATATGAAAGAGCCTATGCTCGTATCCGGCACCGACGGTGTAGGGACTAAATTACGCCTTGCCATTATGATGGACAAACATGACACCATCGGCCAGGACTGTGTAGCCATGAGTGTCAATGATATTTTGGTACAAGGGGCTACACCGCTCTTTTTCTTGGATTACATTGCGGTGGGCAAATTAATTCCTGAACAAGTGGCAACTATCGTGCGTGGCGTTGCGGAAGCTTGTGAAGAATCCGGTTGTGCTTTGCTCGGCGGTGAAACGGCTGAAATGGCCGGTTTCTATGGCGACGGTGACTATGATGTGGCCGGTTTTGCCATGGGCATCGTGGATAAACCGCGTCTTTTGACCGGTGAAAACATTAAAGCCGGTGACGTACTCTTAGGCTTACCTTCCAGCGGTGTACATTCCAACGGTTTCTCCTTAGTTCGTAAGATTGTATTCGATCATAAAAATATGTCCTTGCAGGATGAAATTCCTGAATTCGGTAAAACCTTGGGCGAAGAACTTTTGACGCCGACTCGTTTATATCCGAAAGCTGTATTGCCATCCATTCGCAAAGGTCTCTTAAAAGGCATGGTTCACGTTACGGGTGGCGGTTTCTACGATAATATTCCGCGCATCTTGCCGGAAGGCACAACGGCCCGCGTGAATGCCGATGCATGGCCTAAATTACCTGTATTTGCCAAATTGCAGGAATGGGGCAATGTAGATATTAAAGAAATGTACCGTACCTTCAACATGGGTATTGGCATGATTTTAGTCGTTGACCCTGAAAATTTAGCCGCTGTAAAAGCGCAGCTTGCTAAACAAAACGAAGCTGTTTATGAAATCGGTCGCATTGAAGAAGCAGGTGCGGAACGTGTAATTATGGAAGGTCGTGAATTCATTGGCTAAGCGAATTGCCGTATTTGCCAGTGGTCGCGGATCCAATGCTGCCGCTTTATATGAAGCGATTAAGCAAGGTGAAATCAACGCAGAGGTTGTGGTCGTACTTAGCGACCACGCCGATGCGCCGGTGTTGGCTCGTGCCAAAGAATGGGGGGTACCAAACGTCGTAGTAGAGCGCAAAGGCTTTGATTCCAAAGAGTCTTTTGAAAAAGCCATGCTTGACGCTATTGCACCATATGAGCCGGAAGCCATCGTGTTGGCAGGTTACATGCGTCTATTGGGACCAACGTTCATTAAACCGTACGAGTACAAAATTTTAAACATTCACCCGGCTTTATTGCCGTCGTTCCCGGGCCTTCATGCGCAGGGACAGGCCGTAGCGGCAGGGGTGAAAGTGAGCGGCTGTACCGTTCATTTTGTAGATACGGGGATGGATTCCGGTCCCATTATTATGCAAGCCGTGGTGCCTGTCTATGCCGATGATACGGAAGATACTTTGGCGGCCCGCATTTTACCGGAAGAACATAAAACGTATAAAAAAGCACTGGCCCTCTTCTGTGAGGACAAATTATCGATTAAGAATCATATTGTACACATTGAGGACTAGCCCTTGGGCGGTCCTTTTGTGGCCATTTGTGCAATTTTGTTGGCTTAGGTCTGTTGTAGGAGGTCTTGTATGATTAAAAATGCACTCATCAGTGTATCCGATAAAACCGGCATTGTAGATTTTGCCAAATCCTTGGCGGAATTAGGTGTCACCATTTATTCCACAGGCGGTACTTTCCGTGCCATCGCTGATGCAGGCGTTACGGTGCATCAAGTGGATGAATTGACTAAATTCCCTGAAATGATGGATGGTCGTGTGAAAACGTTGCATCCTATGGTGCATGGCGGTATTTTGGCGGTACGCGACAATGAAGAACATGTAAAAGCTATGGAAGAACATGGTATTCAACCGATTGATTTGGTGGTTGTTAACTTGTACCCGTTCCGTGAAACCATTGCCAAACCGAATGTGGCCCTTGAAGAAGCCATTGAAAATATTGATATCGGCGGTCCTACCATGGTTCGTTCCGCTGCTAAAAATAATGCCTTCGTAGGCATCGTAGTAAATCCGGAACGTTATGACGAAGTCATTGCTCGCCTCAAAGCTGACGGCGACTTGGGTCGTGATTTCCGCTTTGCCTTGGCCAAAGAAGCGTTTGCTCATACAGCGGCTTACGATACGGCCATTGCCAACTATTTCAGCGAACAGCTCGGTCAGACACCGTTCCCACCGGAATACTTACAGGCTTATGAAAAAGTTACCGACCTTCGCTACGGTGAAAACCCGCATCAAAAAGCGGCTTTTTACAAAGAAATCGGCGAAGTGTCCGGTATGGGGGCCATGAAACAGCTTCACGGCAAAGAGTTATCCTACAATAATATCGTTGATATGGAAGCGGCTTGGAATATGGTTTGGGAATTTGAAGAACCGGCTGCTTGTATCATTAAACATACTAATCCTTGCGGCGCTGCCATTGGTAAGGATTTGCACGAAGCTTACGTCAAAGCATACGAAGCGGATTCCGTATCGGCTTTCGGCGGTATCGTAGCCTTAAATCGCGAAGTGGATGAAGCAACGGCTACGGAAATGAGCAAACTTTTCTTGGAAGTTATTATGGCGCCTAAATTCTCGGCGAAAGCCCTCAGCATTTTGACGGCGAAGAAAAATATTCGCCTCGTTGAATTGGCTCAGCCGAAAGCGGACCAAGTAGTAGTGAAAAAAGTATCCGGCGGTTTATTGGTACAGACAGAAGATGATTTGAAAGAAGATGAAGCATCTTACACAGTAGTAACGAAAGTTCAACCGACCGAAGCGCAGTGGGAAGAACTTCGCTTTGCCTGGAAGATGGTAAAACATGTAAAATCCAATGCTATTTTAATTGCTAAAGATAAGCAGACCTTAGGCGTTGGCGCCGGTCAGATGAACCGTGTGGGCGCCGCTAAAATTGCCCTCAAAGAAGCAGGCGATAAAGTGAAGGGCGCAGTCCTCGCATCGGATGCATTCTTCCCATTCGGCGATACCGTAGCGACGGCAGCAGAACACGGCATTACAGCCATTATCCAACCGGGCGGATCGATTCGTGATGAAGAATCCATTGCTAAAGCCGATGAAGCGGGCATTGCCATGGTATTCACTCATGTTCGTCATTTTAAACATTAATGAGGAGGCTTTATGAAAGTTTGTGTAATTGGTGGCGGCGGTCGTGAGCACACCTTAGCGTGGAAATTGGCTCAAAGTGATTCGGTTGAAAAAGTATATGCCATTCCGGGCAGTAAAGCCATGGAAGATGTGGCAGAGTGCATAGCTATTGATTGGCAGGACTTTGGTGCCGTAACTGAGTTTTTGACAAAAGAAAATATCGACTTGGTGGCAATCGGACCGGAAGCACCGCTCGTAGCAGGCCTCGCCGATGCGGTGCGTGAAGCGGGCATTGCCGTATTCGGTCCTTCAAAAGCAGCGGCTCAATTGGAAGGGTCCAAGGTATTTGCCAAAGACTTGATGAAAAAATACAACATTCCTACAGCAGCTTACGGTGTTTTTGATGATGTGGCAAAAGCAGAAGCTTTCATCGATGAAACCGGTGCGCCTATCGTTATTAAAGCGGACGGCCTCGCTGCCGGTAAAGGCGTTGTTGTAGCCATGACCGTAGAGGAAGCGAAAGCTGCCGTAGTGGACATGCTTTCCGCTAATCGCTTCGGCGATGCCGGTCATACGGTAGTTATTGAAGAATTTATGAGCGGCGAAGAAGCGTCTTTATTGGCTTTCGTAGATGGTACCACGGTAGTGCCGATGATTGCTTCGCAAGATCATAAACGTATTTTTGACGGTGACAAAGGCCCGAATACGGGTGGCATGGGGACCTATGCACCGGCTCCGGTAATGACGGACGCATTGCTTAAAGAAGCGTACGATAAGGTGTTGGTACCTATGGTGGCAGCGATGAAAAAAGAAGGCATGCCCTATGTAGGCTGCTTATATGCAGGCCTTATGATTACCCCGCAAGGCCCTAAAGTAGTAGAATTTAATGCCCGTTTCGGCGATCCGGAAACACAGGTTGTTTTGCCTTTATTGGATGGCGATTTAGGCGAGATTATGATGGCTTGTGCTAAAGGGACTTTAACCGAAGATATGGTGGCATGGAAAAAAGGTAGCGCAGCTTGCGTTATTTTGGCCTCTGCCGGTTATCCGGAAACATCCCACAAAGATGATGTAATTGACGGCGACTTGAGCTTTACTGATAATACCTTAATATTCCATTCGGGAACCGCTTATAAAGATGGCCATTTTGTGACTGCCGGTGGTCGTGTGCTCGGTATTGTAGGTCTTGGTGCCGATTTGCAGGTAGCTTTGGATGTAGCGTACGAAAGAGTAGCCAAAGTAGGCTTTGAAGGGCGTCAGTATCGCAAAGACATTGGTCAAAAAGCATTTGCTCATTTGAGATAAAATTCATCAATTTGTGAAGTTTCAAATCAACTTATTTACGCCTATTGAAAAATAGGTGTATAATAATAAAACAATTTATCTATTTTGAGTAGTATATGATAGGCCAATGAAGCGGGGCGTGATAGTATGGCGTTATACAAAAATCTTAAACGAGTTCGGACGAGGACCGGCAAAAGCCAGTTGGAAGTAGCACATAGTGTAGGGATTAGCAATGCAGCCCTTTCCAACTATGAAACCGGTTATCGCGAGCCCGATTTAGAAACGTTGAAGCAATTAGCCGTATATTATGGTGTATCCTTAGATGAATTGGCTGAGGTTAAGCCTAGTGCACCTCTGGTTTACGACTTATGGGCTGTTATTAAAAACAAGGAAATAGCTTTTAATGGCAAACGATACGCCTTGAAGCCGTCACAGCGTCAACAACTGCGCAAGCAGTTGGCCGCTTTTTTTGAAAAATACGACCCGGTAGTCGATAAAGTCGAGAAATAAGGTGCCCCATAAGGTAATCGAATTGATATGAATGACTATAGTAGTTGTAGCTATATTTAGCCTATTCATAATACAGTAATGAATTCATCGAATTGATTTTTAGTTGTGAGTAATGGTATGTATGCATTAAAATAGACGAAGTACTAAAAAGGAGTTCGGTCTCAATGTTCTACGTTGAGATCAGCTTCTTTTTGGCTTTTGATAGACTATAGGCCATGGTCTGTAGATTGATATTATTGATTTATGGATATGTTTGATATAAAAATCGGCGTTTTGGCACGTGGTTAAATTATATTGAAAAAAGTGATTGTAAAATAAAAATGGCAGTACCTATTACGATAAAATAATAGGTACTGCCATGATGTTTAATTAGCGACTGATTTATGCTGGGCTGTTTTTACAGTGTAATCGTCGAACCGGGTTCAACTACGAGGCCTTTTTGATTGTGCTTAGCTTTTAGTTCTGCCACAAAGGCATCCGGCTCTTCGTCGATAACCGGCCAAGTTTTGTAGTGAATCGGAATGGTTACGTCTGCTTTGATGAGGGACGCTGCGAGTAGCGCATCTTCCGGTCCCATGGTAAAGTTATCGCCAATTGGTAATAATGCGTAATCCAATTGACCAAAGCGATTTAAGTACTGCATATCGCTGAAGAAAGCCGTATCGCCGGCAAAGTAGAGTGTTTTATCGTAGAAAGTAACGATAACGCCTGCTGCATGACCGCCCGGAATACCGGCACCGTGGAAGGCAGGGGTAAGGCGGATGGAACCGAATTCAAAGTCGTGTTTGCCGCCCAAATGCATGGCGTGAGCTTTAAGACCGGCCTCTTCGGCTTTGTGCGCCACTTCGGCGGTAGATATTACGAGGGCATCATTGGCTTTGCCAATAAGGTCCGCATCGCCGTAATGGTCGCCGTGGCCGTGGCTGATAAAAATATATTGGCATTTAATATCTTCCGGTTTGGCTTTTTCCCAAGTATTGCCGTTGAAGAACGGATCAAATACGATAGATATTTCGCCGTTGGATAACATAAAGGTAGAATGACCGTAATACGTTAATTTGACTTCCATAAAAGACGCCTCCTTGTGATTTAAATATTAGACTACTGTTATAATTAATGATACCATAGAAATAGATTGAATTACATAAATTTTACATATTTCAAACTATATGGATTTTACATATTGTAAGCTGTTGGAAATAATAGAGGATAGATTATGGAATTGACACATTTTGATGAAGCCGGTAATGCTCGCATGGTAGATGTGAGTGAAAAGGCGGTGACGGCCCGAACGGCGGTGGCGGAAGGCTATATTTCGGTTAATGCGGAAATTTATGAGCGCATTAAGGTGGGGACTATGAAAAAAGGCGATGTTTTGGCGGTGGCTCAACTGGCGGCGATTATGGGCGCCAAGAAAACATCGGATTTAATCCCTTTGTGTCATCCTTTGATGCTCAGCAAGGTGGCTGTTATTTGTGAGCTTGATGAAAAACGCCGGGCCGTGCGCATTGAAGCTACGGTTAAAACATCAGGTCAAACCGGAGTCGAAATGGAAGCGTTAACCGCTGTACAAGTGGGGCTCCTTGCGGTATTCGATATGTGCAAAGCCATCGACAAGAGTATGGTTATGGGGCCTGTTTATTTAGTGGAAAAAGCGGGTGGCAAGAGCGGTCATTTTGTTAATAATAATCGACCGGCTAAGTAAATTTTAGAATGAAATATACTAAGTGGTGTTTTCAAAGATAAAGTACCCTATCCTCAATAAAGACTTGAACCATACTCCATAATTAGGTAAAATAAGATATTAGACTAAATAGATTCAATGACAGAAAAGAGTGTATTATGGAAATTGTATTGGTAGAACCGGAAATTCCCGGTAATACAGGAAATATTGCCCGCCTTTGCGCGGCCAATCACATGACCTTACATTTGGTAAAACCGTTGGGTTTTAAGTTGGAAGATAAATACTTAAAACGAGCCGGTCTCGATTATTGGGATCTGGTGGATGTACAGGTTCATGAAAACTTACAAGAAGTATATGATAAATATCCCGATCGTCGTTATTTCTATGCAACGACTAAAGCGAAACATACCTATGCCGAAGTAGAGTATCAAATCGGCGACATGTTGGTTTTCGGTAAAGAAACTAAAGGGTTACCGGAAGACTTGTTGGCGGCGAATTATGACCACACAATTCGCATCCCCATGATTGCGGAAGCCCGATCCTTGAATTTATCCAATTCGGTGGCGATTATCGCCTATGAAGCGATGCGCCAGTTGAATTTTCCGGATTTAAGAAACTTTGGTCATTTAACAATGAAAGGTGGAATTTAAAAAATGAATTACGATAAGGCTTACGAATTACAAAAAGCAATGCGTGAAAGTGAAGAATATAAAGCGTTGATGGATGCGCAAGCTGCTGTTGAAGGTGACAGCACTGCTAAAGGTTTAATTGAACAATTCTTGATGCAACAGATGCAATGGGAATACGCTAAAATGGCAGAAGCACCTGAAGCGGAAGAAATCGGTAAAAAATTGGAAGAATTAATGCCTATGATTCAAGCTAACTCCGGTGCTCAAGCGTATTTACAAGCTCATGTACGCTGGACTCAAGTTTCCAATGATATTTATCGTATTATCAGTGAACCTATTACAGAAGGAATGAAAATTCTTGAAAAAGATAAACAGTAATCTACAAGATCTTTATACTGATTTACAGCATTTGGTTGCACCCGGTTCACTGTGCTGCGATGAGCCTTTGTCAGCTCATACGACGTTTAAAATCGGCGGGCCTGCGGATATTTTCGTGACGCCGCAGACCATGTTACAGTTGAGCCAAGTATTGGCAGCTATTCATAAAGCGGGTGTACCGCTTACCGTGTTGGGCAGTGGTTCCAACGTATTGGTGCTGGATGGCGGCATTCGCGGTGTCGTTTTATCGTTAAGTGATATGCGTGAGACTATGGCAGCGATTGATGGGGTGTTAACCATCAGCGCCGGTTATATGTTAAAAGACGCGTCGGAGTTTGCCTATGCGGCCGGTCTTACGGGCTTGGAATTTGCCATCGGCATTCCGGGCACGCTCGGTGGTGCTGTATTCATGAATGCCGGCGCCTATGGTGGTGAAATGTGTCAGGTAGTAACCAAGGTACGTGCCGTTGATATGGCCGGTCAGGTAAGAGAATACAGCGCGGAAGAATTGGCGTTTGCTTACCGTCACAGTCGTTTTCATGAAAGTCATGAAATCATTGGCGAAGTAGATATTCGCTTAAAAGATGGCGATAAGGATGAAATCTTGGCCCTCATGGAAGATTTTACGCAACGCCGTGAGAGTAAGCAACCCCTTGAATATGCCAGTGCGGGATCTACGTTTAAACGGCCACCGGGATATTTTGCAGGGACGCTCATTGAGCAGACCGGTCTTAAGGGCCTCGCTGTGGGTGATGCGGAAGTGTCCCAAAAACACGCCGGTTTTGTTATTAATAAAGGACAGGCATCGGCTGAGGATGTGCTGAATTTAATTCACAGTGTCCAGGCCCGGGTTGCGGAAGCACATGGCGTTAATCTGGAGACGGAAGTGCGCATTATCGGTGAAAAGGCTCAAAAGTAAGAATATTTTGATTTTGTACGCGAAACGCCTCTTGAATCATTGAAGAGGAGTAAAAAATTTATATAAGCTTTTGCCCGAACGGGGTACTCTCTCTATCGAGAGTATTCTAAGTAGGGCAAAAATTATTATATCTAGAAATATTAAAATGTGGTTGACATCACTGATGTTAACCATGTATAATATTTCGGTAAGCATTTGAATCTTATTCCATTAGCCCCGGAAAGAGAGCAGGATGCTTTTTGGTAAAGTTAGTCGTTATGAGGAGGAATTAGCAGCATGAAAACCACATATATGGCCAATCCGAACACTATCGAACGGAAATGGTATGTTGTTGACGCTGAAGGTAAAACTTTAGGACGCCTTGCTGCCGAAGTAGCTAAAGTTCTTCGGGGCAAAAATAAACCAGCTTTCACACCACATGTTGACACCGGTGACCACGTTATCGTAATCAACGCTGAGAAAGTTCGTTTCACAGGTAAAAAATTAGAACAGAAAATGTATTTCCGTCATTCCGGTTATCCGGGCGGTTCCACATTCGTTACTCTTGGTAACATGTTGGCAAAACACCCTGAACGCGTTGTGGAAATGGCAGTTCGCGGGATGCTTCCTAAGAACAAATTAGGCGCTCAGATTTATCGCAAATTGAACGTTTATGCAGGTCCTGAACATCCACATGCAGCTCAGAAACCTGAAGTTTTGGAATTTGATATTCGGTAATTTCCGGGAGGAGGAACATACACATGGCAGTAGCTCAGTACTACGGTACAGGCCGTAGAAAATCTTCCGTTGCCAGAGTTCGTCTGGTACCGGGCACAGGTAAAATCACGATTAACAAACGTGAATTAAACGAATACTTCGGTCGTAAGACTTTGGAATTGATTGTAAAACAACCGCTTAACCTTACCGGTACGGTTGAACAATATGATGTAATCGCCAGCGTTGAAGGTGGCGGTCCATCCGGTCAAGCAGGTGCAATCCGTCACGGTATTTCCCGTGCGTTGCTCGGCGTTGACGAAGAACTTCGTCAGTCCCTCAAAAAAGCCGGTTTCTTGACTCGTGACCCACGTATGAAAGAACGTAAAAAATACGGTCTCAAAAAAGCTCGTAAAGCATCCCAGTTCTCGAAACGTTAATACTTGCTTTTTCAAAACCCCTACAGGCTTTGGCTTGTGGGGGTTCTTTTTATTTACACCTTTACCAATTTGAGCCAATATGCGTAGGTAGTATACAAGTAGCCTACAAAAAGGTTACAAATAGGTTACAAATAAAAATTGAAAAATTTTAAGATAAAATATATCATTTTGAATTTTATGTGTTATATTATAGTTGTTGGTAGCGTTGGTTTGAAAAAGCGTTCGTTATTTACACCTCCTTTCATGATGATATGAGAACAGAAAAAGCCGGTGCGCTCTATGGCTAGTGCGTACCGGCTTTTCTGTATTTATAACAGGTTGATAGCTTCTTGTAGTTCGGATATGCTTTTTTTAGTGTAATGCTTAACGGTTGTATTATAGCTTGCATGCCCGCACAGGCTTTTAATTGATACCGTGTTAGCGTTCACATCTGAAAGCATAGTAGCAAAAGTATGCCGTGTGTCATGTGGTCTATGCTTTTCATTTAGTGCTAGTGCCTTAATAATCGGTGTAAATATCTGTCTATAGTAGTAATCATAATTAATAGGCTTGCTATCTTCTTCAATTAAGTATTTTGATGCGGATGCATAACGTGCTTTTACATAGCTTAATATGTGGTGTGATATTGGTATCACTCTTAAGCCCGCCTTGGTTTTAGAATGCGTGATATGTATTACTTCATCAGTTAAATCAACATCTTCAAGTTTAATATTGAGTAATTCGTTAGGCCGTACGCCTGTATATATTGCGATAAGTAATACATCTGCGTACGGTACTTTTTTTACATTATTTTTTAATTCTTGTATTTCTTCTGCTGTGAATAGTGGCCGTTGCGGTGTTTCTGATTCAAGATTGATGCTTAATAGCTTGCTATAATCTTTTAATATAATATCGTTCTTCATTGCATAAGCATATATTTGCCGCAATAAGATAAGCATTTTACGCCGTGTGCCTGCTCCTTTGGGGCAATTATTAATAGCATCTTCTAAATGTGCTGCTTTTAAATTTCTTATTGGCTTATCTTTGATAGCATCAAAATGCAGATAGGCGGCTTCATATCCTCTTATGGTAGATTCGCTAGCATCCTTATATTTTTGCTTGCTCCATAATTTATATACATCATCAATAGTAAGCTTTTTTGTATCAATCGCATATGGATCATCATTATATAGTGCTAATGCTCTTATGGCTTCATTTTTCGTTTTGTAGTAGCCTATATATTTTCTTATTTGTTTGCCGTCCTCTGTTTTACCGGTAGTAATTCGGATGGCGTAAGGGTTGCGGCGGCCACTACCTAAATTTACTATTCCGCCATAGTGGTTAGGGTTTTTCATGTGGCTATTTCCTCTGTTTATTCGTCGAATTGGTAATAAAAGTTAATGCCTTCATAATCACAATCATTATTTTGATTATGAACTAGCATTTCAATCATATCGGCGGTTAAGTTACTATCAAAATCACAATTATTAATGTGTGCTAATTCGTGTAGTATGCTTTCAACTTGTTTAGCTTCTGATTTATTGCTATTTACAATTATTGAATAAGAGCCATCTAAATTATCATGTAATACAGCACCGGCGAATGGCGGCAACGATTTATAAATTATAATAACATTCATATATTGCTTATCTTTCACTACCTTTATTTACTTCTCTTTTTCAAGTCTTTAATTATATTTACAATAAGTTCTAAATCTTCTTTACTAATATCTTGTGCTACATCAAACAATAAGCGCATATCTGAATTTTGCCTTAGTTCTTCTGCGTATTTTGCAACATCTGCATTAGTATAATAACCTTCATTTTCATTTTCCCAATTTAATAATACAGTGGCCGGCACATTTAAAGCTTGTGCAAAATTTTCTATAACATTCATTGAAATACTTGCTATTTTTCCGTTTTCATATCTTTGAATAGTGCTTTCGCTTAAATTGACTAATTTACTTAAATCAGATAAAGTCATATTTTTTTGTTTTCTATATTTTTTTATTTGTTTTCCTATCCTTAAATTTATCTGCTCTTTAGTCATAGCTTTAGGCCTCCTTTACTTATAAACTTATATTATCATAAAATTGCATAACATACAATATAAAGTTAATAAGATATATAAAAAATTGCATATTGTGCTTGACATGTTGGTTAGCGTGTAGTATATTCTAATTACAGAAATTGCACCGAATGCAAAAAGTAGGAGGTGAAGAAATGAAACAAGAAAAATTAGATGCTTTGAAGGTTGAATTGTTCAAAAAGAAAATATCTTATAAGAAATTAGCGTTCTATATCGGTGTTTCTGTCAATACTATTAATAAGCGTATGAATGGCCGTGGTGAGTTTGATTGTGCTGAAGCTACTCTTATTAGTGATTTATTAGGACTTGATGTTAATAAAAGAGTTGAATTTTTTTTGAGCAAATAATTGCATGTCATGCAATAAAAAGAGGTGGAACGATGCTAATAGAAGATAGGTTTAATGGAAATCGGTACAAAGATTTGAAGGATGATATTTTAACTATCTTAGAAGAAACTGATGTAACTTATTCAGAAGCTATAGTAGCGCTAAGAACTATCTTAACTATTGTTTATAAGAAACAAGAAGAAGCCATTCAAAAAAGATGCCGGTATCAACATGATAATTAATTATTGGCGGTCTATGTTTAACATAGGCCGATGAAAGAAGGTGTTAAAAAGTGAATGCACTACAAATATTTAATAATTCGCAGTTTGGAGAAATTCGAACTACTGTTATTGACGGTGAACCGTGGTTTATTGCTAAAGATGTTTGTGATTGTTTGGAGTTAACCAATTCAAGAAAATCATTGCAACGTTTAGATGATGATGAAAAGGGTGTAACTTCAAGTTACACCCTTGGCGGGAAGCAAGAATTATCAACGGTTAATGAATATGGATTGTATCAATTAGTATTATCTAGTCGTAAACCGGAAGCAAAAGCATTTAAGAGGTGGATAACTCATGAAGTAATTCCAACACTTAGAAAAACCGGTAGTTATAGTATTGAAATTCCTAAAACATTACCGGAAGCATTAAGGGCTTATGCTGCGGAAGTAGAAGAACATAATAAAACTAAAGAGATCGTAGCAATGCAAGAACAACAAATAGCAGAATTTAAACCTAAACAAGATTACTTAGATAAAATCTTATCAAGTCATGCAGCATTAACCATTACACAAATTGCTAGTGATTACAATTTAAGCGCAATAGCGTTGAATAAGATACTTAATGAAGAACGCATTCAACGAAAAGTTAATGAACAGTGGATATTGTACGCTGAACATATGGGTAAAGGTTATGTTAAATCAGAAACATTCTTATTCACGCGTGCAGATGGTCGGCTTGATAGTAAAATCACTACGAAATGGACTCAAAAAGGGCGCTTGTTAATTCATGACATTCTAAAAAAGCGTGGCATTAATGCTATTCAAGATGAAATGTCAGAAGATTTTTATAATTAACAAATTTAGCTGATGTAACTTCAAGTTACATCAGGTATTAAAAGAAAGGATGAAAACAATGCATGTAAAAATTTTTGGCTTATGTGAAATTTTCGGTAGTGTAGAGGATGTAAAAGAGATTTTAACATTCATGGCTAATGAAGGCGGTTGCGGTTGTGATTGTTGCGATTGTGATGATGCGGTTAAAGATGTAGATATTGATGTTCTTGATGAAAAAGCAAGAGAAAAGCTAAATGAAATTGCTGATGAGTTAAGTGAAGCTTTAAATAATAAATTTAATTCTGATGATTCTGATGAAATTGAAAATTCTGCTAATGACGGTGCAAAGGAAATTTATCAACATCTTAAACCGTGGGAAAAAGAATTGATTCGGTCTGTAGGTAAAATTTTATTTAGAACGGCAAAAGAACATAATATTCCTTTAAAACGTGTATCAATCGAACTTGGTTCAGAAGATTGTAAATGAAAAAGAGGTGTAAATATGGATGTAGATTTAAGCAAAATGCAACCACTTGAAAAAGTAACGGTGAAGGAAGCAAGCCGTATTTTAAATCAATCTGAAGAAATGTTTAGGGCTTGTGTAAGAAGAAATGTATACCCTTTTGCGGTAGCAGCAGAAGTAAATGATAAGGGCGTATATACCTATACAGTTTTTAAAGATAAATTGATTAAATGGCTTAATAATTAATTAAATGAAATGGAGTGTGTAAAATGAGAAACTTTATTAACGGCTATCTATTTGTATTAGTATGTGTGCTAATTCCTGTATTATTCTTATTCGGTCATAAATTAGCAGCATTTGTAGCGTTTATTAATGTGCTGTTCGGCTTAGCAATCCTACAGTATGAAAATGTACGCATGAAAAAAGTGCAGAACCGCCGCCAAGCCAATTCTGCACTTTAAGAAAGGTATAAAACCTACGCTAATTATAGCACTGAAAAAGAGTTAAAAGGAAGATTGAGATATAGCGCCTATTAGGTCATTAATTTAAAAATTGATGCGGATTGATGAAAAGTTAAAGTAAATTAAATCTTAAATATCAAAAATTAGCGGTGAATTTAAAGCGTAGAGGAACGATATACACATCACACGATAAATTACACCTAAAAATAAAAATAATGTCAAATAGGCGCAATTTTATAAATTTTAGAAAGAAAGAACATTGCAATGATTAAGTTTAAAACAAAAGGTATTGAAGTAAAGGAAACATACGGTGATATTTACGCTGTTATTCCTTCATTGCCGGTAGAAGCGTTAAAGCTTAATACAGATAAAGAATACGATGTAACAATTAAACAACATCGTAAAAGCCGTTCATTGAGTGCTAATAGCTATTGTTGGTTGCTATGTGAACGAATAGCACAGGAACTTTCAAAAGAAGCTTATACAAGCAATGAAGATATTTATAGGGATGCAATTTTAAAAGCGGGCGTATATCGTGTAATGACTTGCTTATATGGTGAATTTCAAAAATTAACTAAAGATTGGGAAAGTTTCGGTGTAGGTTGGCAAGTAATACCGGTAGTAGTGCCATATCATTTGGATGTTAATAGTGAAATTGAGTGCCGTTTATATGTTGGATCAAGTCGCTATACCACTTATGAAATGTCACGGCTTATAAGTCATTTAGTTGATGAATGTGAAAATCTTGATATTCCTACAGAAGATGAAGCTTATATAAATAGCCTGTTGGAGCAATGGAATGAACAAGCGTAAATATAATGATGCTACACTCTATAGAATTACACGCTCGCAAGCGATAGAACGTGATTCAGTGCGTGGCTATCCAATGTGTGTATTGTGTAAGATTCGAGCAGCCGAGCAAGTGCATCATATTATTTACAGAAGCCAAAACGGAACAAGCGAATTAACAAATATAGCTTGCTTATGTTCCGGATGCCATTTTAAAGCGCATGGTCTTAATGGCGGGAATGCTAAAGAGATACGGCGCATATTATTAAAACGTGTAGAGGAAGCAACAACGAACTATGAAAAAAACAAAAGCAATAAAAATAGCGGTTACGGCGCTGCATACAAACGCAACGAATAAAGAAACTGTATACAGTGAAGATAAATCACGAATTAAGGCACTTGAAGAAGTGCTTGAAGTGATTGATAACGTTGAAAAGGAAAGCAGCGGTGTAATTGGAAATGGGAACGAGTAAAAGAAGATTTTTTTGGCTGAAATTAAAAAATGATTTTTTCGATGCTAAAGAAATTAAGAAATTGCGCCGTATTGCCGGCGGTGATACGTTCACAATCATTTATCTAAAGATGCTTTTAAAATCAATCACTAATGAAGGGCGGTTATATTTTGAAGGTGTTGAAGATAACTTCATTGAAGAATTGGCGCTTGATATTGATGAAGAAGTAGATAATGTGAAAGTCACGGTGTTATTCCTTCAAAAACAAGGCTTATTGCTAACGTGTGATGATGTGGAATATACACTACCGCAAGCGGTTGAAAATGTAGGTAGTGAAGGCGTTAGCGCTGAACGAATGCGCCGAATGCGACAAAGTGAAAAACAAAAACTTTTGTCACATAGTGACGGTGAAGCGTCACATTGTGCGCACATTGTAAAAAAAAGTGACGTAGAGATAGAGATAGAGATAGAGAAAGATATAAATAATAATATAAAGTCTTGCAAGCAAGACAATACACCTTCAAAAAAGCAAAAAAATGATACTGAATTTTTAGATTTTAAGAAAAATTGCATTGAGTATCTTAATAAAGTAGTTGGTGCTAAATACAAGACTGATAATAAAGCAACGGTAAGAGCATTGAAGGCAAGATACAATGAAGGCTTTACTTTTGAAGATGTAAAAACGGCGATTGATAAAAAGGCTGCTGAATGGCTTGGTACGGATATGGAAAAATATTTAAGGCCGGCTACATTGTTTGGAAATAAGCTTGAAGCCTATGTAAATCAAAAAGGGGGCGTGACTAATGGAAAACATAAAGCAGATATTAGAAAGAATTGGCAGCGCAACGATTGGAACGCAGAACCCGAAAATCTATAGAATGCCTGAATATGATGAGCCGGTAGTTGTTGATTGTGCTGTTAAATCTAAGCTTGATTATTTTGGAGTGCCTAAGCGGTTTAAAAATAGCACTTGGGAATTTATCCGAAATAACAGTGATACGGGCGATAAAGAGCGTATGCATAAGTTAGCGCAGATTAAAGAATACAGTGATAACTTCAAAAGCTATTTAAAAGATGGCATAGGCTTGCTTTTAAAAGGCGGTGTAGGTACAGGAAAAACAACAATAGCATTAGCTGTATTGCGTAATTACATTGATAAAGGCGGTAGAGGGTATTTTATAAGTGCGGTAACGTTGATGGATGAGATTTTTAATATTGCAGATTTTGCAGATAGAGCAAGGTTTGAAAATAAGCTTAAAACTGTGCCGGTGCTTGTTATTGATGATTTAGGTGCAGAAGGTAGCGGTGATATGGTAAGTCGTAAGATAGAAGCAATCATTTCAAGTAGATATAACAACGATTTAGTAAATATCATCACTACTAATTTAGGTGTTAAAGATTTAAAACGTGTGTATGACGCGCGTATTTATGACAGGATAAAAGAAACTTGCAAGGTGTTTAACATTGTAGGCGATTCGCTTAGAAAGGGTGTTAATTAATGAGTGCTACGAATCCGAATTATTATAGAGGGGCTAAATGGCAATCATGGGATGTAATAGAAATGTATCACATGGGCTTTCTGCTTGGTAATGCATTTAAGTATTTAGTGCGTGCCGGTAATAAGAACGATTTAAAAGAAGATTTAGAAAAGGCGGTTGTATATCTGCGTAAGTTTAAAGATACTCATCTTTTTGTAAATCGTGAAACATATATTGATAAGCTGCTTAATTGCTTTTGGTGGAATAAAAGCAAAGACTGCAATAATGCATTAAGTTATTGTGAAGATATTGTATGTGATTTAACAAAGGCTAATAACTTATCAATTCAAAGAAAGAACTGTTTAAGAACGGTATTATACATTGCTGTATTCAATCACTATTTAAAAGATAAGCGGGTTATTAATAGCCTTTTAGAACAATTAATAGAAGTTGTGCGTAAGGAGATAGCAGATTATGAAGCGGGTAACGTGTGATTATAGCAATGTTGATGGAATGATAGCCATATTGATTTTTGAGAATGGGATAGATCCGGATACTGCTTATACTATGGCAGAAGGTAAGCAAGTAAAGTTAATTGATATTGCAAAACAGGCTGATTTTTACAAGCGAAACAATATAAGTATAAGCGCATTATCTAAAATGTTAGGCGTGAATAAATTGAGCCTTAGAACGGCATTCTATAGAAAAGGAAAGAAAAAACGATGAATGAAGTATATTTAATGGGTAATTTAACAAAAGATGTTGAAATCAGATATACCAAAACCAATAAAATGGTATGCACTTATACGGTGGCTTGTAGTGAACGTTTTATAGCCGGTGATGGTACTGAAAAGGAAGTAACAGCATTTGTTAATTGTGTTGCGTGGGGGAAGTTAGGAGAAGCTGTAGGCAACCTCAAAAAAGGAAACCGTTGTTTCGTTGAGGGACGCTTAACCACTCGCTCATACGAAGGCAAGGACGGCCAAAAACGATACGTTACCGAGGTAGTAGCTAACTTTGTCGGTGCTCCGCTTGATGAGCCGGCAAAGCAAGCCTCTAACTTTGACAGTTTTGAAAAACAAGAGGAAAATATACCGTTTTAACGAGGTGCTAAATGGGAGCGAATAAAAAAATCAAATGC
>ENA-OROP01000494-OROP01000494.1-human-gut-metagenome-genome-assembly--contig:-NODE-494-length-44503-cov-6.044794_pt1 | contig 44503 bp, 61 predicted proteins | sample MGYA00242132_ERZ509056 | MGnify/ENA primary metagenome ERZ509056 (study PRJEB26280, sample SAMEA2338768) | human gut metagenome | biome: human gut; feature: human-associated habitat; material: faeces...
GCCACTTCGATTCCGTGCTTCGCACTTCATCTCAGTGCGCTTACGCGCAACATATCAAAAAGTCTAAAGCGAAAATCTCATGCAAGCATGGATTTGTTTATTTTTTTATAACCCTTTAATAAACAACGCCACTTCGATTCCGTGCTTCGCACTTCATCTCAGTGCGCTTACGCGCAACATATGTGAAAAGTTAAATCGAAAATCTCATGCAAGCATGGATTTTCGATTTATCTTTTCACATGCGTTGTTTATTTATCACGCCAGATGATTCTTCCTTTTGAAAGATCGTATGGTGACATTTCAATTGTTACTTTGTCACCAGGAAGAATCTTAATATAGTTCATTCTTAACTTTCCGCTAATGTGAGCAAGTACTATGTGTCCGTTTTCTAATTCTACACGGAACATAGCGTTAGGAAGTTTTTCTACAACTGTTCCTTCTATTTCAATTACATCTGCTTTTGACATTTTTTATCCTCCATTTTTTAATCAGTTTTTTATAATGATAAAATTTCAGGTTCACCCTTTGTAATAAGGATTGTATTTTCATAATGTGCTGAAAGTGAACCATCATCTGTAACTACTGTCCAGTCATCATCTGTCCACGCAACATCAGGTCTGCCAATATTAATCATTGGTTCTATTGCCAATGTCATTCCTGCTTGAAGCTTCATACCTTTTCTCTTTTGTCTAAAGTTAGGTATCTGTGGATCTTCATGCATTTCTGTTCCTATACCGTGTCCAACTAAATCTCTTACAACACCATATCCAAACTTTTCAGCATAGTCACCAATTGCTGCTGAAATGTCATATAAATGATTTCCTTCTTTTGCAAATTTGATTCCTTCAAAAAAGCTCTGTTTTGTAACATCTATAAGTTGCTGTGCTTCTTTACTTATTTCTCCAATAGCAATCGTTCTTGCTGCATCAGACTGATATCCTTTATAAATAACACCTGTATCCAAACTTACTATATCACCATCTCTAACGATTTTGTCTTTGCTTGGTAAGCCATGAACTACTTCATCGTTAATTGATATACAAACTGATCCGGGATATCCTTCATATCCTAAAAATGAAGGGATACATCCATATCCTCTGATTATCTCTTCGCAAATCTTATCTATCTGATAAGATGTCATTCCGGCTTTTACTTCCTGTGCAAGTTCTTCGTGAACTTTCGCAAGAATTTTTCCGGCTTCTCTCATTAATTGAATTTCTCTTTCTGACTTAATTGTAACTGCCATAGCTTTATGCTCCTAAAATTTCAACTATTGCTTTAAAAACATCTTTCATATCAACTGTTCCATCAACACTCTTTAAGATGCCCTGTTCCTTATAATAATCTATTAATGGCTGTGTCTGATTGTGATATACTTCAAGACGGCTTAAAACTGTTTCAGGCTTATCATCATCTCTTACGATAAGTTCTCCGCCACATGTATCACATGTTCCTTCTTCTTTTGTTGGATTATATACTACATGATATGTAGCTCCACATACAACACAGGCTCTACGGCCACCCATTCTTCTAACAATGTTTTCATCAGGCACTTCAACATCAATTGCAAAATCAACTTTATCACCAATTGCCTTAAGTGCATTGTCTAATGCTTCTGCCTGTGGAATTGTTCTAGGGAAACCGTCTAAAACATAACCATTCTTGCAATCGTCTTCTTTAAATCTATCAATAACTAAATCTACTACCAATTCATCAGGAACTAACTGTCCTGCATCAATAAAAGTTTTAGCTTTTTTTCCTAATTCTGTTCCATTTTTAATATTTGCTCTAAAAATATCTCCTGTCGAGATATGTGGTATGCTGTACTTTTCAGCGATCATCTTTGCCTGTGTGCCTTTTCCTGCACCAGGTGCTCCTAACATTATAATTTTCATATTCTTATTTCCTCTCACCAAAACAAATTCAACTACTTTTTTCTAGCAATCAAGGGGATAGCCTAAAAGAAGGCTGTCCCCTTAAAAAAATCTACTAGAAAATACCTTTTACAGTACTGTAACTACGTTCTGTTATCATTGACTTAATTGTCTGAAGTGTTTCTAAAATAACACCTACGATAATGATAATTGATGTACCACCAAATCCAACGTTAGCTCCTGTAAGACCTGACGCAAGAATTGGAATAACAGCTACTATAATAAGTCCAACTGCACCAATAAATATAATGTAGTTTAAGATTTTTGTTAAGTATTCAACTGTTGGTTTACCACTTCTGATACCAGGGATAAATCCACCTCTATCGTTAAGGTTTTTAGCAACCTCACGTGGGTTGAATGTTATTGATGTATAGAAATAAGCAAAGAATAATACAAGTAATAAATATACAACAAAACCAATTGAATATTTTAACTGTGATGGTTTACACCAGTGTGACTGTGTTAAATAGTTAGCCCACTCTGGCTGCTTGCCGAAAAATGATGCAATTACTACTGGGAACTGTAATAATGATGAAGCAAAGATAATTGGAATAACACCAGCTGTATTAACCTTTAAAGGAATATTTGACTGCTGTCCTCCTACCTGTCTTCTTCCCTGTACTTTCTGTGACATCTGAACGGCAATATTTCTAGTTGCTGCCTGTAATATAACTACTAATACTACAATACCAACTATAACACCGATAATAATCAATGCTGATAATATTCTCATACCGATAGATTTTCCCTCACCTGTTACAAATGTTGTAAACAAGTTAGAAATATCTGAAGGCATTCCTGAGATGATATTAATTGTAAGTACGATAGAAATACCATTACCTACACCCTTTTCAGTAATCTGTTCACCAATCCACATAAGAACTGCTGAACCGGCTGTCATAGCAATGATACCAGTTAGGACAACGCCCCATTTTCTAAGAGAGCTCATTGATCCATAACTAATTGAATCTGTGTTGAAAATACCCTGATTAGCGAATCCGATAATCATTGCAGTTGATTCAATAAGAGCTAAAGCAACTGTTAAATAACGAGTAATTTCAGCTATTTTCTTTCTACCTTCTTCTCCATCTTTCTGAAGTTCATCCAACTTTGGAATAGCAATTGTTAACAACTGCATAATGATGGATGCTGTGATGTATGGAGTAATGTTCAATGCAAAGATTGACATATTCTCCAAAGATCCACCTGTAATAGCTGATAAGAAGCTGAAGCCACCCTCCTTAAAAGGAGAAGTAACTTCTGCTACCATGTCTGCATTAACAAAAGGTATCGCTATCTGACAACCTAATCTTACTACAATCAGCATTACAAATGTATATAATAATCTTTTTCTGATTTCTTTTACTTTTAATGCTTTCTTCAAGGTTTCTAACATATTAGATCACCTCGCAAGTTCCACCTGCAGCTTCTATTTTAGCTTTAGCGCCTTCACTAAAAGCGTTTACCTTTACAGTAAGCTTCTTTGTTAATTCGCCATTGCCAAGAATTTTAACGCCATCGCGTGGATTCTTAATTACACCAGCTTCAAGTAAAGCTTCAACTGTAACAACTGCATCATTGTCAAATCTTTCTAATGCTGTTACGTTAATACCAACGATATGCTTTGTATTAATGTTTGTAAAGCCTCTCTTTGGAATTCTTCTGTATAATGGCATCTGACCACCTTCAAAACCTGGTCTAGGGCTTCCTGAACGAGCTTTCTGTCCTTTATGACCTTTACCAGCAGTTTTGCCGTTTCCAGATCCGTGTCCACGTCCTCTTCTGAAATTATCACTATGCTTTGAGCCTTCTGCAGGCTTTAAATTTGATAAATCCATTGTCGCACCTCCTTGTCTAATTTAGATTAAATCTCTTCAACTTTTACTAAATGTCTAACTCTCTGAATCATTCCTCTGACTGCAGCGTTGTCAGGCATTTCTACTGTCTTGTTAAGCTTTGTAAGACCTAAAGCTTCACAAGTCTTTTTATTCTTTGGAACTGCTCCAATTGTTGATTTTACTAAAGTAATTTTTAATTTATCTGCCATCTCTAATTACCTCCCTATTAGCCTAAAATCTCTTCAACAGATTTACCGCGAAGTGTAGCTACTTCTTCCGGAGTCTTTAATGCAGCTAATCCTTCAATTGTAGCAAGAACTACGTTCTGCTTGTTGTTTGTTCCTAATGATTTTGTTCTGATGTTGTTAATACCGGCAAGTTCTACTACACTACGTGCAGGACCACCAGCGATAACACCAGTACCTTCTGGAGCTCTCTTAAGTAATACTTCAGCGCTTCCAAATTTTCCAATAATGTCATATGGGATACTATCGTTCTGATCGATAGGAACACTAATCAGGCTCTTCATTGCATCTTCTTTACCCTTACGGATTGCTTCAGGAATTTCAGCTGCTTTTCCTAAACCTGCACCAACGTGTCCGTTTTTGTCACCAACAACTACTAAAGCTGCGAAACGCATATTACGTCCACCTTTAACTACCTTAGTAACACGTTTGATTGACACTACTGTTTCTTCTAATTCTAACTGACTTGCATCAATTATCTCACGTTTCATGTGTGTTACCTCCTCAACTAAAATTCCAGACCAGCTTCTCTAGCTGCATCTGCTAATGCCTGTACTTTACCCTGGTAAATGAAGCCGCCTCTATCGTAAACAACTTCCTTAATACCTTTTTCAATTGCTCTTTCAGCAATTACTTTACCTACATATGCTGCGGCTTCAACGTTATTAGTCTTTTCAAGAGCTTTCTTAGCTTCAGGTTCATTTGTTGAAGCTGAAACAAGTGTCTTGCCGACTGTATCGTCAATAATCTGAGCATACATATGATTATTACTTCTGAATACTGCTAAACGTGGACATTCAGTTGTTCCACTTAAATGATTACGCAGTCTGTTATGTTTCTTAACACGAACTTCACTTCTAGATTTCTTACTAACCATTTTTTACACTCCTTTAATTATTTCTTACCAGTCTTACCAACTTTACGTCTGATAACTTCAGTATCGTATTTGATACCCTTGCCCTTATAAGGTTCAGGAGCTCTCTTACTTCTGATTTCTGCAGCGTACTGGCCAACTTTTTCTTTATCAATTCCCTTAACAATAATCTTATTCTGACCATCAAGTACTGTTTCGATTCCTTCTGGATCTTCCATTTCTACTGGATGTGAATAACCTAATGAAAGGACTAATTTCTTACCCTGTTTCTGTGCTCTGTAACCAACACCGTTAACTTCAAGCACCTTTTCGTAACCTTCTGTAACACCTACAACCATATTGTAAATAAGTGTTCTTGTAAGACCATGTAATGCTTTATTTTTCTTTAAATCATTAGGTCTTGTAACGACGATTTCTTCGCCGTCTTTTTTAATGTCCATAGCCTCTGGTAAAACTCTTGTAAGTTCACCCTTTGGGCCTTTGACAGTCACCTTGTTATTTTCTGCAATATCAACAGTTACACCTGCTGGTACAGCGATAGGCATTCTTCCTATACGTGACATTTCGCCTTACCTCCTAATTTTTATTTACCAAACGAATGCGAGAACTTCTCCACCAACGTTTGCCTTTCTAGCTTCTTTATCTGTAATCACACCTTTGTTTGTTGAGATGATAGCTACACCAAGTCCTCCAAGAACTCTTGGTAATTCATCTTTTCCGGCATAAACACGAAGACCTGGCTTAGAAATTTTCTTAATTCCTGTAATAACCTTTTCGTTCTTATCTTTACCATACTTTAATGTGATTCTGATATTCTTAAAGTTTTCTTCATCTAAAACTTCATACTTTTTGATATATCCTTCATTTAAAAGAATTTCAGCAATAGCTATTTTCATCTTTGATGCAGGAACATCTACAGTATCATGTTTTGCAGTATTAGCATTACGGATTCTTGTAAGCATATCTGCGATTGGATCACTCATAGTCATAGTTAAATTTCCTCCTTCAAATTTCTCTTACCAGCTTGCCTTTTTAACGCCTGGTATCTGTCCCTTGTATGCTAATTCACGGAAGCAAATTCTGCAGATTCCGTATTTTTTTAAATAAGCATGTGGACGACCACAGATTCTACAACGGTTGTAAGCCTGTGTTGAGAATTTAGCTTTTCTTTGCTGTTTTGCTTTCATAGCAGTTCTAGCCATGGATCTACCTCCTAATTACTTTGCAAATGGCATATTAAATAATGTCAATAATTCACGAGCTTCTTCATCTGTGTTAGCTGTAGTAACAAAAATAATGTCCATACCTCTAACCTTATCAACCTTATCGTATTCGATTTCAGGGAAAATAATCTGTTCTTTGATACCAAGAGCATAATTTCCTCTTCCATCAAATGCATTAGGATTAACACCTCTAAAGTCTCTTACACGAGGTAAAGCAAGATTTACTAATCTGTCTAAAAATTCGTACATCTTTTCTCCTCTAAGAGTTACTTTACATCCGATTGGCTGTCCTTCTCTTAACTTGAAGTTAGCTACTGAATTTTTAGCTCTTGTAACAACTGCTTTCTGTCCTGTAATTGTTTCAAGATCCTTTACAGCTGTATCTAAAACCTTACGGTTTTCCTTAGCTTCACCAACACCCATATTTATAACAATCTTATCAAGTTTAGGGATCTGCATTTCGTTCTTGTATTCGAATTTCTTCTGCATTGCATCCTTAATCTCATTTAAATAAGTCTCTTTAAGTCTACTCACGTTTTGGACCTCCTCTCTTTAATTAATCAATAACTTCGCCAGTTTTCTTGGCAATACGAACTTTCTTTCCGTCTTCTACTTTAAATCCTACTCTAGTTGTCTGTCCTTTAACAACGAGCATTACGTTAGAAGCATTGATAGGTCCTTCCTGAGTAACGATGCCACCATTCTGGTTCTGTGCACTTGGTTTTGTGTGCTTTGTATGCATGTTGACACCTTCGACTGTTACAGTATTCTTCTTAAGATCTACTGAAGAAACCTTACCTTCTTTTCCTTTGTCCTTACCAGCGATAACTCTTACTGTATCACCTTTTTTAATTTTCATAGCTGACATTTATGCATACCTCCTATAAAACTTCAGGTGCTAAAGATACAATTCTCATAAACTGTTTGTCTCTTAATTCTCTAGCAACTGGCCCAAAAATACGAGTTCCTCTTGGGGTCTTATCATCTTTTATAATTACAGCAGCATTTTCGTCAAATCTGATGTATGAACCATCTTTACGACGAGCGCCCTTAACAGTACGTACTACTACAGCTTTTACTACGTCACCTTTTTTAACAACTCCACCTGGTGTTGCATCTTTAACAGTAGCAACGATAACATCACCGATGTTCGCATATCTTCTAGTAGATCCGCCCATTACTCTGATGCAAAGTAATTCTTTAGCGCCTGTATTATCAGCAACTTTAAGTCTACTTTCCTGTTGAATCATGCTGTATTCCTCCTTTTTCCTATAAAGACCTTATCTAGCCTTTTCAATAATTTCAACAAGTCTCCATCTTTTATCCTTTGAAAGTGGTCTTGTTTCCATAACTTTTACTGTATCACCGATACCGCACTGGTTTTCTTCGTCATGAGCTTTTAATTTGTAAGTTCTCTTAACGATTTTGTTGTATAAAGGATGCTTTACATGATCCTCTACAGCTACAACGATTGTCTTATCCATCTTGTCGCTAACAACCTTACCTGTACGTGTTTTTCTTAAATTTCTTTCCACAACAATTTCTCCTTTCATAACCTTTCCACCGGCCTGTGCCGGCTGGGGGACTAACCTCTAACTATTCAGCAGCATTTGCCTTTTCAACTATAACAGTCTGGATTCTGGCAATGTTCTTTCTTACTTCTTTAATTCTGCTTGTGTTATCTAACTGGTTTGTTGCGTTCTGGAATCTTAAATTGAAAAGTTCCTTTTTAGCAGCTACTAATTCATCGTTTAATTCTGCAGCTGATTTTGTTCTTAAATCTTCTACATATGTCTTAATTTTCACTGTTATCACCGCCTTCTAAATCTGCACGTGAAACAACCTTACACTTAATTGGAAGTTTGTGGGTTGCAAGTCTCAAAGCTTCTTTAGCTGTTTCTTCAGGTACGCCTGCGATTTCAAACATAACTCTACCTGGCTTAACTACAGCTACCCAGTATTCAAGAGCACCCTTACCTTTACCCATTCGAGTTTCAGCAGGTGTAGCTGTTACTGGTTTATCAGGGAAAATCTTAATCCAAACCTTACCACCACGCTTTACATAACGTGTCATTGCGATTCTGGCAGCTTCAATCTGATTTGATTTAATCCATCCCGGTTCCATTGCTACGATACCGTATTCACCATAAGAAATCTTATTTCCTCTTGTAGCTTTACCTCTCATAGAACCACGGAACTGTTTTCTACGTTTAACTCTTTTTGGCATTAACATTATTTATCGCTCCCTTCTCTAGTTGGAAGTATTTCGCCATTGTAAATCCAAACCTTTACACCTACTTTTCCGTAAGTTGTATCAGCTTCAGCGAAACCATAGTCGATATCAGCACGTAATGTCTGAAGTGGAATAGTTCCTTCACTATAGAACTCTGTACGAGCCATATCAGCTCCACCAAGACGTCCTGAAACAGATGTTTTAATTCCCAAAGCGCCTGTCTTCATTGTTCTTGACATGCATGACTTCATAGCTCTTCTAAATGATACACGGTTTTCTAACTGTGCAGCAATGTTTTCTGCTACTAACTGTGCATCTTTATCAGGTCTCTTAACATCCTTAACATCCATAAATAACTTCTTATCAGTCATTTTCTGAACTTCTGCTTTAACCTTTTCTATTTCAGCGCCACCTTTTCCGATTACAAGACCAGGCTTAGCTGTATAAACATTAACTCTTACTCTGTCAGATGATCTTTCGATTTCAATCTTAGAAACACCTGTGCTGTATAACTTTTTCTTAAGGTATGTTCTGATTTCATAATCTTCAATAAGGTTATCAGCGAAATCAGCTTCAGCATACCACTTTGAGTCCCAGTCCTTAATAACTCCGACTCTTAATCCATGAGGATTAACTTTCTGTCCCATACTTTGCCTCCTATCTTATCTTTCATCGAGCACTAATGTAATGTGGCTGTTTCTCTTTAAGATTCTATAAGCTCTACCCTGTGCTCTAGGTTTAATTCTTTTCATTGTAGGAGCTGCATTAGCATAGCACTCTGCAATGTAAAGTTTACTAACATCCATATTGTTGTTGTTTTCAGCATTAGCAATTGCTGAATTTAATAATTTCAAAATTACGCTTGATGCATATCTTGGGTTGTATGTGAGAATACCGATAGCACTCTGAACATCTTTACCTCTGATGGCATCTAATACGAAACATGCTTTCTGTACTGACACTCTAGCATATGATAACTTAGCTGATGGTCTAGTATCTTTATTAGCATTTCTTTCTCTCTTTATCTGGGATCTATGTCCTCTTGCCATAGATGAGACCTCCTTTCAAAATCTACAGGATATTATTTACCCTTCTTTTCGTCTTTTCCGTGTCCTTTATAAGTTCTAGTAGAAACAAATTCTCCAAGTTTATGTCCAACCATATCTTCTGTAACATATACCGGAACGTGCTTTCTACCATCATGGACAGCGATTGTGTGTCCAACCATCTGTGGGAAAATTGTAGAACGTCTTGACCAAGTCTTTACTACTGACTTATCGCCTGATTCGTTCATAGCGTCAATTTTCTTTAATAAGCTCTCATCCGCAAATGGGCCTTTTTTTAATGATCTAGCCATTAGTTTCTACCTCCTTATTTCATGTTCTTTCCGTCACGTCTTCTAATGATCATCTTGTTAGACTTCTTATTCTTCTTACGAGTCTTCAAACCAAGTGCTGGTTTACCCCAAGGTGTGCATGGTCCTGAACGTCCTACTGGTGCACGTCCTTCACCACCACCGTGTGGATGGTCATTAGGGTTCATAACAGAACCACGAACTGTAGGTCTGATACCCATATTACGCTTACGTCCTGCTTTACCAATGTTTACAAGACCGTGTTCTACGTTTCCAACTGTACCGATTGTTGCACGACATACGATTGGAACTAATCTCATTTCTCCTGAAGGAAGTCTTAATGTTGCATACTTTCCTTCTTTAGCCATTAACTGAGCTGTATTTCCGGCAGCACGAACTAACTGTCCACCCTTACCTGGATATAACTCAACGTTGTGGATTTCTGTACCAACTGGGATAGCTGAAAGTGGTAAACAGTTACCTACTTTTACTTCAGCGTTTTCGCCATTCATAAGTACATCTCCTACCTTTAATCCGTTAGGAGCGATGATGTATGATTTTTCACCGTCAGCGTAGCAAATTAATGCGATGTTTGCTGTTCTGTTTGGATCATATTCGATGCTCTTAACTGTTGCAGGTACATCAACTTTGTTTCTCTTAAAGTCGATAATTCTATATTTTCTTCTAGAACCACCACCATGGTGTCTAACTGTTATTTTACCCTGATTGTTACGACCAGCTGTTTTGTTGAGAGATACTGTTAAAGACTTCTCTGGTGTAGACTTTGTGATCTCTGCATTATCAAGCTGAGTCATAGCTCTTCTTGAAGGTGTATATGGGTTAAATGTCTTAATTCCCATTTTCTTTCTCCTTTCAAATATCTTCTCGCGTAAGCATTTAAAGCGGAGCGCTTAATGCTTACATACTAAAATTCTATATTTTATAAACCAGCGAAGATTTCGATATCTGCACTGTCTGCTGTTAACTGAACGATAGCTTTCTTTCTCTTAGCTGTCTTTCCTGTAACATATCCTCTTCTACGTGTCTTGCCGTCTAAGTTCATTGTGTTAACCTTAGCAACCTTTGTTCCTTCAAACATTCTTTCAACTGCTTCTTTAACCTGAGTCTTAGTAGCATCTGTGTGTACGTAGAATGTGTATTTCTTATCTGCCATAGCGTTCATGCTCTTTTCAGTAATTACTGGAGCAAGAATAACGTCATAATATTTAAGGTCTGCCATTATGCATACACCTCCTCAATTGTTGCTACAGCTGCCTTTTCAACTACTACTGTATCATATTTAAGAATATCATATACGTTGATAGTGTTTGTTAAAGCAGTCTTTACTGTAGGAATATTCTTTGCTGACTTAACTGTGTTAGCATCGTTTTCGTTTAATACAACTAATGCTTTCTTTGTATTTAAGTTTGCCATAACCTTAGCAAATTCCTTTGTCTTAGGAGCTTCAAACTTAAGTTCGTCAACTACGATTAATTTTCCTTCGTTAACTCTTGATGTCAAAGCTGACTTAAGAGCGATTCTCTTTTCTTTCTTATTCATCTTAAATGAATAATCTCTTGGTGTTGGAGCAAATACAACTCCGCCGCCTGTCCACTGTGGAGATCTTGTTGAACCCTGTCTTGCATGACCTGTTCCTTTCTGTCTCCATGGCTTTCTACCGCCACCGCTAACTTCTGAACGAGTTTTAGCTTTCTGTGTTCCCTGACGGTTATTTGCAAGCTGGCTTAAAACTGCCTGATGTACTAAGTGTTCATTAACTTCTACACCAAATACAGCATCGCTAAGTTCGATTGTACCAACTTCGCTTCCTTCCATATTTAAAACAGATACTTTTGCCATCTGTGTGTTCCTCCTTTCAAATACTACTTACCGGCTTTAACTGATTCTTTAATTGTTACTAAAGATTTCTTAGGTCCCGGTACAGCACCTTTAACTAAGAGTAAGTTCTTTTCAGCATCAACTCTAACCACTTCAAGATTCTGAGTTGTAACTTTCTTACCACCCATGTGTCCAGGCATCTTCTTGCCCTTGAATACTCTACTAGGAGTTGAACAAGAACCGTTTGAACCTGCATGTCTATGGTATTTAGAACCATGAGCCATAGGTCCTCTTGACTGTCCATGTCTCTTAATTGCGCCCTGGAATCCTTTTCCCTTTGCAATTGCAGTAGCATCAATCTTGTCTCCTGCTTCAAAGACATCAACCTTGATTTCGTCTTTTACTGAATATTCGCCTTCGAGTTTAAATTCTCTTACATATCTCTTGTAAGAAACTCCAGCCTTGTCAAACATACCTTTAACTGGCTTGTTGACCAATTTTTCTCTGATATCTTCGAAACCAACCTGTACTGCTTCATAACCATCGTTTTCAATTGTTTTTACCTGAGTAACAACACATGGTCCTGCCTGAAGAACAGTAACTGGAACTAATTCGCCAGCTTCGTTGAATATCTGAGTCATACCAACTTTTTTAGCTAATATAGCTTTCTTCATTTTAATTACCTCCTGTTAATCTACAGCGGATCGCATTCCGCGATCATCCTAGAACAGTTTTCGTAACCCGACCAGTTATCTGGCCCTTACTTATATAAAACCTTCAAGGATAATTCACTTAATTGTTTTAGATGAATTATTTGTTTTTCATCTTGATATCGATGTAAACACCTGCTGGCATTTCTAATCTTGATAATGCATCTACAGCCTTCTGTGTAGGTGTTACAATATCGATAAGTCTCTTATGAGTCCTCTGTTCAAACTGTTCTCTTGAGTCTTTGTACTTGTGTACAGCTCTAAGAATTGTTACAACTTCCTTCTTTGTTGGAAGAGGTACAGGACCGCTAACTTCTGATCCTGAGTTCTTTGCAGTTTCAACAATTTTCTTAGCTGACTGATCTACTAATTTGTGATCGTAAGCTTTAAGTGTAATTCTCATTACTTGTGCCATAAAAAAAGCCGCCTCCTTTTCGTACTATTTAGCACGACAAGCGGTGACCGTACAACCTATCCGGGCGTGTCGCAATCTCTTGCAACCTTAACTCGGTGTTTCCACTCCTATGGTGGACTTATGTTTTGTACAGTGACTTGTCGCCAGTTTCCTAACTTGACATTCGCTCCACGGAAAACCTGCAATATTCTGCAGCAACCTCACGTTTCAACGCTATCAATGTCACAGCAAGAGTTAGTATACACCATCATTTCATAAAAAGCAAGTACTTTTTTGAAATTTATTTATACAATTTATTTGACTTTTTTTTGTACACCTTGTATCATTTTTGAAGAAGGTATACAAAAGTGTATTCAATATTGATATATACTTTTTCTCCTCTGATAATATACAGCTTAAATTTTAATTTATCAAGCTTTAATAAAAAATTTGTTTTGAACACTATATATAGGAAGGAACTAAATTATGTGGATAGCAGATAATTGGAAAGATTATGAAGTACTTGATACTTCTTCCGGGGAAAAACTTGAACGTTGGGGTGATTATTTTCTTGTAAGACCAGACCCACAGGTTATTTGGAATACTCCAAAGCATGACAAGAAATGGTTCAAACCTAATGGCCATTATCATAGAAGTAACAAGGGTGGGGGACAGTGGCAGTTTTTTAATTTGCCTGAACAGTGGACCATTAATTACAAGGATTTAACATTTAACCTTAAGCCTTTTAGCTTTAAACACACAGGACTTTTTCCTGAGCAGGCTACTAATTGGGACTGGTTTTCTGAAAAAATCAGAAATGCCGGACGTCCTGTTAAAGTTTTAAATCTTTTTGCTTACACAGGCGGTGCTACTCTTGCTGCGTTAAACGCAGGTGCCCACGTTACTCATGTTGACGCTTCAAAGGGTGTTGTTGCCTGGGCAAAAGAAAACGCCACTTCATCAGGTCTTATTGACAAACCTGTAAGATGGCTTGTTGATGATTGTGTAAAATTCGTTGAGCGTGAAATAAGACGTGGCAATAAATACGATGGCATTATTATGGACCCTCCTTCATATGGAAGAGGACCAAAAGGAGAAATTTGGAAGATTGAAGAAAGTGTATTTCCTTTCATTGAACTTTGTTCAAAGATTTTAAGTGATGATCCTTTATTCTTTCTTATTAACTCATACACCACAGGACTTCAGCCTGCAGTATTAAACTATATGATTAACACTGCTATTGTAAGCAAGTTTGGCGGACATGTTGAGGCTGACGAAATAGGAGTTAATGTTTCATCAAACGGACTGGTGCTTCCTTGCGGTGCGTCAGGACGTTGGAGCAAGTAATAGAGTTTGTAATATAGTAAAAATAGGTTGCCCGCTAACATTTTTGTTAGTACGCAACCTATTTTTTATTGTTCCGGGCGGAATTACGTGTCGTGGAACGAAAACGTTATGTGACACGTAATTTATTAAAAATTTCTCTATCTTCCCTATTCACTATCTTAAACTACCAGTACTTCTTCCACATCAAATATTTCATCACTTTGGTCTGCACATACTGTAACGATGTATTTTTCATCGAACTTAAGTTGCACGAACTTGTACTCTTTCTTTCCAACTATCTGAGGTGCGTCCTCGCTAAAATCTATTTCGAAAGAGTTAAGAGGTTTTCTAAGTCCTATGCCTATGTTCTTTAAGTATGCTTCCTTTATTGTCCAAATCTCACAAAATCTCTGCTGGTTGATTTTTTCGTCTTCAATTTCATTTATGTAAGCGCATTCGCTTGGCAAAAAGTTCTTTTCAGCAATTCTATGCTTGTCGCTTTTTATCTTTTGAATATCTATTCCTATATCTTCATCAGAAACTGCTGCAATTACATAGCAACCTGAATGAGAGATGTTAAAATGAATATCCGTATCTTCAAAGTAAGGCTTTCCAAACTTGTCTACCTTAACATCTCCGGCAATATTGTACTTTTCTTTTATGAAATTAATCAAAATTCCTGCGCCGGCACTTCTAAGCTTATCTGCCGTAACCCTTAACCTGCTAATTTTTTCTGCGCGTGCATCATCTAAAATTTTTACAACTTCTCCAAAAACATTTCTGTTTCTTAAAACAGTAATATTAAAATAGTAAATATTCATTATCGTCCTCTTCGGTTAATTACTTTCTATTCAAAATTCTTCTTTTTCTTTGCCAGTCGTCTCTTTGGAACCGTCCATAATCCCGGTGCAAACAAAATAAGCAATGGGAATATTTCAAGTCGTCCAACCAGCATGTCAAACATTAGTACTATCTTAGAGAATACACTATAATCTCCAAAATTGCTAGTAGGTCCTACCAAATTAAGACCCGGACCTATATTATTAAATGTTGCCATAACCGCTGTAAGGTTAGTTGTCATATCTTTTCCGTCCAAACTTATTAATAATATAGAAACAAGTACTATTATAACATAAGCACCTAAATAACATAAGACTCTTCTTACTGCATCATTCGACAACGGTCTACCGTCAGTCTGAACCTTCTGTACACTTCTTGGGTGAGTAATTGACATAACCTCACTTTTTATAGCTTTCAGAAATACAACTAATCTTGAAACTTTAATACCACCACCTGTACTTCCGGCACATGCACCTACAAACATAAGAAGTACTAATATGGTCTTGGAAAATTCAGGCCACAGGTTAAAGTCTGTTGTTGCAAAACCTGTCGTACTTGAAACAGACGCCACCTGGAACAACGCTGTGTGAAATGCCATAAAGAAATTATCAAAACTTCCCTTAATGTTAATGGCTATAAGAAGTGCTGAACCAAATACGATTCCAAGATAATATCTTAATTCCTGATTCATAAAAGCTTCTTTAGTCTTTCTTATTAATAATAAGTAATAAACGTTAAAATTGATTGAACATATTATCATAAAAGTGGTAATTACAATCTGAGATGCAAGACTATAGGAAGCAATGCTGTCATTCAAAACGCCAAAACCACCCGTACCTACTGTACCAAAAGTTAATGTCATTGCCTCAAACGGAGACATACCTGTTATTAACAAAGCTATTATCTCAACAAGTGTAAACACAATGTATATTCCATATAAAATCATTGCTGTATGTCTTATTTTAGGAACAAGTTTTCCTACTGCCGGGCCCGGACTTTCCGCTCTCATAAGATGCATTATTGAGCCACCTGATAATGGAAGAACTGCCATAATAAATACCAAAACTCCCATACCACCAATCCAATGTGTAAATGAACGCCAGAACAATGAGCAATGTGTTAAAGCTTCCACATTAGACAAAATACTTGAACCTGTTGTTGTAAAACCTGATATTGTTTCAAAAAGTGCATCTTCGTATGCAGGAATCTCTCCTGTAATAAAGAATGGCAATGCACCTACCAAACTCATAATAATCCAGCTTAAAGAAACTGCCGCAAAACCTTCTTTTGAATAAAATACCTTACTTCTAATCTTTCTGATTCTGCTTAAAGTCCCCACAAGAAGGCATCCTGCTGCAATAGCCAGATAAACAAGCCCCTGCTTTTCACCATATATTCCACCTACAATTGCAGGAAGCATAAGAAACATTCCCTCAAAAGTAAACACCCATGCAAGAATGTATCGTATCATTGAATAATTCATATTTCCTCCTACATTAACGCATCTTCCAACTGGTGGAAGCCTGTAGTTGTTGTAATAAGAATAATAGTATCTCCCACGTGTATAACACTTTGACCGTTAGGAATAGTAACCTGACCTCTTCTTGTTATACAACCGATTAATACATTAGGTTTCAATCTTAACTCACTTAATGGCTTACCAACCATAGGTGAATCTTCTTTTATTAATAATTCCAAAGCCTCAACTCTGTTGTCATTAAGTCTATATAAAGTTTCTATGTTACTTCCAATAGAATTCTTCATAGCTCTTACATACTTAATAATTGATTCAGCCGTAATATATTTAGGATAAATAATACTTCCCACATCAAGGCTGTCAATAATCTCATCATAAGAAATTCTATGTACCTTTGTGATAAGCTTTGCATTAGTAAGACTCTTAGCATAAAGGGCAAGCATAATATTTTCTTCATCAAAATCCGTTGATGCAATAAATGCTTCCGTCTCCATCAATCCTTCTTCCATAAGCAGTTCCTTATCAGTTGCGTCACCGCATATAATCATTGCCTTAGGCAACATTTCTGTAAGGACCTCACATTTTTCAGGATTTTTTTCTATAATCTTAACCTTTATTCCCATCTCAATTAATTGCTTTGCAAGATAAATAGAAGTTCTTCCACCACCTACAATTAAAACCTTCCTGGCTGCTGATGTTGGGACCTTCATCTTCTTAAACAAATCAAGAGTTCTCGGCTGAGAACCTACAATGGATATAATGTCCTTAGCCTTAAGTTCAAACTCACCATCAGGAATAATAACCTGGTCGCCTCGTTCAACAATAGGAATAAGTACGTCAACTTTTAACTTACTACTTAAATCCTTTAATTTAATGTTACAAAGAATATTTCCTTCTTCAATTCTGTAATTAATTAATTCCACTCGGCTTTTTGCAAAAGAATCAACTTTCAAAGCTGATGGGAATTTTAAAAGACGGCTCATCTCTCTTGCAGCCGCCAACTGTGGATTAATAATCATAGATAATCCCAGTTCTTCTTTAATAAATGATATCTCCCTGTTGTATATTGGATTACTTACTCTGGCAATTGTATGACAGCCACCGGCTTTCCTGGCAATCAGGCAACATAACAAATTAAGTTCATCTGAACCCGTTACCGCAACTAGCAAATCTGCGTCTTCAACTCCTGCCTCCATCTGAATATTAAAACTTGTGCCATTTCCAACAACACCTAAAATGTCATAACTGTTATATACACTCTCAACAACCTGTTCCCTTGTATCAATAACCGTAATGTTATGTCCTTCTGTGCTAAGCTGTTCTGCAAGAGTAATTCCTACATTTCCACAGCCTACTATAATAATCTTCATTCCTTCTCCAGTCTATACACTTATTGTATATAAAATATTTCATTGCAGTCTAATCATCTGACAGTATTTTATTATAATAGAAATTATAGCAAATAATCTATTTCTTTAAAACATACTTTTCATATTTTTGTGTATTTATCCCACTAAAAATTAAGTTGCATAACAAACAATACTCTTGCAGCCACAGTCTGTCAACAGTAAAAATATTTCTTTAACAGATTATTTATCCGAAACCCTTTTTCTTATAATTAAATAAGCTCCCATAACAAGTGCTCCTGTTATAACCCATGTTGCCGGGTACACATTCATAAGCATTGAAAAAGTAGGACAAATCTTAAATACTGTATAAAGCCATGCCACTCTAAATCCACAACAACCTACTACAGTAAGCAACGCCGGAACCAGTGAGTATCCCATACCTCTCATTGCTCCACCTGAAATCTCGTAAGTTCCTGTTAAAAGTTCAAGCAACAATACGTGAACCATTCTGATAACAGCATAATCAATTGCCTGTGAATCTGCCGTGTAAACTCCTGCGAAAAATTCCTTAAACAATACGAAAATAAGACTCATTATTCCCGTAATTGCCATTCCCCACACAAGACATAGTCTAAATGCCTTCTTGCATCGCTCAAGCTTTTTTGCCCCATAATTCTGGCTTGTAAAAGTAACTGTTGTCTGGTTAAAGGCATTAATAACATAATAAGTAAAGTATTCATAATTTAATGCTGCTGAAGAACCTGCAATTGCTTTTGTACCAAAGCCATTAATGGCTGACTGAATGCACACATTTGATACCGAGAAAACTACTCCCTGTAAACCTGCAGGTGCACCTATTTTTATAATTTTTATAACCTGTTCCTTCTTTAATGACATTTTCTTAGGATTAAATCTTACCATTTCATCCCCTGTCATAAGAAAATAAGTCACAAGACTTGCACTGACACAATCTGCAATTACAGTTGCAATAGCAACACCTGCCACATCTAATTTAAAAACAATTACAAGAACTAAATTAAGGCATATATTTATAATGCCGGACACAATCAGGGCATAAAGCGGTCTTTTGGTATCGCCTATACTTCTAAGCACTGCTGCGCCAAAGTTGTATACCATTACAAAAGGCATGCCTACAAAATATATTCTAAGATAAAGCATAGCCAATGGTAAAACTTCATCCGGTGTATTAATTGCCATAAGAATTGGTCTTGCAAGAACTGTTCCAATAATTAAAAGAAATACACCACAAATAACAGCCATTGCCATAACCGTGTGTACTGATTCTTTAACTTTTTCTTTTTTGCCCTGTCCGATATAGTTTCCAATAACTACGTTGGCACCAACTGACAAACCTACAAACAGGTTTATTAACAAACTAATTACCGGAGTGTTGCCACCAACTGCCGCCAAAGACTTGCTGCCTGCAAAACGTCCAACAACGGCAACATCTGCTGAGTTGAATAACTGCTGCAGAATGCTGCTGGCTGCAAGTGGAAGGGCGAAAAATAGTATTTTTTTGAGAAGTGGACCATTAAGCATATCCATTTGTTTGTTTTTTTGTGCAGACATATTTTTCTCCTTTTACTAATTTCTAAAAACTCCTCGTATCACATCAAAAAATTTTCACGCGAACACGTTGCCCTTCTTATTTTGCTCCGCCGCCTATGGTAAGGCGAAAACCTAAACTCGCCTACGGCTCAAACAGTAGGTTTTGCGCCTTACACTATGCTCGCAAAATTGCGAAGTTCTGCCTATTGTTCGCTGGTGAACTTTTTTTGCTGTGATACGACTCGAATTTTACAATAACCAAATTATTTAATGTGATTACTATGTCTGTCGAATGGGGTAGATTTTGGTGGAACCTTTTGTTTTCGACAGACGATTTGATTTTTTTATTGTAGTTGTTTTTCTACTTTATATATAGTATTTGTGTTATTTTAATATATTTATATATTAGAGTTATTTACTTTCTATTTTTGTGTTCTTTTTATATGTTATGTAGGCGTATATTGCTGTTACAAATTCAGCTACTACGAAGGCTGCCCATACGCCGTTTGCGTCTATGAATCTGCTTAGGATATAGGCTGCAGGTATTATGATTACTACATATCTTGATAGTGATATGAATAGTGATGGCATTCCTTTGCCTAGTCCTTCCAAAGCTCCTGAGCATGTTACTGAGACTGCTGATACTGCAAAACCACAGCTTATGTATCTTAGGGCTGTTACGCCTATTTTTATTGTTTCAGGATTTGCTGTAAATAATCCTATAAGCTGGTATGGTATTACCCAGGCAAGTATTGTTCCAAGTATCATTATTGATACTGTTAGTTTCATTGCTGTTTTGAATATTTTGTCTACGCGCTTGTGTTCTCCTGCTCCATAGTTGTAGCCAACCAGCGGTCTTATGCCCTGTATTATTCCGTTTGCACTTAGGTATATGAATGTTTGTAGTTTGTAATATACACCAAGTACAAGTACGTATTTTTCTGAAAATTCAGCAAGTATTCCGTTTAATGCTGAAATTAGCAATGAAGGTAATGCCATATTTAATGTGGCTGGGATTCCTACTGAATATAATCTTTTTATCATTAATTTATCAGGTACCATGTATGACATTTTTATTTTTACAGGCATTGGTCTTACAAAATATATTATTATGTATACAGCCATTGAAACGAACTGTCCAAGTACTGTTGCAATTGCAGCCCCTCTTATTCCCATTGTAGGAAACGGACCTATGCCAAATATCATTAAAGGATCAAGTACTATGTTGGTTACAAACCCACATATCATACTAAACATTGAAACTTTCATTCTCCCTACTGCCTGAAATACTTTTTCAAATGAAATTCCAATTACTGATACTATTGCGAATGTAAATACTACATCAGAGTACTGTAATGCCAAACTTATTGTATACTCATTAGATGAAAACATTCTAAGAAAACCTGGCATTCCCAAAAGGCACAATATTGTAAGTACTATACCGTGTATTACACTAAGTCCCATTCCAATTGTTGTGGCTTTGTGTGCATTATTCTTTTCCTTAGCGCCTAAATAAAAAGAAATAAGTGCGTTTACGCCGATGCCAAATCCTACACCTATTGATGTTACAAGATTTTGGATAGGATATACCAATGCCAATGCTGTCATTGCCTCTTCGCTTAGTTTTGCCACAAAATAGCTGTCTACAATATTATACAGCGAATTTACCGCCATTGAGATAACCATTGGCAATGACATAGACAATACAAGGGGCAGTATGTTTTTTTCTTTCATAAATGTCTGATCCATAATAACCTCTTTCTACTAATCTAAGCATAACGACACAATTTGTTGATTTGCAGAATTGCTATTTTGTCCCAACTTAATTATTTATCGTTACGCAAAGAAATAGTGGCAACCACCGTTACCACTATTATCTATATAAATTTTTAAATTTAACTTATTTTAATTTTTCACCTGTTAAAAGTTCATATGCCTGAAGATATTTTTCAATAGTCTTATCTACAATATCCTGAGGTAATGTCCAGTTGTGACCTTCATTCTGTTTTAACCAGTCACGTGCAAACTGCTTGTCAAATGATGGCTGACCGTGTCCCGGTTCATATCCATCTGCAGGCCAGAAACGTGAGCTGTCAGGTGTAAGCATTTCATCACCAATAACAATGTTTCCGTTTTCGTCTAAACCAAATTCAAACTTAGTATCAGCAATAATGATTCCACGCTCTAATGCGTAGTCAGCACATTTCTTGTAAAGAGCGATTGTGCAGTCTTTTAATTTCTTAGCATATTCTTCGCCTTTTCCAGGGAACTGTTTTTCTAAAACTTCAATACTCTGTTCATATGAAATATTTTCATCGTGATCACCGATTTCAGCCTTAGTTGATGGTGTGTAAATAGGTTCTGGCAACTTGTCTGATTCCTTTAAGCCTTCTGGAAGCTTAATTCCGCAGACTGTACCATTCTCTTTGTAGCTTGCCCAACCACTACCTGTAATGTATCCACGAACAATACATTCAATTGGAAGCATTTCAAGCTTCTTGCACATCATACTGTTTCCATCAAATTTTGGCTGTCTGAAAAATTCAGGCATTTCATTTACATCTACTGTAATCATATGGTTTGGAAGAATATCTTCTGTTAAATCAAACCAAAACTTGGACATCTGAGTTAATACTGTTCCTTTTTTAGTAACTTCGTTATTTAAAATAACGTCAAAACAACTAATTCTGTCTGTTGCAACCATAATTAAGCTGTCGCCATTGTCATAAATTTCGCGAACTTTTCCTTCTTTAATAGGCTTTAATTCATTTGCGCTCATTGTACATACCTCTCTTTTATTTAATTCGTCCTTTTGATGTTTAAAATGCCCCGGTGTTCTACACCTTCCGACATCTGTATTGCATACGCGTACATTATATCATATTTTTTCTACATAACAATACAAAGATTTCCAGAATATTATGTATATATGACTACAATATAAAAGTAGAAAGGCGCCACCTGCAAAATTTTCTTCTGCAAATGACACCTTTCCTGTCACACTCTCTTTAATTACAGATTTACTTAATTTCCGACTTTTCGCGCTAAAAAATACCACTTACTATTTAATGTATCCCCCCATCAAATCAAATGTTGTCCGTTATTTCGGACATTTTTAATATGCATTATTACCCTATAATACCAAATTGTAAACCTGCTTTACTCTGATGGAAAAAAGCTTCTTCCACCCGTTGAAACCTTTCTCTTTCCCCCGAAAAGAATTATCCATCATAGCAATGTTTTTTTCAATAAAATTAACTCAAGCGGTGCTATTTTAACTTAAACGGTATTTTTATTTTTAAATTTTAATAAACTGTGCTATAATTTTATTAGTAAAATTACTGTTTTTAGGAGGGGATATTTATGAGACTGGCTTTCGTTGATGATGACTATGGCGAAATCAAGAAACTTACAACTATGATTGATAAAGAATTGCAGGGAACTTTTTATTCGAGTTGTACTAAGCAACTTTTCAGCACTGGTGAAACATTCCTTTCTGTATGGAAACCAGGTATGTACGATATAGTTTTTCTTGATATTTTTATGGATCAGCTTACCGGTGTTGATGTTGCCAGACAGATTCGTAAAACAGACGCATCCGTGAAAATAATTTTCTGCACTACAAGTAATGAATTTGCCAGCGAAAGCTATTGCGTTGACGCATCTTTCTACCTTGTAAAACCTTTTTCTCAAAATATGGTTCACACTATGGTACAAAAACTTATTAAGGTTGATTCCCGTCTTTCACTTTTTATTACTCTTCCTAATGACCGAAAACTATACCTTCGCGATATTATTTATGGCGAATATATTAATCACAAAATCTTTATTCACACCAAATCCCGTAACGATATTTCATTCCGTATGTCTTTCGGAAACTTCTTAGAATTAATTTCACCATTTTCTTTTTTAATAAGCTGTTGCAAAGGAATAATTGTTAATCTTTATGAAGTTATCAATAAGGAAAACAACTGCTTCATATTAAGCGACAATTCAACCATTCCAATAAGCCGTAGAAAAGTCAAAGAAATTAATAACGTTTATGCTGACTTTATTTTTGAAAAAATGAAAGACAAAATGCTGAATGATGAAGCTAATTAATAATTATCAAAAAATAGCGAAAGTATCGTTATGGTACCTTCGCTATTTTTGTTATGAAGTAATTTTTATAATAGAATCTGTCCGTCAATTGATATTGTAACAACATTCCATGGAATGAACTTCCCACTGTTCTGCAATGCTGTCTTTGTGGCATTTTCAAGTCCACCACAACATGGCACTTCCATTCTTACTATTGTTACACTTTTAATGTCATTATTTCTAATTATCTCCGTAAGCTTTTCGCTGTAATCCACTGCGTCAAGCTTTGGACAACTTACAATTGTAATCTTTCCATTCATAAATTCCTGATGGAAATTAGCGTAAGCATAAGCTGTACAATCTGCTGCTATTAAAAGGTTTGCTCCATCAAAATAAGGTGCGTTAATTGGCACAAGCTTAATCTGAACAGGCCACTGGGCAAGCTTAGAAGTTAATTTAACATTAGTTTCAACCTTTTCTTCCCTATTTCTGTTAAGTTGCATCATTCTCTGTCCGGGACATCCCTGATGTGCAACAGGAGTTTTTCCCTGACTCTTTTCTGCTTCCGCTTTCTTACGCATATTTTCCTTAACTGCTGCTTCATCATATGCAGCCGCTTCTCTTTCAACGAAAGTAATAGCCCCTGTAGGGCAAGTTGGAAGGCAATCACCTAAACCGTCGCAATAATCATCTCTAAGAAGCTTAGCCTTTCCGTCAACAAGACCTATTGCACCTTCATGGCAGGCATTAACGCAAATACCACAACCGTTACATTTTTCTTCATCAATATTTATTACTCTTCTAATCATTTTGAACCTCTCTTAAAAAGTATTATTTCTATCTTAAATCATTTTTTTGAAAAAATTACATATTTTGACTTTTAATTTTGTTTTTAATTTAAAGTCATTTCTGTAATCTTGTTTACATTTTAGGATTATAGTATACTTTTCTTATATTTTCGGTGGTTATGGCAACCAAAAAGGAGTTTTATGATTATTTTAAATATACCCTTGTTTAAAGGATTAACTTTGGAACAAATTGAAGACATGAAAAACAAACATTGTATGACTGAGAAAAAATATAAGAAAAATTCTTTCATATTTAGAGCCGGGGACATTGTACACGAAATTGGAATTGTGCTGGAAGGTAGCATAAATATTGAAATGATAGATATGTGGGACAACAAAAGTATTCTAAGTAACATTGATGTTGGACAGATTTTCGCCGAAAGCTACGCCCTTTGCAATGAGCCTATGATGGTGGACGCAGTTGCCACAAAAGATTCCACAATACTTATGCTTAATATGAGACAGATTTTTGCGCCAATCAATAACAATGCTTCATGGTACAACACTTTTACTTATAATCTTTTGGTGCTTTCCACAAGAAAGAATTTAACATTATCAACAAGAATATTCTGCACTTCGTCAAAAAGTGTTCGTGGACGGGTTTTGACTTACCTGTCAAACCAGTCCATCAAACACAATAATACAGAATTTCAGATTCCATTTAACCGCCAGCAAATGGCTGACTACCTTAACCTTGACCGTAGCGCACTTTCTAAAGAACTGGGAAAAATGCAGGATGAAGGAATTATTACTTTTAATAAGAATAGCTTCAAATTGAACATAAATTATGATTCTAAGTTTTAATTTTGAGAATCCCTTTATTTAAAGGGATTACAGCCGTTTTTTGACATTTCTTCAAGATTATTTTTATTGAAATCATACATTTCTTCAAAGTTATTTTTCTCAAAAATTTACATTTCTTCAAGATTTTGACGTTTTTTGTCAGTATATGCAGGTTTTTAAATTCCATACTTCTTTAAGTCAACTTTGCCATTAACCACTTCGACTCCGTCCGCCATAAGTCTTCTTGCCTGCTCATTTTCACCACCAAAAGCAAAGGCTCCTGAAAGTTCACCTTTAGAATTAACCACGCGAAAACATGGAATATGTTCCGGATCAGGATTCTTGTGTAGCGCATTGCCCACAGCCCTTGCCATCTTAGGCTCACCTGCCATTTCAGCAATTCTTCCATAAGTGGCAACGTGTCCCTTTGGAATCTTCTTCACAGCTTCATAAATTCGCTTAGTTGGACTGTCCGTAATAATATCATAACTTTCAGCTATCATTCTTTTGATTTCCTTATCAGGTATAGTTCCATCAAGAATAATAGTATTCCAATGTTCCTTATTCTGATGATATCCTGCAATTACAGACTTGTAAGTTTCTCTCCAAAAATCTCTCCACTGTGGATCAACTTTCACATTAAGATTAACAAAACCGTTCCTTTCATAAATCCAAAGAAATGCTTTCTTGCTACCTTTCACTCTAATAAGCTGCCAATTAGTGTCCCTGAAAGGAGTTTCCATATATGTATCTTTAAAAGTTAGTCCATAATCAACTGCCTGCTGTCTGGTTTTCATAATGCTCGCCTTTCGAAAATTTGTTTTTTTCTATTGTAACACTAATCTATTCCAATTTCTTCAAAAATAGGATAAACTACCTTTCCATTGAACCGTGCGTGCAGGTCTCTTATACAGATCTACAGCTTATATTCCAATTTTAACTATGGTGTTGTGAAGTTCAATCAACTTTCAGCATCCGATACCCAACACCAATGTGTGTTTGGATATATTGTGGAGAGTTCGGTTCTTTCTCGATTTTTTTACGAAGTGTTGCCATAAACACACGAAGGGAGGCAATATCATTATCCCAACTACTTCCCCAAATGCTTTGCGTAAGGAAAGTATGGGTCAGAACTTTTCCTATATTTCTTGTCAACAGGCAAAGCAACTTATATTCAATAGGTGTTAAATGCAACTCTTCTTCATTCAAATAAGCACAACCTGCAGCATAATCTACACGAAGTTTTCCGTTTACAAAAACAACCGCTTCGGCAGGGGATACTTTTTGCATCATCAATAACCTTCTTTGCGTGACTCGTAGTCTGGCAAGCAGTTCTTCAACAGAAAATGGCTTTGTTAAATAATCATCTGCACCAGCATCCAACGCATCAATTTTATCGGTATCTTCACTGCGAGCACTGATTACGATAATTGGCATGTTTGACCAAGTACGGATTTTTTTAATAATCTCAACGCCATCCATATCAGGAAGTCCTAAATCAAGTAAAACAATGTCAGGATTGTGTGAAGATGCTTCTAAAATTGCCGATTGACCATCGGGCGCCGTCAGATATCGGTATTCGTGCGCTTTTAAGGTTGTTGTAATTAAATTTCTGACAGATGTGTCATCTTCTACAACTAATATTAGTGACTTATTCATATACTTTAACCTCCCCTGCCGGTAATGTAAATGTAAATACTGTTCCGTGCGGCAGATTATCTGAAACAGTAATTTCTCCGCCGTGGGCGTTAATAATGGACTTGCACAAAGATAATCCAAGTCCTAAACTTCGGCGGCTGTCTGCGATTTGATTTGCACCACTGTAAAACATGTCGAATATTCGTGGCTTTATTTCGTCAGCAATTCCGTTTCCGTCATCCGATATAGATACGATTGCTTGTTTTCCCTGCTTTTCTGTCCGAATAACAATATGAGAATTTTTAGGTGTATATTTGATAGCATTATCAACAATATTGATGATTACCTGAACAATAAGCTTTGCATCCATTTTTGCAAGAAGAAATTCTTCTTTGCTTTCAACGGAAATATGATGTTCTTCACTCTTTCGGTTAATATGATGTAACGCTTCTGTGATCACGTCATCCATCAAATCTTCCGTTATACGGAGATTTAACCGTCCTTCTTCAATTCGGGTTACAGCCAGCAGGTTTTCTACAAGGTTAATCAACCACATGGAATCATCATAAATATCCATGTACAGCTGCTTTTTTGTATCATTATCAAAGGAATCGCCATTGGACAAAAGGTTGCTGGCATTACCGGAAATGGATGTCAGCGGTGTCCTCAAATCATGTGAAATAGCACGCAGCAGGTTCGCTCGCAACTGTTCATTTTTTGCAAGGATAGCCGCCTCCTGTTTCTCACGGGCATTTTTCTCATTTTCCAAAGCCAGGGCACATTCTCCGAGAATGGACAGTAGAATACTGTTTTCAAATGGATCAAGAGGTGTTTCCCCCATCACGATTCCAACAACTCCATATACCATACTGTTGCTGCGAACAGCAAGGTACAGGCATTTTGCATTGGAAAGCGTTCCTGTTGTAGCTCCGGCACGTTTATTGTTTTTCAATACCCAGCCGGCAACGGCTTTTTCATTTTCGGAAATACACGATTCCAAATTTTCCTCCGTCACAGGAAAAATATGCGGCGTATCCAACACTTCTCCATCAGCTAAATAAAAAACGATATCTTTTTCCAAGAGTTTAATGAGCTGATTTGAAGTTGCAGATACAATTTCATTTTTATCTTTTGCCTGTTGCAATAGCTGGTTTGTATCAAATAACACTTTGGTACGGTAAGCAGATTGTGCCGCCTGTTTTGCCTGGTTTTTAATCCGTATAGCAAGAGAACCGGTTAAAAATGCCGCCAAAAACATGATAATAAAAGTAACAGGATAACCCTGATCATACGCCTGCAAGGTAAATTGAGGTTCCGTAAACAGGAAATTAAAGACCAAAACACTTACAATCGAGGAAATTAGGCTGTATATCTGATGTTTCGTGATGACAGCGGTGACAAGAACGCCTAAAACAAAAACAGTAATAATATTTGCTTCGTCAAATCCAAATTTCTGGAAAATCATTCCGACTAAACTGGATAAAATCAAAATCGCAGCAGATTTTAATGTATCAGTGACAGAGAATAGGATATGGTTCTTTTTCCTTCCCCCTCTTAACTGATACACTGCCGCATTAGAAACCGTATCCGGAATAATATGCACCTCCAGGTTAGGGGCATAATCAATCAATTTTTCTGTCAGGGTCGGTTTGCTGAGCAAATGCCGTTTTGTAGCAGAACTACGTCCGATCACAATCTTTGACACACCGGACAAACGGGTGAATTCCGCAATCTGAAACGGAACATCTTCTCCGTAAACTGTTTCAATTTTTGCCCCAAGCTGCTCAGCAAGACGAATATTTGAACGCAGGCGTTTTACATTTTCCTCGCTCATCTCCGAAAAATCGGGGGGTTCTACAAACAGAGCCGTAAACTCCCCTTTAAAAGCAGAAGCCATTTTTGCGGCGGTACGGATAATTTTCGTATTGGATGGAGAAGAAGATAGACATACAAGAATATGTTCGTCTGTGTGATAATCTCCATGATTTTTTATGCGGGCATTTTCTGTGAGGATATTCACCCGGTCCGCACATCGCCGCAGTGCAATCTCCCGGAGAGCTGTCAGATTTTCTATTGTAAAAAAATTTTCTACCGCCTGTTTTGCCTGTGTCTGTCTGTATACATTTCCTGTATTCAAACGGTCGATCAAATCCTGTGGTTCAATATCTATTAATTCAACCTGATCTGCATTATCAAACAGAGAATCCGGGATGCGTTCCCGTACAACAATTTCCGTAATGGATGCAACTGTATCACAAAGGCTTTCAATATGCTGAACATTGACAGTCGTATAGACATCGATCCCTGCATTCAAAAGTTCCTTAATGTCCTGATACCGTTTTGCATGACGGCATCCTTCGGCATTCGTATGGGCAAGTTCATCTACAAGGATAAGCTGTGGTTTTCTTTTCAGTGCCATGTCAATGTCAAATTCGTTCAGTATCATACCATTATAGAGAACTTCGCTTGTAGGAAGAACTTCTAAGCCATTCAAAAGAGCTGCTGTTTTGGGGCGTGCGTGGGGTTCTACATAACCGGCTACCACGTCAATTCCCTGCTGTTTTTCCATATGAGCCGCTTCTAACATGGCGTAGGTTTTACCCACACCAGCTGCGTATCCGAAAAAGATTTTCAAATGTCCTTTATTACGGTTTTCTTCATCAGCTTGGATTGCCTTTAATAACTGATTCGGATTGTGTCTGCTTTCACCCATACGGTCATCTCCTTGTACAAAAACGTTATATAGAATAATAAGTAAATTTCAGAAAAGTATTTTAACACTGAAATTAAAATTGCATAAAGATTATACCACCTTTTATTCTTTTTTTCCATTCGGGCATGTAGCCGAAAGCAGAAAACGCTCCGAAAAATCACGCAATTTTTCGACAAATAGCCCCTTCATACAATTAATGTCATTTTGCCATATCACTCTCGCTGGTTTCTCAATCGTATTGATGGGATGTACCGCAATGTCTATAGAGTCCGGAGTAATGACACTCTGCTTTATTTGAAGGGATAAGGAACAATACTCATCTTTCAAAATATCGTTGTGACTTTCTATGATAAAGCCAAAATCAAGTTTATTATTTCCTAGCCCATTTATTATTTCACTTGCAGAACCGTAAAACAGGTTCAACTCATAGTCTGGGTATTCGCTTGAAAATTGTTCTAATATATCTGCAATAGAATCTATGATTGCAGGTGTTTCAAATCCAATCCTGAGCTTAGAATCTGAAATAAGTTTTTGGGATTGATTTTCCTCGAGAAATTTATCCAGCTTTTCCATAATAAAATAACCATAAATAAATACTGCCAATACCACTATAAGTAAAACAAAATCTTTCATATCACCAACTTCTTTCAAAAATTAAATATGAAAACATTTTTGAATATGTTTCGTCTCCCCAAGAACAAGCATGGTACTGTCCTTTAACAACTGCGTATCGGAACTTATTTTCAAATTCATAACATCATTTGTTTTCAGCGCCATAATATTGATGTTATATTTTTTTCGTATATCCAACTGACCGATTGTTTTTCCTATCCATTCTCCCGGTATAGATATTTCAAAAATTGCATGTTCTTCATCTAGTTCTATGTAATCGAAAATATGATCAGCACTATAACGGATCGCAACCCAATCGGCAAGCTGCCTTTCGGGATAAACAATTTCATCTGCGCCGTTCCGTAAAAGAAATTTTGCATGAACATCACGAGCGGCACGAGACACCACCATTCTTGCACCGAGTTCCTTCAAAAGGGACGTTACTTCCAATGAATTCTGAAAGTTATCTCCGATAGCCACCATACAAACATCAAAATTTCCAACACCAAGCGAACTTAAAAAATCCTCATTCGTCGCATCCCCAATCTGAGCGTTAGTTACAAAGGGAAGTACAGCATCAACTCGAGTCTCTTCTTTATCTACCGCCATCACCTGATGATGTAATTCATCTAATTTCATAGCAATATGCCGTCCGAATCTTCCCAGACCGATAAGTAATATTGATTTCATTTTTTTATTCTCCTTAACCTACTGTAATTTTTTCCTGAGGATATTTTGAACCGTTAGACTTTTTTTCAGAAATGGTAGCAAAAATCAAGGTCAATCCTCCCACTCTGCCAAAAAACATCAGGCAAATCAAGATTATATGGGAAACAAGCCCCAGCTCAGGAGTTATTCCCAGCGATAACCCTACTGTTCCGATTGCCGACGCCGTCTCAAACAAAGCGGTCATAAGTGGAATATCTTCTGTGCTACTAATTACCATTCCTCCCACAAGAAATAAAACGATATACATCAAAAAAATTGTAGCTGCATTTCTGATAGTGCCATCTGGAATTTGTCTGCCGAAAAAATGGGTGTGTTCCTTTTTCCTAAATACAGATAATGCCGATGAAACGAGAACTGCAAGAGTTGTCGTTTTCATACCACCTGCAGTGGAACCGGGAGAGCCACCGATAAGCATCAGAATAATGATAAGCATTTGCCCAACTTCACTGAGTAAAGTCAAATTTGCCGTATTAAATCCTGCAGTTCTCGGTGTAACGGATTGAAACAAGGAAACCCATACTCTTTCCGTAAGAGGCACATTTGAAAATTCAAAGCAAAAAAAGTAAAGAGCCGGTAAGAATATCAATAGTCCTGTTACCATAAAAATCACCTTGCTTTGCATCTTGTATTTTTTAAAATGCCATTTATGAATCTTTATATCCTCCCATGTAAGGAATCCAATACCTCCTGCAACAATCAGCGCCATAATTACAAGATTTACAATCGGCTGTACAGAATAAGAGGTCAACGAGGAAAAAGGAGTTCTTATACCGATTAGATCAAATCCTGCATTGCAAAAAGCAGAAATAGAATGGAACAGCGAATACCATATTCCTTTCCAAAACCCAAAGTCCCTACAAAAAACAGGGGCTAAAAGAGCCGCACCAATGATTTCGATAAGAATAGTAGTCCGGATAATAAATTGCGTTCTCCGTACAATGCCGCCCACCGTTGGAGCTGAAATTGCCTCCTGCATGGTACTTCGCTGCATCAACCCGATTTTGCGTCCGGATACAACAGCAATCGCAATAGCAATCGTAATAATTCCCATACCTCCGATTTGAATCAGCAGTAAAATAATTCCTTGTCCAAATAAAGACCAGTAGGTTGCCGTATCATTAATAACCAGTCCCGTCACACAAACCGCAGAAGTTGAGGTAAACAAAGCATCCAAAAAGGAGGTACACTGACCGCTTTTTGTAGCAATCGGCAGCATCAAAAGCAGGCTGCCTAAGAGAATCACGGATAAAAACCCTAAACTAATCACTTGAAATGATGTCATATGTCGATGTCTTGATCTTTTTGTCTGTTGCATAACTATATCCCCATAATCTTAATTTCTTTTTTATATTGCCTTTACTCTATCTTTATTTGTATTAAATGGGCGTAAGTAAGTTTGTTTTGAAATTAAGATTGTATAAAGATGAGCAGAAGTCTGAAATCTATCCGAATGTGTTTCCTCATGCCAGATGCAATACTACTGACACTTCGATGCCATTCATAATCTGCTTTTTCTTGCCCTGTTTGCCTGTTGGTGTGAAACTCATATACCTAGCAAAGTGTCTAAATCTGTACTTTCGTTGTGCCAGCTAAAATTTATCATCATTCCAACCTCTGTTCAACTAAAACTTTTTCCATTATACAATACAAAATAAAAGAGACTCCACTCGTCATGAATGAAGCCTCCTGATATATGTATACATCCTACAGCATATATCTGCAGGATGCCGGCTGCCTATGCAGCTTTTTGTCCAGAAACTGTTTTACACCATCTAATATAGCTTCATCAACATCTCTGAACTTCATATGCTTATATAAACCGGACTTTCTAAAAACATACATAGTACCCACATTATCAAGAAGATGTTTTACCACCTTATATGTTCCCTCTGCATCTTTCCCTGTACATACAATATCAAGCATTGGCGAATACCATTATATTTTCCCATTTCCAATATATGGGCAACTGCCTGTACTTTCCCTAACAGAAATCTCGCATAACCGATATCATTTCCCCGCAATGCCATTCCAGCCATTGTGGAAAGAACAAAATTAAGTGTACTAAAGCCGGAAAAAATAACATTTTCATATATCTTTATCTTTTTTTGAAAAAATAAGACTGCCAGATATACCAAAAGATATACCCAGACATATTCCGATTCCAATTCCAGCCATGCTATTTAAGACATTTATAAAAACAACGCTCCAAAGTATTGCTGCGATTATTCCGATAGTGACTCCTATAATTATCCTTTTGTTGTTCATCAGCTTTATCCTCCATAAATTCCTTTTTATCAAACTCCTTTTATTCCTGCTGAATCATCTTAAAATACTTCAATGCCTCCACAATTGCACTTTCTTTATCTTCTGGACACTGTGGTTGCCTTAGTCTCAGCAGATGTTATATCCATATCATCAAGTTCAATCGTAACATTAATGTAATCATCTGGCTTTTATTTTAGTTTGGACAAAAGAGCCACAGTCTCCACATGAAAGGACAGCGCTCTATGAATTACCGATTTTGGCATTTGTGCTTAGGAACATATCCACGAACCTTTTAACGATAGGTCTAGGCTATCGTTAAAAAGTTTCTGACTCAAACAATCCCGTTTTGCCAAGAAAATCGAATCTTTCAATCAAATTTACACTTTTTCATTTTTTCTGTTTTTTCTCCTGGTATTCTTCCATATATAATAGTAATATCCATATCTTTTGTCGCTAAATATATTGCTGGATATAACTGTCTTGTTTTTGATAAGTTCTTGTTTGTTCTATGGTATTTATCTTTTGGTAGCATTGGGTTCTTTGCATGAACAACCTCCCAATTTTTAATTCCAATCGGAAATATTCCATCGCTATCAACATCTATTCTATCATATTTTAAAATTGTTCTTCGCACATTATCTGATAAGCTATATTCGAACGGAATCTTACTACTTAAATGATTCACAAAATTCTTTATGCTAAATTGTCCTTTACCTCTTCCAATATCGAAATAATCTGCAAATTCTTTGTATTTCTCATTTCCGTCTATGGTAAACCGATATCCTTTCTTTATTGGAATGGATAACATATCACCATGACCTCTTTTTATAAAAACCAATTTCCAAAGTTCAGAATCTCTTGTGTCAAAAATCACATCTGATACTATTCCGTTATATGTATATTCAAATGTACCAATTTGCACATTGATTTTTCGCATAAATAAATAAAATGTTTTTAGTTTCTCTATATTACCACTATAATAAAATCCCATGTACGTCCTCCTCATATTTTCCCCGGCATTTTATGGCACTCATCTAAATACTTATGTGCAAAGGAAATCACAGTTAAAATATCAAGCGCCTTGTCTTCATCAACCTTCCAATTAATCTTAGGCGTATGTGCTGCTGACCAAGTTGTCAATCCCATATGTGGCTTGTCGACATCTGCTCAAGCAAGCGATCAAAATATTCTGTTGTAAGCACTGAGCCACCATTTATCAGACGTTCGTCATCCATAACCCAGCCTTTGATGGTGTAGTCTTTTACGATGCCATTGGTCCACTTACGAAATTGCACTGCTCGCTCATTGTTCACCTTAAAACCAACAGCAATAATCATTTGAAGATTATAATGTTTCGTATCACGAATAATCTGACGTGAACCTTCGGTTTGAACTATCCGGAAATCCCGGATAGTTGCATCTTCCTCAAGTTCTGCGTCAGAATAAATCTTCTTAATATGTTCATTGATTGTACGAACATCTACGTTATATAGTGCGGCCATCATCTTCTGTGTCCATATATTCTCATTCTCATAGCACATCTCAATACTGTCATGTTGGTCGCCGACAGAGGCAACATAAGTCAAGTATTCTGCTACGCTAGAACGGATGGTTATTTCATCTTTTTTCTTTTTCAAATAGAAGGCCTCCTTTTTGTTCCTGATTTGATATCGTCCATCATTTGATTAAAGGCAATTCTTCCCTCTATTGACCTACCGGATTTTCCTGCATCCTCATACTCACCGGCAATTTCATACTCATTATAATCACAAAAGGCTTTCATTTTTGTTTTCTGTTCATCTAGAGAATGGCCGTCTATCTGTATGGTTGTGGAAACGCGGGTATATAAATAAACTCTGATTTTTCTTTCTTCAATTTACATATCACCTCCCGGAAGCGCCGAAACCGCTGATAAATTAATACTGGCTAATGTATCCATCTGCTTAATTGCCAAATTTCTAAGCAATACGAGTCTTTCTGATTGAGATTTTCCCTGTTCAATTAAAATTGCATTATAGCTCTCCATATTTGCCAATACCAATAACTGATTTAAATTTGCATCATCACGCACATTACCCTTTTTACTTGGATTGTTATTTTTCCATTGCTTTGCAGTTTGTCCAAATAAAGCAACATTTAAAAGATCTGCTTCACTGGCATATGTATAGGCAATCTGTTCCGGTGTTAGTTCTGGTGGAATCAAATTTTCTTTTACTGCATCTGTGTGAATACGATAGTTCACCTTTGATAATGCTCTGTTCAAATTCCAATCCAATGACAGGCGACTATTTTCGTCCTGTTTCAGTCTGCGATAGTCTTTCATAATATACAGTTGAAATTCTGGAGAAATCCATGTTGCAAATGCCATAGCAATATCACTATGTGCATAGGTTCCTCCACCATACCTGCCTGCTTTCGACACTATTCCAATAGCATTTGTCTGTTCAATCCATTTGGTCGGTGTCATAACAAATCTGTTTAATCCCGCCTCACTTCTAACCGCCTCGAATTGCACACGGTTAAAATCTGGATTATGAAGTTCTTCCTAAACAGCCAAAAACTCAACTGTATTTCTGTTTCGCATCCAGTTCTGAATGACAAATCTGGGATCATTATCATTTCGGTATTTTGCGATATCTGTCAACGAAATATATTCATTTTCAAAATCCTTGGTGTAAATTCCAATATCGATACCCTTTGCATGAATAATTTCTCTAACTATTTTATTTGCCATCTCTATTCCTCCACCATGCTTTCCATTTGCTCCAGTTTCTGCAATGCTTTCATATATGCCATCAGTCTTTTATACTGATCATCTCCAAGACTGTGAATCTGCTTCAATATCTTAATATCCGACCTGGTAACTTCATAATCCATATCTGCATCTTTATACTCCGGATCAATTCCTTTTCCCGTTAAAAGCTGTTCCGGTGTAATATCCAATGCGTCACATATGGATAACAGACAGTCTGCTTTCGGATTCGTCTTTTTCTTTTTCCAGTCACTAATGTTACTTGTTGCAATCCCGGTTCTTCTCGACAGTTCCAACTGGGTCATATTCTTCTGCTCCATTATGTAAAAAATTCTTTCACTGATAATCATATGTGTTCCTCCGTTATATTATATATCCGCATTTATCGATTTTATTTCCGTTTATACGGTCAGTCTATCATGCCACAGCATTTCTTTCAATAGAAACGATAATATTTCTGAATTTCTCAATATTTTCTGTTTTATATAATTTCATGTACAACTGTTTTATTCTCTTCATACGAAGATAATTATCAGGATCCGGTAATTGAGCCAGTCCCATTGCTTCTGCATACTTTGCCACCATTTCTCCAATGAAATTCGCCAAATCACTCCATGCATCTCTTTCTTTTATAACCACTTTATTTTTAATCATAATTGAAATCCTTTCTTTTTTGCAAATTGGCAAGCAGTGCCCCGGTATATACCCGGCGCATTTTTGCTTGTTGGGGAAAATGCCCCAATCCCCTCGAACTGCGGATAAACCGCAGAACCACGCTAACGCTTTTTATCAATTCACTTTCTCTTTTTTGAATCTTCCTGATATACGCACTCATATTTTGAACTCCGGCTTCCTTCATCCGATCATGCAGTATTTCCACCTCCTCCGGTTTAAATTTCATATAAATACCTTTTGAATACTCTTTCACTTTGCATTTCCTCCACTTTTTTTACTTTGTTTTTTAGAAATCACTCTATTGTGGCAATTGATGACTTTCTAAAAATAGGCAACAAAAAAAGCAACCGATGTTACTCGATTGCCATGCAGCCACTTTTACAAGACTATATACGTTCAAAAATTTGTTAGTATTGTACAAACAGTTTTGTAAATAATTCTGTCTATTTTCCATTACAAAATGATAATTGACTTTTTAGAAATAGTTGTTCTCAGATTTTCTACAAAATTAGCTGAGATAGTTAATTGTAGCTCCCATTTAGTAATATCATTATCTCCATAATATCTTATAGTCCCAAACTTAGAAGCTGTGCTGTTTTTTCCATCAAGAAGTGCATTTGCCTTTTCAAAATCATCAAGCAAAACTGCCATCTGCATTACGCGTCCCGGTCTGTTATGTTTTACAATAGATAAAATTCCGTCCTGCTTAAGCACTCTGGTCAAAACCTTTATTACTTCTGCCTTGTCATCAACATACTCGAGTACATTATGACAAATGATAATATCAAAAGTTTTACCAATTCTAACAACTGAATATTATAATTACCATTCTCTTTTTAGAAAAGACGCTTACGATATATCTCTATTTCACAAAATATTTATCTTAATTTTTGCAATATTGATAATAAAAACTTTTGTTCTTGTTCTTCTATATTTTTGATTAATTCTATTACCCCTAATACTTTTTTTGAGTCCTTACTAATACTACTTTTAATAAAAAAGTTTCTAATATATATCATTTGATTATGTAATTCTATATATTCAAAAATCAGGTTATATGCGTGTCTGTAATTCTTAATGTTAAAACGGTTAAGCCATTCTCTTTTAATAAATGAATTATTGGTGCTTTTTTTGTACTTTATTTGCCTTATATCATATTCTTTTAATAACGGATGGTCTTTATCTATTCCTGAATCTATTATTATTCTCATATAGTCATTTCCTTTCTCAACGTTCAAAAAGGTGCTCTTCGTTTAACTTCAAGCACCTTTAGTTTGAACCTTAATTAGCAATACTCTCCATTAATTCATCTAATTCAGCATTTCTAATAACTTTAAACGGATGATTCTTGAACTCCTTAAGCTCCTTAAGTTTCAACATTTTAATTTCTTCCATTCTATTTCCTCCTTTTTAACGAAAAAAGACCTCTCATTCTCATTTCTGAAAATGAAAGGTCTTTTCCTTCTGTTTCTTCTGTTAAATGATGGAATTGTTAACGACAGTTTGGTATGTCCCCACACTCCACATCCAAGACAACCGATACATTTATCCCGTCTGAAATGGACTTTTTTAAGGTATTTTGCTCTTTTCTATCAAAGCTAAAAAGCCTCACAAAGTGCCTAAAATCAAGGATTCTTACATATCCGCCTTGTATAGTTTTACTACTGTCTCCACATGGCTCGGTTGTTCAACGAGTAACCTATAATCCCCCTACTGTATAGGGCAATCATGGAACAGTCATTTTCCCTTGAAAATCGGTATGTCGAGCCACCTAAAACCTTGATGTTGCCATATTGCTCGTATAGGTAAATTGGCAACTATCATATTGGTTATATTTCTTCGATATACTCTCTGAAAATATCCAATATGAAATCTGCACTTGCCGGAGTGTAATTTGGAGATTGTGCCATAACCACATAATCAAAGTCTCCATCAAATTTTACATCCTCAATCGTTGGAATTATTAGTAGTTCCACTACAGGATCTTTTATTGCTCCCTCAATATATCTTTTCTTATATGCATCAGAAGAATCATACTTAGGCATTTCCATCATTTTATTATACTTTAACTGGATGAAGTTTTTTACAGGCTTATCCCAAATGTACTCTTCATGAAAATCCTTTAGAGTGTCCAGTACATAATCATTCTTGTCCCCATTGGGATTTGCACAATATGTTATGGATGAAACCATTCTATAGGCAACTGCCCAAAGTAAATAATCACCTATACTAATTCCTTTTATTTTATTGCAAAACTCATACTCGTTAATTTTTCTTCTTGAATCAATCGGAAGTGTAAGAAACTCACTTTGCAAAAAACTCCATGATGCGTCACCCAAACCTAAATCAGCATGAGAATCAACATGAACAACGTCAAAAGGATCTGAAAGCATTTTACTATTAATAAGTTCTTTCCAAAATATCAGCGTCTCATTATGACCAGTCACAATTCTTCCTTGAATTTTGTGATTTTTTGATAATCCTAAATTTTGTTCTAAAAATTGTCGAACTTCCTCTTCAGTCCATACTGAATCCCCATAGTACTCTTCATCAAGTCTTTCTTCACAAGAAAATGGAGTACTTGCTATTTCAGTCATAAAATAGTCCATATCTAAATCCAAGACTCTCATGTCAACACCTCCTATAAATTAGACAACTTTCGAAAATTGCTATTGTTTACGCAATAACAATGAATTAGAAAGCAAATCAACCGATACCACTTTAAATCCTGCTGCTAGGATAGTATTCGGCATTGTATGGGTTGGTGATGGCGTCCAGTATGCAGAATAGTTGTATGCCGACTTACAAAGGTTGTAACCAATAATGGCTTCAATATCAGTAAAGGTCAATGTCAGTTCAGTCTTCCCACAGTTTTCAAGATACTGTTTCAACTTTGAAAACTTATCTTTTTCCTTCGGTTCTTCATCCATTTCACCAACCTGCACAAGTGCATTGCTAAGTTCATCACATTTATCAATCATCCAGGCAAAGTATTCTTCTTGCTTTGATGGATTGAACACATCGGCTTCACGCTTATAGATGATGCGTTTTGCCTCACTACCTTCACGGCTGGAATACCAGTCAAGCTTGTCTCCAAAGATTTCTTCAATCTTGCTCTTCTTACTTTCGAGTCTTTCAAACGCTTCTCTATTATATGCATAAATCAGTAAGGATAAATACTTACTGTGTGTAACGGTATAAGAAAGATGGTAATCAGCATCATTCACAGGAATATCATACCAATTCTGTGACAATGGTTTACGAAGAGCAATGTCAGTATCTCTGCCTTCTTCCTTACAGTATTCTACAAAGCTTGACCAAAATTTAAGTTGAAGCTCCCCTAAATCGCCTACGGGCTTAGAAGGTTGTTTTCCTTTGCTTGATGAATCAGCAGGTTTTTCTGGTTCTTCTGATAGCGGTGCTGGGACAGCCCTGCCATCATTGACCCATGTAACATAGATGAGTTTATTCATCTGTTCTGAAGTAAAACTAAACTTCCATCTATTTTCCATGAACTCCAGAAGTTTCTTGCTTCTCTGATAGATTCGGTCTGCTGTCCAGTCAGATTCCTTAGCAACCTCAATTTCAGAATGCGATCCATTTTGATAACCTCTTCGGCCACCATTCTTGGATGTTTTCTTATCCTCAAAACTATCATTCTGCAATGCGGAATTGATGCTCTGTGAAAGAGGAAGAAGGTTTCCAAGAGTACAGGACAATAATTCGATTTCCTCGTCGCTAAACTGTCTAAATTGATTACGCCAATAGAACCTTGACGGAGTCTGCGGAAGAATATGCTCAATAGAAACTTTGTCCTTTTCAGTCTTTGTAAACATCTCCCAACTCACCTTATCCAGGTTATTTTTCTTTGCAAGCTGGTACTCATACTCATATAAAAAGTACTTGATAGAGTTCCAGTAATAGAAACCGCCCTTGTTATCGAAGTACTTTTCTATCTTGGTTATAAAGTTCGGAAGTGCATATTCGATGTTGGCATCCGTAGTTTCATTGATATCATTGATTAAAGCATCAATGTCCATTTCCTTGAGGTAAATGCTACGAGATGCACGATAATACTCACTGCTTCTGAATGTGGCATTAAAGTATCCAAGACGGAAACAAATAAAGATAAATCTTTCAACAGCTGTATACAGTTCAATCCTCTTTTCCGGTTTCAAGTCTCTTCGGCTGATAACAGCCATAATCAAAGGTCTGAAATGTCCAATGCCGATGCGGTTCAAACGATCCACCCATACCTTTTCATCATCGGAAAGGTTCTCACTCTGGAATGGGAAGAAAGTATCATACCAGTACTTTGCCATATCTTTCAGACTGTTTACATAGTCAAGAATTTCTCCAGGTTCAAGTTTGGAAACCTCAACAGTTTCTACTTCACCAGATTCATCTTCAATGTCAGTATCCGAATCATAGTCTGTATCACTAACAACCTCCAAGGAGTCATCGGCAACAGCCACCGTTTTTTTTTCAAAAATATTCTTGGCAGAAAACTTGTTCAAAAGGAAATGGATATAGTCATCACCTTTTCTTCTGGAGTAAGCGAAATACACAATCCAATGTGCCCTCAAAAAATCGTCGTCCGAGAGAGGGGTCTTCTCATTTCTGCCAAGCTGGAAGTACACTTCCTTCCAGGTATCATTAATCTGTTTACGCAGATTCTCTTTATCCATCTTATCGAACTTACTTTCCGGATAAAGAGTTGTCAGGTAAATTAGTCGGTTCTTCAATAATTCCAGGTTTGTGAGTTTCTTACCACGGTTATTCATGGTTTCAAATGCTACAAACACATCGTAATCATCATCGATTTCATGAATGTTAAACATCAGCCTCTGTGTCAGTTTGAGGTATAATTCATTGATTCCATCCATGCCTTCGCTCTCATATAGGGCAGTCAGATTCTCTCTAAAAAAGTTCTTGGCAAACTTCAGATTTCTTGTGTAGTACGTTTCATTAACGGTCCCGGAATAAGGCTCATTAAAAATTCTGTACTGTAAATAGTCAGAACTAGGGTTATCCACTTCATAGCCGAACAGATATGTAGTTATCTGCTTATTCGGCGGTCTATGTTGACAAATATATTTGGCAACTACATCTTCCAACGTTTCATATCCCAGCACAATATCCCGGTCGGATAAACCTACATTCTCTTTTAATGTTCTGGAATACTCCACGATTTCATTTAAAAGAATGACAAAAGTTGTCAATCTCTGCTGTCCATCAACAATATGACATGGTTTGAATCCTTTTGATACCATCCAAAGGTCACCACCCCATGATGTTGTTTCAGAAGATTTCAGATTCTTAAGAGACAATAAACCTGTATAGTGATATCTTCCTTCTTGAAGGTTTACTAAATCATCCCAAAAATCAGTAAGCTGTGACTGTTGCCAAGCATAGCCTCTCTGATAGTCTGGAATTCTGAAAAGTCTGTTTTGAAAAAGTAAAGAAAGCGGCTGTAGTTCATTTGCCATTATTTAGTCCTCCTAACTTTCCTATTTGTTACTCGTTTTTATCTGCTCTCCATCTTGAAAGATAAATGACTGCTCAAAGATTACACCCATGACATCAGCTATCAGCTTCAATTCTTCCAATGTCACAGTATCTCGTTTCAGTTTCTTACCAAAGTTCTGCGGAGTCTGCCCTATCCGTCTGGCAAGTTCTGAAAGACTTATATTCTTTTTATTACATAATTCTTTAATCATATCGGATGTTTTCATATTAATCCTCCATGTCTAAAATGCACCTCAACTTGTTATATTATAAACCAAATGGTTGATATTTTCAATCCTGACACAGTTACGCTTTGTAAATTTTCTATGAACAAAAAACACCCTGCATCGCTACAAGGTGTCCGTATCGTATTCCGTGTTCAATTATCTCTTTAGTTCAAGTGTCATGCCGGATTTAAATTCAAAGATAAGCTTGTTATTAAAGACTGTAATCTTCTCAATAAGTCTTCTCACCATCTGTTCATCGTATTCAGTCACTCGGCTTGATTGTGTCTGCAGGAACTGTCGCATCTCCATTTGTTGTAGGATGCACCCCTGGCCTTCCATGCCACTCTTCTGAAAAGATCTCCGCATTTGCCACAATAGACAATACTCGATAATGCATACTTGCTACTGTAGACTCTCTTGGTTTTTCCACCTTCTGTTTTAAGGTGTGCCCTGCGAAAGAGTTCTTCCTGAACCTGCATGAACAGCTGTCTTGGAATGATTGCTTCGTGGTTGTTTTCAACATAGTACTGTGGAACAATGACATTATTGGATACTTGTTTCTTAGTAAGAACATCAACCGTATAGGTCTTCTGCAAAAGGGCATCACCCATATACTTCTCGTTGGTAAGTATCTTTCTGATGCCATCTCCACGCCATTTCATGTTTCCAGTTGCTGTAGGTATGCCGTCTGCCATAAGTCCGTCTGCTATCGTCTTAAGGCTTGCTCCTTGCAGATACTCTCGAAATATTCGTCTTACAATGATTGCTTGGTCTTCATCAATGATAAGGTGTCCGTTCTCATCTTTGGTGTATCCCAAGAACCAGTTATGGTTTACCTGAACTTCTCCATTCTGATATCTGAACTGAATACCCATCTTAACATTCTGTAGTGGTAAACTAAATTTGTAACGCCTTGTTCGAATAATATATTATAATATTACTTAAATAAGGAGGACATCTCTATGTCAATACGTTACAGCGAAGGTTGCAAAAAATTCCGTTAGCAAGTGGGCTAATGAATACAGGGAAGGATGCCTTTATACCACCGATACAACATCCAATTCTAATGACGCAAAGGAAATACGAAGATTAAATCAGCTTCTTAACGAAAAAGATAAGGAAATTTCTTTCCTAAAAAAAGCAGCGGCATTCTTTGCAAAGGAAATCGATTAGTGGTATATCGATTCATTGACGATAACAAAAATATATTTGGTTTAAGATGGTTATGTAAGAAGTTTGATATTAGCCCTAATTGTTATTATAACTACAAAAAAGATACCAAGCGTGAATATCACAAACGTTTGGAACACATTTTTGAACTTATAAAATATGTATACTATAATAATAATCGTGTTATAGCTATAGGGATATGCGTATTTTCATCAAATGTTATGGCTATGAATTAAGCAATACCACTATGCACAAATACATGAATAAAGAATTAAATTTATGTGCCGTAATCATGCATTCTAAACTGGGATACAAGACTGGAAAAAAGAATAAAATCTTTGACAATCTCTTAAATCAAAATTTTACTGTCGACTGCAAAAATAAAGTATGGTGCACTGATTTTACATATATGCGTCAGCCAAATGGAAAATTCAGATACAACTGTTCAATAATTGATTTATTTGACAGGTCGGCTGTTGCTTCATTAAACAGCGATTATATCAATACAGACTTAGCAGTAAATACACTTAAAATAGCATTAAAAAAAGAAAACTACCCTAAAGTGATTCTGCACTCAGATCAGGGAGTACAGTTTACCTAATGGGATTTTGTGAATTTCTGTAAAGATAATAATGTAACCCAGAGCATGAGCAAGGCCGGTTGCCCTTATGATAATGCTCCAATGGAAAGATTTTATAACACTTTTAAAAGCAATTTCTATAATATAACCTCATTTTCAAATGTGGAGATGATGGATGAACTTACCATGAATTATATCAATTGGTATAATTATGTTCGTCCTCATTCATACAATGATTATTTAACACCAATGGAAGCTCGTTACAGATAGGTATTTATCGAACAAAGTGTTACAAAAATGCTTGACCAGTACACTTCCACCGCACGGATAGAATGAGGTATCTCGGTATCAAATACCTTGATTTTCTTACCGTATGCACTTTTGACCGTTGCCGTAATTTCCTTAGAAATGTTGGTACGGGGCATTACCATAGTCATTAAGATACCGTCTATCCGCAGCTTTGGGTTGATTTGCCACTTGACCATTGATACGGAGCGAAGCAAAAGCTCCAGACCTTTAGCCGAGAGATAGTGGGGCTGTGTCGGGATAATCACGCTGTCAGCCGCCGCCAGAGCATTGATGGTTATCATGCCTAAGCTCGGCATACAATCAATAAGCACATAATCGTAATTCTTTTTAACCTCATTGACATAGGTTTTCAGCACACGCTCACGGCTCATTGCATTGATTAGCCTTACCTCAAAGCCCGACAGCTCAA
>ENA-OROP01000515-OROP01000515.1-human-gut-metagenome-genome-assembly--contig:-NODE-515-length-43568-cov-5.211891_pt1 | contig 43568 bp, 41 predicted proteins | sample MGYA00242132_ERZ509056 | MGnify/ENA primary metagenome ERZ509056 (study PRJEB26280, sample SAMEA2338768) | human gut metagenome | biome: human gut; feature: human-associated habitat; material: faeces...
ATAATGAAAAAGGGTGACCCGTTCAGTCGTTATTGACTTTTGGGTCACCCTCTTTCTATTACGGGATAATGTTTAACTTGTCCAACTTTTGGGGGTCACTTCAGTTTTCCGATAAGAAGATAATATCAGGTTATTTGGGCATTTTGTTTTTTTTAGTGAGAAACAGAGCGGTTTTGCGATATTCAAGAAATAATAAATGATATAAATCGAGTATCTTTGCATCGGTTTAAGGAAAATTCAGATAGGCTCTGGGAGCATGATCATTTTTCCCGGTTTGAAAATACAGAGTTTGAATTTTTTTCATGAAGTTTGATAAAAAATTGTGTGATTTCGGTGGAAAATAGAGATGGATGAGGTGGAAAAAGAAATTACCGTTTAAGTTTAACAGATCTGTCACTGTATCTTTGATAGTCGCTATTGCATTTTTTATGCAATTCTTGGATACGACAGCCGTAAATACGGCAATACCCGCAATGGCTCGTTCTTTTAGAGTTGATGTTATTCATTTTTGTCTATGAAATCATTGACAGTATGGATTATGCACCGCTTCCGATTTCGTACGATATTGATTGTAAATGGTTGTTTTTCGGCTTTGTTTACCTTCTTTACCGCATTGTTGATGCCTACGACTCCGGTTTATGTCATTATCTTGGTTTTATTTACAGCAGGTCTTTTTCGCTCATTACAGTTCAGTTCTTTAACGACTCTGGCTTTTACCGATACACCAGCTTCCCAGACGACAGCGGCAAATACTTTGTATAGTACCATACAACAAATGTCAACAGGTATGGGAATCGCTATGGGAGCGGTAGTTTTGCGTTTTTTGAATATTATAAACCATGGAATTGCAGGACATTATACCATTCCTGATTTTAGATTGGCGTTTATTTTTGTAACGGTTCTCGGTTTTGTGCATCTTTATGGATATACTAAGTTGTCAAAAGATGCCGGCAGTGTGGTAATGCTGAAGAAAAAAATATTTTGAAACTGTCTTTTATCGTTCAATAAGTTTGAATAATTTTACAAATAATGAATATTAAAATTAGACAAGAACAAATTTTTGATTATAAGCTTGTTGACGATTTGGTAGAATATGCCTTCAGAAATGTAAAAGAAAGCGATCATACCGAACATCTATTAGTCGGTCGTTTGCGCAAATCGGATGCTTTTATTCCGGAACTTTCTTTAGTAGCAGAGGTTGATGAGAGAAAAATAGTGGGACATATTTTACTCACGAAAGTGGCGATAGTATCGGGAAATGAGTCGGTTATTTCATTAGCTGTAGCTCCGCTTTCCGTCTTACCTGAATTTCAGAAACAGGGTATAGGAGGAGAGTTGCTTCGGGAAGCACATAAACGAGCTTCACAGTTGGGCTATAGTTCTGCCGTTTTATTAGGGCATAAAGACTATTATCCGAGATTCGGTTATAAAAAAGCCTCTGATTTTAACATCGAGTTTCCTTTCGATGTCCCAGAAGAATATTGTATGGCAATAGAATTATTTCCCGGTGCTTTGGACGGAGTACAGGGTATAGTACATTATTCCGATCCTTTTAGGATATAAGATATATAGGCTTTAAGAGCAAATGTTTTATTTTTTTAGATAAGCATACCAATAAAAACTACCTACGAATAGAGCACCTCCGATAATGTTTCCTAATGTTGCCGGAATGAGATTGCTTACCAAGAAATCGTAAACCGATATGTCTGCTCCTTGGAGCATACCTAACGGAATGAAGAACATGTTGGCTATACTGTGTTCATATCCGATTGCGACAAAACCCATAACCGGGAACCACAATCCTATGAATTTCCCGGCAGTACTTGACGAACTCATTCCTAACCATACGGCAAGACATACGAGCCAATTAGCTCCGATTCCTTTTAAGAAGACTGTAATCCAAGACATCGATACTTTGGCGACTGCAATATTTTTTATTGCCGAATGCCAAGGATCGGATGCGACAACTCCTGTCGAATGTACCATAACATAAACAAAAAAAAGAGCTCCGATAAAATTACTGAAGTAAACGATAACCCAGTTTTTCCATACTGCCGTCCATTTATATTTGTCGTTTAATACTCCCGGTATTAAAATCGCATTATTGCCGGTGAATAGTTCTGCTCCGGCGATGACAACTAATATGAGCCCCAAAGGGAACATGCAACCGGAAAGAAGTTTTTGTAGTCCGGGATTGTTATTCGTTATTTCAGGAAATCCGCTGCCGATTAGAAGAGACAATAATCCTCCCATTGCTATATAAATTCCGGCCAATATGCCTAAAATAACGGTTTTTCGTGTACTGAATTCGATTTTTTGCAAAGCCGATTTTTCTGCAGATATTACTATTTCTGAGGGGGGTAATGTGCTCATAATGTGTTCCGTTTTTTAATAAAGTGCAAATATAACGGATTTTATTGCAGTCGAAGCGGGTGGTTAAAAAATATCTTCATAAGATTGAATCGGTTTTCATTGTTAAATAATGTTTGTTGAAAAACAATTGAGAGATTTGGAATGTTTTATAGTCAAACAAGCGATACAGGATCGTTTATTAGACGAACAATAGAGATTGTAGTCTGGAATAACGTGGAAAGTTTTAAGTTTTATCTATTTATGATATTCTTGTTTTTTGTGTGTTTCATTGGTATTATTATCCTTGCTTATTCTTGGAATAAGCTATCCTCTTTCTTGTTTTTGATATATTTCAAGTTTGGGAAGGCCGGCTCGGGAGAGACCGGCCTTCTGTTTTTATATTCAATAAAATTTAAACATCTCCTTTGGGAGTTTGCCTGAATTTTATACGGGTCGGTTAGGAGCTTCCTTCGAGGATGTTCTGTTGTCTTTACGAGGATAATAGCGGCTATCTGACAAGTAAAGACGTAAAAATGATCCGATAATATTTTCTTATCGGAAAATTTAGATAGCCTTTAAGTACTATGCTGCCCTCTCAAACAAATAAGGCAGGTTTTTGTCGCCTGCCTTAATCCTTTTTCGGTTATATACTTTTTTTGAGACATGGATTCGATTAAAAGAAACCGGACGTCCGTGTTTTTCGATTTCTTCCTCTCGGCTCGCTTTTCTGTTAGCTTTGAGGTAATCTTCTTGAGTAAATTTCATTTTCTTTTTCATCGCCGAATTAAATTAACGGACTGCAAAGATAGTGAAATTTAGTGGATAACACATCATAAAGCTTCTTTCCAATGTTTTATATTGGAATTTATCGTTTCCATGACTTCTTTTGTTCTTCCATTCAAAATTAGTTTGTACATAGATTGTGCAAATCCGAGCATTTGGTCGAACTCTATTTTGGGGGGCATTGCTAAAGCATTGGGATCGGTCATAATATTTACTAATACCGGACCATCTGTTTTCATCGCCGATTCGAGAACAGATTCTACATTGTCAGGATGTCGTACGGTAAACCCGGTCATACCCATAGCCTTAGCTACAAGTTCAAAGTCAGGATTCAGCATATTCGTTTGGTTGTCAGGGAGTCCGGCTACTTCCATTTCTAATTTTACCATTCCTAAAGCCCTGTTGTTAAACACTATGATTTTTACAGGGAGTTTATACTGTACAATTGTTTCTAAATCTCCCAAGAGCATAGAAAGTCCGCCATCACCGCACAGGGCTATAATTTGCCGTTCGGGAGCAGCCAATGCAGCGCCGATTGCTTGAGGCATAGCATTTGCCATTGATCCGTGATTAAATGAGCCTAACATCGTTCGTTTTCCGGTACTTTCCAGATAACGAGCTCCCCATACGCAAGTCATCCCTGTATCTACGGTAAATATGGCATTTTCATCGGCTTTTTTATTGATAAGATGCATTACATATTCGGGATGTATCTTGTTTTCCGCACCTTTGTTTGTGACATAAGTATTGAGATTCTTTTTTACGGTTTCGTATATTTTCAAATGCCGTTTAAGGAAACTGTCATCCTTTTTGGGTTCTATAAGCGGGTTTAGTATTTTGAGAGTATCTTTAACATCTCCGACTACACCCATATTTACTTTCGCTCTTTTTCCTATGCGATTAGCTCGGATATCGACTTGGATGATATAACTGTTTTCGGGCATAAAGGGGGTATATGGGAAATCCGTGCCTAACAATAATAATATTTCCGCTTCTTGCATACTATAATATCCTGATGGCAAGCCCAATAGTCCGGTCATGCCTACTTCATTCGGATTATTATGTTGAATTCCCATTTTCCCTTTAAACGAATATGCGACAGGTGCATTTAAAGATTGTGACAATTCGACTACTTCGTCATGAGCATTTTGTGCACCTATACCGCAAAAGATGGTGATTTTATTCGCTTTGTTCAATAAAGAAGCAATTTTTTTTATTTTTGTAATCTGGGGAGAAACAACGGGTTGTGTGTGATAAGGCGTGTTAGAAGAATCTATGTTGGCAACTTTCTGAGAAGTTAAGTCTCCGGGTAACCCGATGACAGAAACGCCTTTTTTTGAAATAGCTGTTTGAATTGCAGCTTGCATCATTCTCGGCAATTGTTGTGCGGTTGTCGCTATTTCGTTGTAATAGCTGCAATCATCGAATAATTTTATCGTATTTGTTTCTTGAAAGTATTTAGTGCCGAATTCATGGGTGGCGATTGTTGAGGCTATTGCTATTACTGGAGCATTGGAACGATGAGCATCATATATTCCGTTTATCAGATGTACATGTCCCGGTCCGCTGCTTCCGGCACAGCAAGCGATATTACCGGTTATTTGGGCTTCAGCTCCGGCAGCGAAAGCTCCTGTTTCTTCATGACGGACATGTATCCAGTCTATTTTTTCATTTCGTCTTACTGCGTCATTGATTTCATTCAAACTGTCTCCAGTGACAGCGTAAATTCGCTTTACTCCGGTATCGACCAGCATGTCAACGACTTGTTCTGCTACTTTTTGTGCCATAAATATCTCTATAAGTTTATATAATAACGATTTTGCGTAGATATAAAACATTTGACAGGGAGAATGGTTTTCATATATTGGCAATTTAAAGATATGATTTGGCGTGAAAAATAGTTTTGATAGTAAAAAGAGGTTATATTTTGGAGTTATTGGCTGTGAAAGAAGAACTTGTGCCGAATTTAATTGTATTATTATAAATATGTAATATAATTGTAACGTAAGTATTCTTCTTTTGCAGAAAATACGATGATATGGGAGATAAGAAGTTAAGCCGATATTACTTAGACCGGGATATTAGTTGGATGTATTTTAACCGAAGAATTCTTCAGGAAGCCTGCAAGGAAGATGTTCCTTTGTTAGAACGTTTAGCTTTCTTGGGAATTTATTCTAATAATTTAGATGAATTTTTTCGGGTACGTGTGGCAACTCAAAATCGGATTGCCGAATGTAATGATCGCTCTGCTTTACGGGAAAGAGAGAATGCCAAACAACTTATTAAGCGTATAGCTAAACTAAATGGCAGTTATTCTAAGGATTATGAGAAGGCGGTAAAGGATGTGACAGAGAAATTGCGCGGTGAAAATATCTATTTGATTTCTGATAAGGAAGCAGATGAGGAGCAACTCGGTTTTATTCGTTCTTTTTATTGGGAAAAATTGAATGGTTTTATTGTTCCGGTTTGGTTTTCGGCAATAAAGCAACTTGACAGTGAGACTGATGAAGACATATATTTGGCTGTAAAATTGTCGAAAGAGAATACGAACGCTACTTCGGAATATGCATTGCTTGAACTTCCGGTTTCTGTTTGTGGGCGTTTTGTACGGTTACCCGATAAAGACGGGAAAAGTTTTTTGATGTATCTCGATGATGTAGTCAGATGCTGTTTATCTTTGATTTTTAATGGATTGGATTATGTCCGTTTTGAAGCGTACTCTTTTAAATTTACTCGTGATGCTGAGATGGAAATCGATAACGATTTGCGTAACGGAATGCTTCAGAAAATATCCAAAGGAATCAAAAGCCGTAAAAAAGGAGAGCCTTTGCGTGTCGTTTATGACATGGAGATGCCTAAAGATCTTTTGAAAAGGGTATTGAAAAAATTAAATCTTGACAGTCTCGATACTGTTTTGGGAGGTGGACGTTATCAGAATCATAAAGATTTGATGCATTTCCCGGATTGCGGGCGTAAAGATCTGAAATATCCTTTGTGGCCTCCAATATTGAAGAAGGAACTTTCTGTTTCCGGAAGTATTTTTGATGAAATTCATAAAAAAGATCGTTTTATACATGTTCCTTATCACAGTTTTGATTCTTTTATACGGATATTGCAAGAAGCTGCGGTAAATAAACAGGTAAAAGGTATCAAAATAACTCTTTATCGTTTAGCTAAAGAGTCGAAAGTGGTAAAAGCTTTGATCGGTGCTGCTCGTAATGGGAAGAAAGTAACTGTTGTTATCGAGTTACTTGCGCGTTTTGATGAGGCTTCTAATATCGGATGGTCGAAAAAGATGCAGGATGCAGGAATAAAAGTGATTTTTGGAGTGGAGGGTTTGAAAGTACATTCGAAAATTGCCCATATCTCAATGAAAACAGGTACGGATATTGCTTGTATAAGTACGGGAAATTTTCATGAAGGAAATGCACGGTCTTACACTGATTGTATGTTGATGACCTCAGCTCCACGTATTGTGAAAGATGTTAATTCCGTATTCGATTTTATCGAATATCCTTACATACCTGTTCGTTTTAAAGAATTATTGGTTTCACCGAATGAGATGAAGCGAAAGTTTTTATCTCTTATCAATGACGAGATAAAAAATAAAAAAGCGGGAAAACCGGCGTATATTAAGATTAAGATAAATCATGTAACAGATCCTGTTATCGTAAATAAATTATACGAAGCGTCGCAAAAAGGAGTGTTGATAGATATGCTTGTACGAGGAAATTGTTCTTTTATTACAGGAGTGCGGGGAGTAAGCGATAATATACATATTAACGGTATTGTCGATCGTTATTTGGAGCATTCGCGCATATTTATTTTTGCAGCAGGAGGAAAGGAAAAAGTTTTTCTCGGTTCAGCTGATTGGATGCCCCGTAACTTGGATAACCGTATAGAAGTCATAACGCCGGTGTATGATCAAGCTATAAAGGAAGAAATGAAAAAAATTATCGATTATGGATTGAGAGATACTTTGCAAGGACGTGTAATAGATGGTACTGGGAAAAACAGTTCTTGGACTACGGATGACAATATCCCGTTTCGTTCTCAAAGTGCATTGTATGATTGTTATTTAGAAAAAAATCAAGAATGAATAAAGAAAATAAGAGTAGAAATAAGCGATCCGAAAAGAATTATGCCGCTATTGATATAGGTTCTAATGCGGTGCGATTACTTATTAAGCATATAAACGAAAATTCTGAAAAAAAATTCTCGAAAGTATTGTTGCTTCGTGTACCTCTTCGTTTAGGATTTGATGTCTTTTCTAAAGGACGTATCTCTGAAAAGAAAGAAAAGAATATGATTCGGTTGATGAAATCGTATCGTCATTTAATGAAGATATATGATGTCGCAGACTATCGAGCCTGCGCAACTTCTGCAATGCGGGATGCTGTCAACGGGAAAGATATTATTAAAATGATAGAGAAAAAAACCGGAATTAAAATTGAAATTATTACGGGACAGGAAGAAGCCCGTATGGTCTATAATAACCATATAGAGTGTATGGAAGACCGGCATGGGAATTATATGTATGTGGATGTCGGTGGTGGAAGTACAGAGGTCAATTTATTGATAAAAGGAGAGTTGGTATGCTCTAAATCTTATAATATAGGAACAGTGCGCATGTTAAATGACGCAGTAGATTTTGAAGAGTGGAAACGTCTTGAAGCCGATATGAAAACATTGTCGGAAAACTATCTCGGAACTAATATTATCGGTTCAGGTGGGAATATCAATAAATTGTATCGTTTGGCAGAGAAAACCGATAAGAAACGACAGCGCATATCGGTTATAGTATTGAAGTCTCTTTATGAGAAACTTAAGTTGCTTTCGTTCGAAGAACGTATGCAAGTATTTAATTTGAAACCCGATCGGGCAGATGTTATTGTTCCGGCATCCGAAATATTTCTGACGATAGCAGAAATTCTCCATTCTGAATACATTTATGTGCCTGTGATCGGACTGGCTGATGGCATTATAGATGGGTTGTATGCAGCTAACCGTAATAGGTAATATGTGTTTTTGTAATAAAAATGTAATATAAATGCATTATGAATGAAACATGAATGGCTAATTCGCTGGTTATCTTTGCAAAATAATTAAAAGATAATATATGGAGTCATTGGCTTTTATACAGTGGTGTCTTGACCATTTGAATTATTGGACTATTACTTTATTAATGGCTATAGAAAGTTCGTTTATCCCTTTTCCTTCGGAGATTGTAGTTCCACCTGCTGCATACAAGGCGGCTGCCGGTGAACTGAATATTTATCTGGTGGTTTTGTTTGCGACGTTAGGAGCAAATATCGGAGCTTTAGTGAATTATTATTTAGCGATGTGGATAGGACGCCCTTTAATATATAAATTTGCGTCGAGCCGTATCGGACATATGTGTTTGATCGATGAGGCATCCGTTATGAAAGCCGAAAAGTTTTTTGATGATAACGGTCGTATATCGACTTTTGTAGGACGTTTAGTTCCTGCAGTCAGACAGTTGATTTCTATACCTGCCGGGCTTGCACGTATGAAGTTGGCTACATTCTTGCTTTATACGACATTAGGCGCAGGTCTTTGGAATATCATATTAGCTGTGATAGGATATTATCTCGAATCGGTCGTTCCTCAAGATCAGTTAATGAGTAAAGTAGCAGAATATAGTAAAGAGCTTTCTTGGGGTTTTATAGCTTTGGGTATTTTAGTATTAGGGGTGTTGATATATAAAGGAGTAAAAAAGCCTTGATGCATTATGAAAATTTTGGGCAAGGTTCTTTGAGTTTTCACTTTTAGAGCCTGTCGTAAATTTTGCTCGGGTCAGATTTGAGAGTTTCTTTCGAGGATATTTTTCTGTTTTTAGGAGGATGATAGCGGGCTATCTGACGAGGGAAAACGGGAAAAAAGACCGGAAGAAAGCGCAAAAATGACCTGATAATATTTTTTATCGGAAAATTTAGACAGGCTCTTAGATAAGTACTGTTTGCAGTTCCTTTAAATCTTTGACTATATAATCGGCTTTGGCCTGTAAAAGTTCTTCTTGACTACCATATCCATATAATACTCCTACTGAAGAAATATGATTTGCCTTAGCTCCTTCTATATCGTGTTTCCGGTCTCCGATCATGATACATTTATCTAATTTGTTTTTGAGTTGGCAGTTTTCTAATACGTAGTTAATGACGTCTTTCTTGGAAGATCGGCTGTCATCAAAAGTCGCGCCTCCTATAAAATCGAAATAGAATGATAGTTCAAAATGATCGAGTATCTGTTTGGCTAAAATCTCCGGTTTAGACGTTGCTAATAATATTTGCTTGTTTTCCTTTTTCTGTTTCTGTAAGAAATCTTTTATTCCCGGATAAACTGTGTTTTCGAATATTCCTTTTGAAGAAAAATATTCATGATATTTTGATGTAGCGAGAATTGCTTGCTCTTCTGTAAAATGATAGAATTCTTTAAAAGAATCTTTGAGAGGTGGACCAATGAACGGTTGCAGCAAGCTTAATTCTTTTATTTCAATTCCAAAATGTTTCAGAGCATATTGTACCGATCGGGTAATGCCAGTCATTGAATCGGTAACAGTCCCGTCCAAATCTAAGAGCAGATAGGAGTATTTCATTTTTTATTTAAGGGTTATTTTGACGGTTATTTTTGAGTGTGGCAAATAAATATAATTTTTTTTAATCCGTCAATAGATGATGTTGGAAAATCGATTTTGAAAAAACAGAATCTGATTTCTTGGATGTAATTTTGAAAACATTATAGACAACATCTTGTTGCCTATAATGTCCCCTATATTAGGAATAAAGAGTCTGAATTTCGCTCGGCTTTGTTTTGAAAATAATAATTTCTTAATCGAAAAATTTAAAGATTTTCTAAGTTTTTTATTTTCTCGACCGATGAATAAGCGTGATTAATGGCTTTGTCTTTCATTTGTCTCAGAATCTCCTCATCATGACGGTTAGCGTAAGAGAGGCCTCCGCTATATATATAGCCTTCCCATTGTAATCCGCATAGATTGGCCAGCTGTTTATAGGGCGGAAGAAAATCTTCGATAGGATAATTTTGTAATCCGCCGTAACAATACATTTCCTCTGGAGCACCGGAAGTGAAAGAAAGTATTAACTGTTTGCCTTTCAACTTGTCTCCTGTTCGCCCGTGAGAAAAACCGTGTACAAACGTTTGTTCTATCCAACGATGCAGTAGAGAAGGTGCACTATACCAGAATAGAGGAAATTGGAAGACGATAATATCTGCACGAAGCAGCCGTTTTTGTTCTGTTTCTATATCTATACGGAAATCCGGATATAATTTGTCTAAATAAGCAAACTCTGCTTCAGGTAACAGACTGTTCAGTTCTTCCAATATATTTTTATTTGCGAATGAATTATTTAAATCAGGGTGTCCCGATACTATCAATATATTTTTCATATTTCAATGTAACAGGTTATTTACTTGTTTTTGGGATTGAATTGTTTATCATAATTCAGCAAAAAACGTACCAGCTCGGGATTACGATGTGACCATTGGAAATCTGCTTCTTGATCGAGCGGGCGAATAGCTTCCATTTCTGCATCAGTAAGGGAGAAATCAAATACATCCAAATTCTGCTTCATCCGTTCTATATGAGTAGACTTGGGAATAGCGATAATATTTCGTTGAATGAGGTAGCGCAAGGCTACTTGTGTAGCTGTTTTGTTGTGATTCTCAGCAATTTTTGCGATAGTAGGGTTGTCGAACAGAGTTTTATTTGCCTGTGTGAGCGGAGCCCATGCCATAATATGGGTATCGTATTTGTTCATCTCTATCTCCGCATCCCATTGTTGACTGAATACGTTTGTCCGTAATTGATTTACCGCAGGCTTTATATCGACATTTTCTGCTAAGTCTACGAAACGGTCGGGATAAAAGTTACTCAAACCAATACTTCTTGCTTTCCCGGCTTTTACAGCTTTTTCCATAGCCCGGTATGTTCCGTAATAATCTCCGAAGGGTTGGTGAATGAGTAACAGGTCGATATAGTCGGTACGTAATTTTCGTAAAGACTCATCGATACTGGCTGCTGCTTTACCTTCTCCTGCATTGCTGATCCAGACTTTGGTAGTAATGAATAATTCGCTGCGAGGAACACCGCATTTCGTAATGGCTGCACCTACACCTTCTTCATTATAATATGCTTGTGCTGTGTCTATGCTACGGTAACCTACACTGATGGCATCGAGTACACAACGTTCGCATTCTTCAGGAGAGACCAGATAAACTCCATAACCTAAGATCGGCATCTCTACGCCGTTATTTAATTTTACTTTTTGCATGATTTCTTATTTTTTTAGCATTCCTATTTTTTCTAACCATTTCATAACATCTTCTTCAGCTTGTTTTACCTGACTACCTCGTATCGGAAGCCCCTTTAAAACATTTGATTTCGGACAAAGAGCCTTTATGTCGTTTTCTGAATGCCCCATGCGGCTTCCTTCATGAGTCATAAACGGAATGACTGTTTTTCCTGAGAGATTATAACTTGATAAAAATGCCGCTACCGGAGGTGCTATTGTTGCCCACCAGCAAGGTGAACCGACAAAAATGACATCGTATTTATCGATATCTTTTACTTTAGTTTTTAAAGCGGGTTTATAGTTGTCGTTGATTTCTTTTTTAGCTTGATCGACAACTTCTTGATAGTTTTTGGAATAGGGTTTTATAGGTTGAATTTCAAATAAATCACCATCAGTACCTTTTTGTATCTGTTCGGCAACAGCTTTGGTATTCCCGCTATAAGAATAGTAGGCTACTAAAATTTTTGAATCGTTATTTTGTGCCGAAGAATTAAAGGTAGTTGATATCATAAGGATAAAAATAAGTATAGAATGCAGAGTTTTCATAATTTTTTATGTTTAGACATTGAGAGAATACTCCCTTTTTCTATTTGTTTCTTCCTTTTGCTATTAAAATTATTTATTTGTAAGATGCTGCATAAATATTTATACAATCCTCATTACTTAGCGGGATACGATCACAAGAGAAGAGAAAACCCATGGTATCTTTAGCATTGATAGCGAATTTTTCAAATTCATCGGGGGTAATACCATAATCGGACATTTTGAGATCGGCTACGCCGCAATCTTCCTGAAGCTTTGTAAGAGCAGCTATAAAATCCATTGGTTCTGTTGCGTTTTTCATACCCATGACCTTTGCCATCTTTATAAAACGATCATCGCATACGTGTTGTTTAATAAGGTGGGTAAAGTAAGCTTTGCTTATCATGATCAGCCCGGCTCCGTGAGGAAGTTCCTGGTGATAAGCAGACATGGCATGTTCCAGAGAGTGTTCGCTGTTACACCGGCCTACGCACATTACAGATCCGGAAAGAGTATTGCCGAATGCAACTTTTGTGCGGGCTTCTATATCGTTCCCGTTTTTTATTGTCTTCGGCAGATTGAGAGACACATTTTCTATTGCAGTTAAAGCATACATGTCGCTCATTAGATTTGCACCGTTCGATACGTATGCTTCTATGCTGTGAAATAATGCATCAAATCCTTGATAGGCAGAAAACTTCGGAGGAACGGATAGCATTAGTTCAGGATCGACAATTGCGAGAACGGGAAATAAAGCAGGATGTACAAAGCCTGTCTTCTCATGAGTTGTTTCATTCGTAATGACGCAGCCGGGGTCGGTTTCCGACCCTGTTCCTGCGGTTGTCGTGATGGCGATAATAGGTAGCGGTACATTGGTTATAATCTTACCTTTTCCGCTTCCTGAAGGAATATAATCCCAATAATCTCCGTCATTAGTAGCCATAACAGCGATAGCTTTTGAAGCGTCCATGACACTACCTCCTCCCAAAGCTACAATAAAATCACATCCATTTGTTCGGGCAGCATTTCCTCCTGCCATGACCGTTTTAAAGGATTTGCTTCAATCTGGTCAAATATAGTAAATTCTACTCCGGCTTTTTGAAGTTGTTCTTCTGTACGTTTTAGGTACCCGTTTATTTTAGTTGATTTGCCGTTAGATATTATGAGTAAAGCTTTTTTTTCCGGCATTTTCTGAGAATGCAAATGGTTTAACATTCCTGCACCGAATAAGGTATGTGTCGGGACATACATATCAAAGTTCATTTTTGTGTTCATAATTGATTTTGTTTTTTGTTATCTACATTGCAAAATTATATTGGTTATTTATATTGATTTGTAGATGAATTACAGGTATTTGTACCATTATTACGGATTTGAAAAAGTACAGATTATAGTATCGATAAAAGTGTTAACTTTGCATTAATCCAAAACAGCAAAGCTATGAAAGATAATATTTTAAAGATAGAGACGGTCGATCAGTATAATTCTCGTATGGGGATCGAAACTTTGCATCCGTTAGTTAGTGTGATAGATATGTCAAAGGCAAAGCCTGTGCGTCATGCTCGAATGAGTTTTGGTTTTTATACGATCTTTTTGAAAGAAGTGAAGTGCGGAGATTTGATATATGGCAGACAATATTATGATTATCAAGAGGGGACTCTTGTTTTCCTTGCTCCGGGTCAGATAATCGGTGTCGAAGATAATGGGGAGATTATTCAGCCTAAGGGGTGGGCTTTGACTTTTCATCCTGATTTAATAAGAGGAACATCTCTCGGTAGAAATATCAAAAATTATACGTTTTTTTCTTATGAAGTGAATGAAGCGCTTCATTTATCGGATCAAGAAAGACAGATCGTATATGATTGTTTGCATAATATAGAGCATGAACTTCGACATGGTGTAGACAAGCATAGTAAAACTTTAATTTCAAGAAATATCGAGTTGTTGTTAGATTATTGCATTCGTTTTTATGAGCGTCAATTTGTAACACGGACTAATGTCAATAAAGATGTACTTATGAAATTTGAGGACATTCTGAATGACTATTTCCATACAGATAAACCTCGTAGTATAGGATTACCTTCTGTGAAATATTGAGCCGACCGGTTGTGCTTGTCTCCTAATTATTTCGGTGATTTGATAAAGCGAGAAACCGGAAAAACGGCACAAGAATATATTCAGCTCGAATTGATAAATATGGCAAAAGAACGGATATTAGATACGGATAAGACGATAAGTGAAATTGCGTACGGTTTAGGTTTTCAGTATCCACAGCATTTCAGTCGTTTATTTAAAAAGTGTGTAGGTTGCACGCCAAATGAATATAGACAGCAAAGTTAATTGGTAGATTTATGGGAAAGTTTGGCAATTGTAACAGAGTAATTCTTGAGCTTTAGAGCTCATCTGAATTTTACCCGAGATTTGGGAGTTTCGTTTGAGGATGCTTTTTCTGTTTTATGAGAAAGGCAAGAGATATATCTGTCGATTGAAAACGAGAAAAAAGACCGGAAAAAGACGTAAGTCTTAATTTATTTGATTACCGATCTTTCATTTTTTATGACTATCTTTGTTCAAACTATTTTATTGATAAGATCCGGCTGATAAATGGGCTTTGGTTATCGTGAGTAGTTTTTTTGAAAAGTAGTAGAATTATATGAGATTTGATGAATTAAATCTAGGACCGGAAGTTCTGGAAGGTTTGAGTGCAATGAATTTTAAAGAAACGACTCCGGTGCAGGAACTTACCATACCTGTAATTTTGGAGGGAAGAGATTTGATCGCTTGTGCTCAGACGGGAACGGGTAAGACTGCCGCATATATACTTCCTTTGTTGAATTTACTTACTAAAAATAAGAACGGTGATGATGCCGTAAGGGCTGTGATCATAGCGCCGACAAGAGAATTGGCGCAACAAATAGATATGCAGTTTGAGGGTTTTTCTTATTTTTTACCTATTTCGACTTTTGTCGTGTCCGGAGGTGGCGACGGGGCGCAATGGGATCAACAGAAACGAGGATTGCTTATGGGGGCTGATGTGGTAATCGCTACACCGGGGCGGCTTATATCTCATTTGGTAAATAGCGGAGTGAAGTTGCCTTTTGTGGAATATCTTATTCTTGACGAAGCTGACAGGATGCTGGATATGGGATTTTATGACGATATTATGCAGATATGTAATCACCTTCCGAAGAAGCGGCAGACAATTTTATTTTCTGCAACTATGCCTCCTAAAATAAGACAGCTTGCTAAAAATATATTACATAATCCTGCAGAAATTAATATAGCGGTTTCAAAACCTAATGAGGCGATAAGGCAGTCGGCGTATGTTTGTTATGAAAACCAGAAAATGGCGATCATAGAAGCTGTTTTTTCTAAGAAAATTGAGGGTAAGACTATTATATTCTCTTCTTCGAAACAGAAGGTTAAGGAACTTACGACGAAACTTAGGCGAATGAAGTACAATGTCCGGGCTATGCATTCTGATCTTGAGCAGTCTCAACGGGAAGAGGTAATGCTTGATTTTAAAAACGGTAAGGTTGATGTTTTGGTTGCAACGGATATTGTGGCCAGAGGCATTGATATTACAGATATCGGTTTGGTTATCAATTTTGATGTACCTCATGATCCTGAAGACTATATTCATCGTATCGGACGTACGGCACGTGCAAGTGCTGAAGGGGAAGCTATTACTTTTATATCTGATATAGAACGGGATAAGTTTTTCAGGATAGAAAAGTTTATTGATAAAGATATCTTTAAAAATCCTATTCCTGAGGGGTTAGGCGAAGCTCCGGGATATGATGTGGAACAGCTTTCCCGAGGACACCGCAGAAGAGGGAGACATAATAATTCTCGTTCGGCTGGAGGAAGAAGTCAGGGGAAACGGACTTTTTACCGGAAAACACCTAAGAAAGACGGGAACAAAAGAAAAGAATTGTAAATTATAATTTTTATAAAACTTTTTACTTGAAGAAATGTTATTGAATTATAGTTTTTAATATATCAAACTTAAATAATTTAGGATATGGAAAAGGAATCTTCTTCAAGTGTGAAATCAAATAAATTTATACAAATGACTCAGACTTTTTTATTGTCGGAGTGCTGTTCCAATGCAGCAAGGCTTTTTTTACGGTTGTTTGTCGGGATATTAATGTTGACTCATGGAATTGCTAAAATTGAAAATTTCGATACATTAGTCGATACTTTTCCCGATCCGATAGGTTTGGGAACGTTGACTTTGCCTTTGATCATTTTAGTCGAAGTAGGAGCTTCTATTTTAGTTATGGTCGGCTTTCTTACCCGATTAGCTTTAATCCCGTTGATTTTCTCGATGATTGTCGCTGCTTTTTTGACATTCCCTACATTCGCTTTGGCTACATCCGAACTTCCGTTGATGTATTTGGGAATTTTTATAACGCTTTTATTAGCCGGTCCGGGAAAATGTTCGATAGATTATCTCTTGGACAAGGCCTATAACAGAAAATAAAAACCTTATATTTGTACTCAAAAGTATGAAGATAAGGTTATGAGCAAGAATTTGAAGAGGGCATTGAAGATAACGTTTATCTCTATGCTCTCATTAATTGTTATCGTATTATCGGCTATTGCGGTAGCCGTGAATTTTGTGTTTACTCCGGAAAAGCTTACTCCGGTTGTTAATCAAATTGCGAATAGAACTCTAAACGCTCAAGTTGAAATTGGAAGCGTGGAGTTGACTTTTTTTTCATCGTTTCCTGATTTCGAGTTGAAAATATCCGATGGGAGATTAGTCTCTAAAGTCTTCAAAGATACATTATGGCAGAAAAGTGATACTTTGTTGCAATTTAAAAAATGTGCAGTTTCAGTAAATCCGCTTTTATATTTTCAAAATAACCGGGTCGAGCTGAGAAAATTCGTTTTTGATGATGCTACGATTTATGCGTTTATTGACAGTGTTGGAAATCCGAATTGGAATATTATGCGAGCTGATACTTCTGCCGTGCAACAAAATGCCGATACGGTTTCTTCGGGTTTTAATAGCAGTATAAATATCAATCGTGTCAAATTTAAAGATGTATCATTGATTTTTGATGATCGCAGTACACAGATGTACAGCCGGATAGATAGCCTTAATCTTGATCTAAAAGCGTTCTTGTCTGAAGATATAGCCGATTTGAGAATGAAAACCTCTTGTAAGAATATTCTTTTTTGGCAGGATGGAGAATTGTTGGCGAACAGGATCGCTTTTGAATTTGATACAGACCTTTCTCTGAATCGAAAAACCTTATTTTGTAATATAGAACGTTCATCGGTCAATCTAAATGGAATATCTTTTGACGTTGGCGGTTCATTGCATAGAGATACGATTGCAAAAATTATAGATGTTGATTTGTCATATAAACTTAAGACTCCGGATGTTGCTACTGTATTGAATATGCTTCCGGCATCGGTTATCAAAAAAAGTGCTGTTACTGCAGCCGGAGATGTAGAACTGTCGGGTTCGCTTAAAGGTGCGTACGGAGACAAGCAAGTACCGGTATTGACAATGCTTATGAAGATTCAGCAAGCTTCTGCCCATTATAAAGGTATGCCTTATGGAATCGATAATTTAACGGCCGATCTAAGTTGTTATTTAGATGTGATGAAAAAAAAGCCGTCTTATCTGAATATGAAAATATTTCGTTTTCAAGGAGCGGAAACTGATGTATTGGCAGATGGTCGTATAGATGATTTGATGGGAGATCCGTTGATAACTTTTAATACTCATGCAAAAGTAAATTTTTCAGCTTTAGCAAAGACTTTTCCGCTGCAGGATGGTGTTGAAATGGGAGGAAAAGTTTCTGCTGATTTAAAATTTAAAGGCAGATTAAGTGCTGTAAAAGAAAAAGATTTGGGGCGTTTACAGATAAAAGGAAATGTGGCGATTGAGAATGTACTGTTTAAAGATTCCAATAAAGATTTTAATTTTAAAGGTAATGCTAAATTAGGCTTTATCGGAGATAGTTCTTTGGCCGTAGGGGCAAAGATTTATGATCTTATTTTAAAAAGTCGAATGGGGTCGGCTCAGGTAAAACAGATGTCGGCGTCAGTATCGACCCCTGTAACCGAGATAGATACCACGAAAGTCATACCTTTGGACTGTAAATTCGCATTGGAGGAAGCTAAGGTGATAATTGGCGATACGATTCGGGCATATAGTCAAAAGACAGAGGCATCTGTTGGAGTAAGACCCTCTAAAATGAATGTGAAAAAGCCGGTGTTTGATCTATATCTGCGTACTGACTCTCTTTTTATGAAAGCAAATGAGACCCGTATAGGAATGGATTTGGCAGGTTTTAAAATATCGACATTTCAAGGACGTGATTCATTGTGGCATCCGAAAGGTTCGATTGGTTTTAACCGTTTGTTTTTTTCAACTCCCGAATTTGGCCTGCCTATTCGCATGCAAAAAACAGAAGTTGCGTTTGAAAGAAATACCGTAGCGTTGAGACAAGCAAAAGTTCGTATCGGACATTCTGATATAACGGCAACAGGTTCGGTTTCTAATTTGTCAAAAGCAATAATGAAGAATGAATTATTAACCGCCCGGTTAAAGGTCGTATCGAAACGGATTAATTGTAATCAGCTTATAGAGGCATTGTCCGGCCTTGAGAATATGGACGAAAATGCGGTTGAAACAGATACAATATCTTCTGTATCGACAGATAAAGCCCGTTTGTTTATTGTCCCTAAAAATGTTGATCTGGAGTTTGAAACGAATATCGGGAGAGTCCGTTATAATCACATGATCTTCGAAAATGTTCGGGGAAAAGTGCAGATAAAGGATCAAATGATAAATCTTGAGAACCTGAGTATGAGAGCTTTAGGTTCTGTAATGAGAACCTCTTTGCTTTATAAAGGAGACTCTTCTATAGACGGATATGCCGGCTTTAACTTTGATATCTACAAGATCAATATAGGGAAATTGGTAACATTTATTCCTGAACTGGATACGATCGTTCCGATGCTGAGATCTTTTAAAGGTCTTGTCAATTTTAATATAGCGGCAGAATCGCGTCTTGATTCTCTGATGAACATACGTATCCCTTCTTTGCGAGCTGCAGTGCATATTAAAGGGGATAGTTTGGTTTTATTGGATGGGGATACTTTCAGGAGACTTGCGAAAATATTGATGTTTAAAAATAAAAAGGAAAATATGTTCGATAGCATATCCGTAAATATAACAGTTGATAATGGAGCAGTAAAAGTTTATCCTTTTGTTGTAGAAATAGATCGTTATCGGGCAGCAGTAGGAGGTACTCAGAATCTGGATATGTCATTCAATTATCATGTTTCTATACTTAAATCTCCTTTACCGTTTAAGGCGGGAGTTGATCTATATGGTAATTTGGATAAAGTTAAATTCCGGATAACGCGTGCAAAATATAAAAATATGGTTTCTCCTGTACAAATAAGGCAAATCGATAGTACGCGCATAAATATGGGAAAAGTAATTACATCCCATTTTAAACGTTTGGTTAATAATTAAATAGGCTTTGATTCGAGGCTCAAAGATGATCTATTATCCGATAAAAATACAGCCCGTTCACTATATGAATAGTTGGACGGGCTGATTCTGTACTTGTAATACCTATGTTTTACTCATGTTTTTTATGTTTACCTTCATGAGACTCTTCAGCTTTTTCAAGTTGATATTCTGATTTCTTCTTTGATTTACAGAATTGACCTTTCTGCTTTTTTTCTGAACTTTTCATATTATTTGAATTTAAAAGATCACTATAAATATGAAGATTAATATAGAAGTTTTATTTTACTTCTATGTTTCTAACAGCCGGTTTTTCGGGGATAATTTCTTTTTTAGGAATATCTATGGTTAATATCCCGTTTTCAACTTTTGCTTCGATTTTATCTTTATCTATATTATCGGGCAGAATCATATTCTGACGGAATTGTGTATAAGAAAATTCCCGGCGTAAATACCGGCCGTTTTTATTTTCATCTTTATGTTCCTCTTTTTTCTCCATAGAAACGGAGATCTGATTATCATCATCGATTCTAATCGAAAAATCGTCTTTAGTCAGCCCAGGAGCAGCAATCTCTACTTTATAATCTTTTTCACTTTCGATAATATTTATGGCGGGAGAAGTTGAATTTGCTTTTTCCAACCATTCGTTTCCAAAGAAATCGTTAAATATTCCCGGAAGCCAATTTTGTGATTTTCTTACAGGCATCATAGTTATAATCTCCTATTCGTTAATTAAACATCTATATTTCTTTGAATCGGGTTTGTAACTCAAATTCGCTTAACTATTTGCAAAGTGTGTGCCATTTGTTTTTGGAACTATTTTGTCAGAAAAAGTGCCAAATTGTATCTATCAGAATGACAGAATTTACTCAGAATTAAACACTTGAAACATAATGTAGTATAATTTAAAAAGGACTTCGTTTAGGAAAACTGTTGTTTTGTGTGAAAATAATAAACCCTCCAGATAAAGAAAGTATCAGAAGGGTTTATTGAAAAAATTTCTATGAAATTTAAGAGCTTGTCTGAGTTTTACTCAGCCTCTATTTTTTGTATGGCCTTTTCGGCCTCTTCTTTTAACTTATCTGCCTGTTTCTGTGCCTCTTTTACCAATGCTGCAGCAGCAGTTTTCGCACCGATCTTTTCGAGAGGCTTTTGAGCTTTGTCTATCAGTTTTTGCCCTTCTTTCTCTGCAGTTTCTACTAATTTTTTCCCTGCTGCATCGGCTTGTTCTCTTAAAGCGGCGATACGTTCTTCCTTATCTTTTCCTGTGAGTTTAGTCAATTGACTGTTTACGGCTGTTTTTACGGCATTGTTGATCATTTCTTTAGTGTCGAGTTTGATCTCGGGCTTTGAAAATGTCCCTCCGATAGTTGCCGTTACATTACTGATATATCCGCCAGTAGCAGATTCGGGAAGTGCGATTTTTGCGGTGTAGTCGATACTCTGATCTAAACCGGTTGTTCCGCTTAGATTCATGCTGATATTACCCATTTTTATATCGAAAGGATCGGTTTTTAATAGTCCGTTTTCGATTGTAAATGGTATCTTTATATCTTTAGTTTCGATGTTTTTAAGTTTATCATTTTTCAATAATGTGGCAATCTTGTCGAAAACTTCGAGGTTTTGTACATGAATATCATTGGATTGTAGAACCCCTTTAGCCGTCAGTGACATTAATTCGGGGCTCATAGTCTTATCCAAAGGGGTCTTTAAATCAAGATTTACAGAGTAGTTACCTCCTGTTTTTGCAAAAATCGGGACGATCTTTTGGATCATATCCAATTGTTTGAACGTTTCTTCGAAAGAAGCTTTCTGGATATTCAGCCCGAAGTTTACAATGGGCCGTTTTTTATTCTCAGCGGTATTGTATGATCCGGTTGCTGATATAGATCCATCAAAGGCATTAAAATTCAGGGGATTCATTCGAACGACCCCATTTGAAACAGATAGATTTCCGTTGATATTATTGATTTCGATTTTTTGGAAAATGACTTTTTTAAGGTTTGCTTTAAGCGACAAATCCAAATTTTCAGGAACTTCTATAACACTCATGGCTGTCGTGTCTGTTGCTACTTCGGTTTCTGTACTTGTCTCTTTAGTGTCACTTATAAAATCATTTAAGTTCAGATATGAAGAATTTAAAGAAAGGTTGCCTTTTAAAGTTTCATTTTTCAAAAAATAGGGTAGGTAGTTAGATAAAGAACCTTTTGCCTGTAAATCGTTTTTTCCGATATTTACGTCCATTTCATTTAAAGACATAGCTTTGGGACTGATCGTTGCAGATGCTTTCTTTAATGTTATGGCAGGGATTCCAGGAGTTGTAAAATTCATATTGCTTATAGAGACATTCCCTTCACCTTGTATATTTTGATATTTTTCTTTTTCAATATCCGACATTTTACCCGCAAAACTTAATGTGGTCGTCAGTATTCCGCTTAGTTTTATCGAGTCTCCTAAAGGATATACCTCTTTAATCATATCCAGATTCAGAGTTCCATTTGCTGTTGCTTTAAAATTCAGATCAGATACGGGAGTCGATGCGTTTAATGTCAGCTTGAACGGGTTTTCTGCCATTTTAAAACTGAGATTATCTACATTGATAGTAGTTAAGTCGGCATTGCCTCCCGGATTTTCTGCAGAAATATAGATGTTGATATTGTCAATCGCTTTGGGCATACCGGCATAATTGATCATGCCGTTTTTGACGTTTAATAAAAATGAAAATTGTGGTAATAGATCTCCGCTCATTTTGCCTTTGGCTGCAGCTTTAAAGTCTAATGCTCCTTTAGCAGTTAATGACTCGAAATTGTTTTGATAAATGCCAGGAATGAGAGAAAGAATGTCTTTGAACTCTATTTTTGGACTATTTAAACGTATATCCATGTCCATATCATTTTCGAGAAGTGCTATCCAGCCGTCGAGATTCAACTCGATTGCATTAAGTCGAAGCTTGTTTTCATCAAATGTGAATTTGTTATTTACCAAATCAGCCAGAACTTTCATGTCCATTTCAAATTCTGCGTTTTTGAGATAAGGGACAGCTCCTGATATAAAATCTATATTTTGGGTTGTCATGTGACAATCAATCGATGTTGATTCGGTACTCATATCTCCCGATAGTTTCAAGTTCAGTTTCTGAGTATAGAATTCCATTTTAGAAGCGTCATCTATGTATGCAATACGTCCGTCTTCTATGGTGAATTTTTTTAATTTAAGAGCGAAAGATGAGCTGGACGAAGTCGTGTCTGTTGCAACAGTCGTTGTTGTGTCTGGTTTCATTATGTCCCAGTTTACATTTCCATTCGCTAATTTGACTGCTTTTACCTGCGGTTTTTCCAAAATGATATGGTTTATTTCGATTCCTTTATCACCGAACAGACTCATTATATTAACGGCGATGTCTATCTCCTTTGCAGATACAAGAGTGTCTTTCTCGAAATCACCGATACCCGTAAGAGATAATTGTTGCAACTCGATAGAGGCTTTCGGAAAATGAGAAAAGAAACTGAGGTTCAGATCGGCAAATTCGAGCTTGGCGTTCAGCATGTTATTTGCCTCTTTTTTCACTATCTCCAATATCTTGCCTTTAAAAGCAAAAGGGAGAATGAGCATGATAACCAAGATTGTACCTATGACTATCCCGGTAATTTTTAAACCTTTTTTTACTTTTGTATTCATACCCAAATGATTTATTTGTTATGTTTTCTTTCTCTTATTTCTTCTGCAATGCTCCAGAAACGACCGGCTGTTTCTATTTCACCGAGTTTAGAAAATGTATCTCCGAGCCGGTCGTGCAAAGTCGCATTTTGTGGCTTTAGTTTTACTGCTTTCAGAAAATCGCTTGATGCACCTTCATAATCTTCAAGTTTGTATCGTAGTTTGCCTCTGTTATAGAGAGCTTTAAAATATAACGGACTTAACCGTACAGCTTCGTTGAGACATTGTGCTGCTCCAGATAAATCATCAGCATCCATTAAGGTAACACCTTTTCGTACCCAAGCGTCGAGCAGTAACGGATCAAGAGCCAATGCCTTGTCAAAATTAGCGAGAGCAGCCCTGGTGTCATGAGCCTTCGTAATACACTCATTACCGAGTAAATAATATTCGTATGCATACTTTTTTAATGTTTCCCGGCGTTCATGATCTCGTTGTTCGAGAGTTTTTATACGTTCTTTTAATTCTGTGATAATACTTAATTTTTTTCGGATCAATCGCTTTACTTCCGGTTTTTCAAGATCATATCTGAGATGTATAGCCTCGAACAAAGCCGTAAGACTTCCGTCAAAATCATCCTTGTCGAATTGTTTGGCTGCAGTATGATAAAGCCTGTCGGCTTGTGCCAGTTTCATTGATTGTTCGATAAGGCGAGGATTGTTGAAATTTTGACTGAAGTGGATGATTTCTGGTTTTATAAAAATATCGCTTCTTGATATTCTTTTTTTCAAGATTATTCCGTCAAGAGATGTACAACGGCTTAGTGCCACATAAGTTTGACCTCCGGCAAAAGCGCCTCCGCTAAAATCTATAATGACATGGTTGAACGTGAGACCCTGACTTTTGTGTACGGTTATGGCCCAAGCCAGACGCATGGGATATTGGATGAAAGAGCCTAGCTCTTCTTCCTCGATTCTTTTCTTTTTTTCATTATACGAATAACGTATATTGCGCCATAAATCACGAGAGACTTCGTGCTCTTCTCCGTTTTCAAGCAATACATATATTTTCCCGTCTTCGCTAATCGAGGAGATAATTCCGAGAGTACCGTTTACCCAGCGATGGTCATAGTCGTTTTTGATAAAAATTATTTGTGCACCCTCTTTGAGAATCAACTCTTTTAATGTAGGAAGACTTGATTCGGGGAAATCGCCTTTTATTTCTCCCTTGAATACAAATTCTTTTCCGTCAAGATCTGCGAGATGTTTGTCATTAATGTAATCGACGTTGTCTCTTCTTGTTGCCAGAGTAATTGAAAAATCTTCCTGCTGTGGTATAAAATTAGGATTATATCGGCTATTGAGTATTTTTAGATCGTTATCGTCTGTTGTGTTGGTACGAATTCTGTCGAGAAGATTTACAAATGTTATGTCGGTTTGTCTATACACTTTTTTTAGTTCGATAGGAACAAGACTTATCTCTTTAAATACTCGTGCTGAGAAAAAATAAGAATTGGGATAGAAACGATTCAATATGTCTCGCGCATCTTGGGTGACTACCGGTTCGAGTTGATAGATATCCCCTACAAACAAAAGCTGTTTTCCTCCGAAAGGCAGACGCATATTACCGGAATAGATTCGAAGCACACGATCTATAAAATCGATCATATCGGCACGTACCATAGATATTTCGTCTATGATAATGAGTTCGACTTCTTTGATTAGCTTACGATGCGATTTTCTATATTTTAAAAATTCAAAAATACGTCCTTCCGTTAAACTTAGATCAGGATCATCCGGTAAAATAGGACGAAACGGCATTTTAAAGAAAGAATGTATTGTACTGCCTCCGGCATTGATTGCGGCAACGCCGGTCGGAGCTAATACGATATGCTTTTTATTTGTTTGGTCGCATATATATCGCAAAAAAGTAGATTTTCCCGTACCGGCTTTTCCAGTTAGGAATACCGATTGCGAAGTATATTGAATCAGGCTTAAGGCATTCTGAAACTCTTGATTGTCGGTATCTATTTGCTGTATATCCACTTTATCACTATTTATAATTCAAAGATAAGAATATTTCCTGATTTTGAATTAAAATCGATAGTGTAGAATTGAATAAGTTTTAGCAGCTTTTTAGAGCCGGTCTAATTTTGTCCGGGTCAAATTTGAGAAAAATCCATATTTTTGTATGTTCTTATTGGACGGGTTCGTGTACAAAACTATTTTTCTTTTGTATTTTTTTGATATGTATCCATATTGCGATGATTGCCATTATAAAAGCAATAGAGTCGGCAACAGGAATACTTGCCCATACTCCGTTTGTTCCGAGAAGAATTGGTAAAATCAACAGACACGGAATAAGAAATACCAATTGTCGGGAAAGAGAAAGTAAAATCGAAATTTGTGATTTCCCGATAGATTGGAAAAAATTTGTAATTACGATCTGGCATCCTACGACAGGGAACATAATTGTACATATTCTTAATCCGGTAGTTGCAATGTCGGTAAGCTCGTCATTTGTCGTGAACATAGCTACTATGGCGTGTGGGAAAATTTCATCTAAAATAAACCCGAAAGTCGTAATACATACCCCGGCGATGATTCCGTAGCGAAGAGTTTGTTTTACCCGGTCATACTGTTCTGCCCCATAATTATATCCGATAATCGGTTGCATCCCTTGAGTCAGCCCCATAACGATCATTACGAAAAATGTGAGCATGCGGTTTACTATACCATAAGCACCGATAGCTAAATCTCCTCCATGACTCAGTAAACTATTGTTTATGATAATCACTACGCCACTGGCACATACATTCATTAGAAATGGGGACAGACCGATAGATAAAATACTTACAATAATTCGCTTTTTAAGCACATAAGCACCCTTCTGAAAGTGTATAAAACTATTTTTATCCAGAAAATGATGCAATACCCAAATCATTCCGCAAGTCTGAGAAATGATTGTGGCAAGAGCTGCACCTTTGATACCCCATTTCAAGACAAAAATAAATATTGGAGCGATGATGATATTCGCTCCTACTGTAAATAATGCGGAAATCATTGCTTTTTGGGGGTATCCGGTAGCTCTCATGATATTATTGAGTCCGATAAATACATAAGTAATCGGTGTTCCGAGAAGAAGCACTCCCATAAAATCTCGGGCATAGGGAAGAGTCTCGGCACTTGCCCCGAAAAATAACAGAATCGGATCGAGAAAATAGAGGGTAACGAGTCCGAACATAATACCGTTGAATATTAACATTAACAATACGTTGTGCAGAACGTATGTCGCTCGTTGCGTATCTTTTTGTCCCATATAAATAGAACTGATCGTAGCACCGCCGACACCTACCAGTACGCAAAATGCGACAATAAGATTCATTAGAGGAAAAGTTATTGCCAGCCCGGCTATTCCTAAAGCTCCGACACCATGCCCTATGAATACGCTGTCGATTATATTATAAAGAGAAGTTACAGTCATCCCTATAATTGCAGGGATAGAATATTGCAGCAAAAGCTTTCCGATAGGCTGCGTTCCCAAAATAAGGGGAGAATTTGATTTTGCCATATAATTTCACAATTATTTAGTGCGGCAAAGGTAGTGATTATTTGTGTAGTCAGTATGCTTTTATTTATTTTGCAGCGTTAAACAAATAAAAGATAAGATAAAATGAGTCGTACGATTGCCGCGCTATTTGATTTGGATGGAGTAATAGTTGATACCGAATCTCAGTACAGTATATATTGGAATAATGTGGGAGTGAAGTATTTATCTGATCCGGACCGGTTTGGTGATAAGGTAAAGGGTAATACATTACGCCAGATATTCGAGAAATATTTTTCCGGAAGAGAAGACGTTCAGCAAGAAATTATTAAAAATCTCGATAAATGGGAATACGATATGTCATACGATTACATTCCGGGGATCTTGGATTTTTTGAATTGCTTACGTAAAAATAATGTGAAAACGGCAATTGTTACAAGTTCTAATGATGTGAAAATGGCAAATCTTTATCGTGAGCATCCTGATATTAAATCATATTTTGACGTAATAGTAACCGCTAATCAGATCTCTCGGTCTAAACCTGATCCTGAGTGCTATTTATTAGCGGCGAAGCTGTTAGATGCAGATGTTCAAAATTGTTATGTCTTTGAAGATTCTTTAGCCGGACTGGCTGCCGGGCGTGCGGCGGGTATGACGGTTGTCGGACTTTCTACAACTTTACCTCTTTCCCGAATAGAAGATAAAGCAGATATTGTAATTTCAGATTTTAGGGAATTTGATTTTGATAAATTGATGTCGATAAAACGCAGTTAGTTTTTAGGCAGGCTTTTGAATTTACATAAATAAATTGCAGAAGCAAGGAGAGACAACAGACAAATCAAAAGAACATACATCCCTGTTGATCCTCCGGTTAGGTCATTGATAATTCCGATGATTAAAGGAATTATTGCTCCGCCCGATACGGCCATTATCATTAATCCTGATATTTCATTGGCTTTATCGGGACGGTATTGTAAAGCAAGAGAAAGTAATATAGAGAATACGTTTGCACATACCAGTCCGATAATAAAAATAGAAGTCAAGGCGATATATAATTGGGGAAATAACATCATTATAATGAAAATAATTACTCCGGTCGCCATTGTATAGAGATAGATATTTTCTGAGCGATATCGCAGTAACAGTACTGCTCCGATCAGAGATCCTATAATCCGGGCTGTAAAATAAAGACTCGATCCTAACCCCGCTTGTTGTAAAGGAAGTCCACAGCGTGTTTGAAGAAAATCAGGAACATAGACGTTGAGACCTACATCGATGCCGACAAAAGCAAAAAGTGCTAAGAACAGGATCAAAATGTGTCTGTCTTTTAGAAGTTGTAATATAGATAGATAAGAACTTTTTTGTTTGTCATCGGTATTCCGTTCCGTAACGGGCGATTTATATAGCCATAGAATCCCGATTACGGTGATTACGGCATAAATAGGAAACGTGTTTTTCCAGTTTCCGGTCATAAGCATAATTGTAGTTACCAGAATAGGACCTATTGCCGAAGAAACAGATCGGAAAAATTGTCCTAAAGTGAGACTGCTTGTAAGCTTGTTTTCCGGAACGGCATCCGCTAAAAGAGGGTTGATGGAAGTTTGCATGACCGTATTTCCTATCCCTACCAAAGCAAAAGTCGTCAACATGGCAGGGAATGTATAACCGGTAATCGGGATCAAGAGAGCTATGAGTGTAATTATAAAACTTGCCAGCACACTGTTTTTTCGTCCTATTCGGTTCATTAGCATTCCGGAAGGAACAGCGAGGAAGGCAAAACTTATAAATGCGATTAATGGCAAGAAAGAAGATACGGAATCGCTTAACGAAAAATCTGCTTTTACATAATTAGCGGAAATTCCGACGATATCGACCAGTCCCATGATGAAATATCCGAAAAAGATTCCGGCTACCGTACTTCTGTTTTTTATCTGCATTTATCTTTTTATTTATCGAATTTATTGATTGTTTCCCGAATAGCCGTCAATCTCACTAATAACCCTTCTAATAAATCCAGACGAAGCATATTTGCACCGTCAGATTTGGCTTTTTCCGGTTCGGGATGAGTTTCCATAAATAATCCGTCTGCTCCGGTTGCTATTCCGGCACGGGCGATTGTTTCGATCAGTTGCGGCATTCCTCCGGTAACGCCTGAAGTCTGATTAGGTTGTTGAAGAGAATGTGTGACGTCCAGAATGACCGGATATCCGAATGATTTCATTTCAGGAATTCCTCGGAAATCTACTAATAAATCTTGATACCCGAATGTCGTTCCTCTTTCGGTGATCGCAACTTTTTTGTTTCCGGCATCAATGACTTTTTGAACGGCAAATTTCATTGCTCCCGGAGATAAAAATTGCCCTTTCTTTATATTTACGACACGACCTGTCTCTGCAGCAGCGACTAAAAGATCGGTTTGTCGAGACAAAAAAGCAGGTATTTGCAGTATATCTGCATATTCAGCTGCCATTCGAGCCTCTTCTGCCGAATGTATATCGGTAACAACCGGAATATTGAAAGTTTCTCCCACTTTTCGGAGTATCTTCAATGCTTTTTCATCTCCGATACCTGTAAAAGAATCTATTCTCGAGCGGTTCGCTTTACGATATGACCCTTTAAAAACATAAGGTATATGCAGACGGTCTGTGATCTTTACGATTGTTTCAGCAATATTTAAAGCCATATTTTCGCCCTCGATAACGCAAGGTCCGGCTAAAAGGAAAAAAAGACCAGAATCGGTATGTTTAAGTTTTTCAGTTTGCAGTAACATATCTGTTAAATTAATTGATGGTGCAAATATAGAGGAATAAATGAGAATTTAAGAAAATTATTGATTGATGACATGTATTGTATGACAGGCGACAATTCCGGCTGTTTCGGTGCGTAAACGGCTGTTCCCCAGTGATATGGGTAAAAATCCGTTTTCGATTGCAAGTTCTACCTCTTCCGGGCTGAAATCTCCTTCCGGACCGATCAGTATAAGAGCATTATTTCCCGGGATATATCTTTGTTTTAACAAAATCTTGTCGCTTTTTTCATAACAGTGTGCTATGAATTTTTGCCCCTCAAAAGGACGAGTCACGAATTCCTTAAACGTCGTCATGCCGTTCAATTGAGGCAATGTCGCTTTTATAGATTGTTTCATTGCCGATACCAATATTTTTTCGATCCGCTCGGTTTTCACCTCTTTACGTTCCGAAAAACGGCAGCGGAGCAGGGTAATGGCATTTATACCTATTTCGGTACACTTTTCGGCAAACCATTCGATTCTGTCCATATTTTTAGTAGGGGCAATGGCTATATGTATTTTAATGGGACAGGGGCTTAGCGCTTGAATTTCTTCAACGATTTTTACACCGCATCGTTTGTGATGTGCGAGTGTGATAATTGCCTTATAAAATGTGCCTTTCCCGTCTGTGAGCATAATTTCAGTTCCTTCGGAGAGTCGGAGTACCTTTATGCAATGTTGGGATTCTTCTTCAGGTAATTCTTTGACGGATTTGATGTCCGGAGTATAAAATATGTGCATGAGTTGTATTTTTTTATGGTTATCCAATGATCATTCCAACAATTGTGGCAGACATGCAAGAAGCTAAAGTTCCGCATATCATAGCTAAAAATCCGTATCGGGTTAATGTCTTTCGCTGGTCGGGCGCTAATACGCCTATACCTCCGATTTGCATTCCGATAGAGCTGATGTTAGCAAAACCGCACAATGCGAATGTCGCTATAATTATCGATTTTTCTTGAATAAATGTTCCTGCATTTTTCAGTATGTTCAGATCGGCATAGGCGACAAATTCGTTTAATACGATTTTTGTCCCCAGTAAGCTTCCCACATATCCAGTGTCGGCATTACAAACCCCCATGATCCATGCTATGGGGGTAAATATCCATCCGATAAGAGTCTGAAAATTAAATATAACAGGATGCCCTGCCATTTCGGATAACCATCGGTTTAAACCTGTATAGTGTCCTATAAGGTCTCCCAACAGATAATTGAGTAAAGCAACCATAGCTATGAATACAAGAAGTAATGCGGCAACCGTTACGGCAAGTTTTAGCCCTTCTATAGCGCCGTTTGAAATAGCGTCCAGTATGTTTTTCCCTGCTTTATCTCGGGGAATAGAAACTTCGATATGAGAAAGCGGTTCGGTTTGAGGAATTATAATTTTAGAAAAAACGATAGCTCCCGGTGCTGCCATAACAGAAGCTGAAATGAGATATTTGGCAAATTGCAGACGTGCGGTAGGATCATCACCTCCCAACATTCCGATATATGCCGCCATAACACCTCCGGATATTGTCGCCATTCCGACACTCATTACGAGAAACATCTCGGATCGGTTCATAAAAGGAAGATACCGTTTTACCAATATAGGAGCTTCGCACATGCCTAAAAATATATTTCCGGCTACGGTGAGCCCTTCTGATCCGGACAGTCGGAATATTTTACGGATGCACCAGCCGACTCCTTGTACGATTCGCTGTATAATGTTTAGATAATAAAGTAAACTGATAAGCGCAGAGAAAAAAATGAGCGTCGGGAGTACTTGAAAAATAAAAATGTATCCGACTTTGGATGTGTCGAGTAAACTTCCTGCAAGAAAAGCTGTCCCTTGTCTGGTAAATTCGAGAATTTTTACGAATATTTTTCCGAGAAATTCAAAGAAAATTTGAAGTGCGGGAATATATAGCATCCCGAATGCCAATAAAATCTGAAGAGAAAGTCCTGTAACGACAATTTTCCAGTCTATTTTTTTTCGGTCCTTGCTTAATAGCCAAGCGATAAAAAGCAGAACGCATATTCCGAGTATTCCTCGTAGTACGGATGTTAATGTAAGTCCTTGTGCAGGAGTTATATACATATTGAATAAGATATTATTGATACCGGCAATATAAAAGAATTAATTTATATTGCCGGTAAATTTATTAAATATTTATCCTTGTTGAAAAGGATTTTATTCAAATTCTTTTGGATTATGCTTATATTTAAATACGATAGCAAATATAATTGCTACGAGCAGAGCATAGGAGGCGAAAACATACCAAGCAGATTGCCACTCGTTTACTTGCGGAATATTGCTGTTGAAATCTACAAAATAATTTACTACGGCTTGAGCTCCGAGAGTACCTATTGTTGCTCCGAATCCGTTAGTCATGATGACAAACAGTCCTTGTGCACTGGAACGGATCGATATATCGGTTTCTTTATCGACATATAAAGATCCTGATATGTTGAAAAAGTCGAAAGCGACACCGTAAACAATCATGGAGAGAATAAACATCCATACTCCGTCTCCGGGATTTCCGAGTCCGAATAGTCCGAACCGGAGTACCCATGCCAACATGGCAATTAACATTACCCGTTTAATCCCGAATCGTCGCAGAACAAATGGTATCAATAAGATACATAAAGTTTCTGAAATCTGAGATAGTGAAATTAATATGTTTGCATGTTGTACGCCGAATGTGTCGGCATATTCGGGAATAGAACCGAAACTGCTGATATATGGGTTTGCGAACCCGTTAGTTATCTGCAATGAAACCCCTAATAACATCGAGAAAATGAAAAAGATTGCCATCTTCCTTTGTTTGAACAAAGTAAATGCTCGTAATCCTAAAGCCTCGACCAATGATTTGGTGTTATCCCCTTTACTTGTCGGACAAGCAGGCAGGGTCAGAGCGTATAATGCATATACAACACCGATAAGGGCACATGCAAAGAATTGTCCGTATGTGTCTTGCAATCCCAAAAGATCGACTGTCCACATAGAGCAGATGAAGCCGATTGTACCGAAAATCCGGATGGGAGGGAAATTTTTTATAGTGTCCAATTTTGCTTTGTCGAGTGCGGTATATGCAACGGAGTTGGAAAGGGCTAATGTCGGCATATAAAAAGCTACACTTAGCGAATATAGTGTAAATAAAATCGGAAATTCGACATTTGTTCCATAACTCATTCCGTAATATCCTGCTGCGGCCATGAATGAAGCAGCGAGAAAATGGCTTAGACTCAATAGCTTCTGTGCCGGTATCCAACGATCGGCAATGATACCGAGTATTGCAGGCATAAATAAGGATACAATACCCTGCATTGCATAATACATTCCGATATGTGATGCTTGGTTAATACTTACGAGGTAACTTCCCATAGATGTAAGGTATGCCCCCCAAACAGCGAATTGCAGGAAGTTCATTATGATTAAGCGAAGTTTCACGTTCATAGCACTATTTTTTATGAAATTTAGTGTAGTTAATTGTTTTTCAGGTAAAAATCCGGTCTTGTAAACCGGGATTATTCCGGTATAGGCGGACAATTATCGTACAAAACTAATAAATATTTATTACTAACCTTGTTTCTGTTCCCGTTTTTTTAGTTCTTGTTGAATAAGGGCTGCTTTTTCGTATGCTTCCATACGGACGGCTTCTTCCAAACGTTCTTTTAACTCTTTTGTCGAATAGTCGTTAAGATGTTTACGTTTGACTGTTTTTGTTTCTTCTTTCTTTTTTTCTTTGGGTTCTTCCTGAAATATGATGCCGGCTTCGCTGATAATTTTTTCTGTAGTATAAATGGGTGATTGGGTACGCAAAGCAATAGCAATAGCATCAGATGTCCGTGAATCTATTCTGATTTGGCGAGTTCCGTCATCGAAAAGCAATTCAGATGAGAAAACACCGTCTTCATAGTGATAGACGAAAACTTCACGCAATCGAATTCCGAATCCTTGAGCGAAACTGGCAAACAGATCGTGAGTCATGGGACGAGGAGGAGTTAAATGTTCGAGTCGTATGGCAATAGACTGAGCTTCGGCAGTACCTATTATGATGGGAATACGCCGGTCTCCGTTTTCTTCTGCCAGTACGAGAGCATAAGCTCCATTTTGTATTTGGCTATATGTAATACCCATAACTTTGAGTTTTACCCGGTCATCCATGTTTGTTTGTTTTACTGTTTTATATAAGCAAATATAAATAATTTATTTGTGGATATGAAAACTTTTTTATCGAATGTTCTGTATTGAAAAATGACTGGAGGTATTGTCGATTTATCTTTTGTAAGGTTATCGTGTTTTGTTTATATTTGTAGTTTCGATAGATAATTAAAAAGGGAGATTATTATGTTCTGGGAATTTGTATTAAGATTGTTTGTTGCTGGAATCCTTGGTGCTATTATCGGACTTGAGCGAGAGTATCGGGCAAAGGAAGCCGGATTTAGGACACATTTTCTTGTTTCTTTGGGCAGTGCCCTTATTATGATTGTATCTCAATATGGTTTTCAGAATGTCTTAGGAATGCCGTCGATGAGCCTTGATCCGAGTCGTGTGGCTGCTCAAGTTGTTACTGGTATAGGTTTTATAGGGGCTGGCACGATAATTATACAGCGGCAGTTTGTGCGGGGACTGACTACTGCTGCCGGAATATGGGTTGCATCGGGCATAGGTTTAGCAATTGGTGGCGGAATGTATGGTGTAGGAATTGTGGCGACCTTTTTTACATTATTGGGATTAGAATTGTTGACGGTATTGTTTAAACGTATTGGTTTGCATAGTTCTTTTGTGCAGTTTTCTACCGGACAGCAAGAAAATTTGCAGAAGATAACCAATATGATAGCTCATTCCGAAGGCCGTATAACGAATTATTCGGCCCGTAAAGAATTTCAAGGAGATCGTCAGGTTTATTGTGTCAGTATGGTAATTAAAACTCGGGATAACGATAAAGAGGGAGATATTTTTACTTTTATCCAGAACCTTCCTGATTTGATGATTGAAAAAATAGAATGATTTTCAGGGTTTGCCTAAATCTTCGAATCCCTTATTTTGTTTCATCACTGTTTTGTTCTAACCACCAGTCGATCATTTTGCGTGCCAGACTTAATTTGTGAGGAAGTTCCGGTAAGTTATCTCGTGTATAAAATGCACCTGAGCTAAGTTCATCATCTTGCAGTTCGATTTTCCCACTTTCATAATCGGCTATGAATCCGACCATTAATCCACTTGGATAAGGCCATGACTGGCTACCGAAATAAGAAATGTTCTTTATCTTTAACTGAGTTTCTTCCATGACTTCTCTGGCGACACACTCTTCGAGATTTTCTCCGGTTTCCAGAAATCCGGCAACCAGACTATTGAATGTCCCTTTGAAATTACGTGCGTGAACTAATAAGATAGAATTTGTTTTTCGAATCAATACCAATATTGCTGTTGAAATGGCCGGGTATAATTCTTTTCCACAAGAAGGACATCGTTTCGTTATGTCATTCTTTAGTTTCATTAAGTTTCCGCATACCGGACAGAACCGACTGTTTTTGTCCCAATGGAGAATTTCAAAGGCTTTTCCGGCTGTGTTATATGATTCTTGCGGTAGATAATCGTAGGATGATCGTAAACCGATCCATTCATATTGCTCCGAGACAGAAATAGGTTTTGTCACTCTGAATGTTTTGGCTTGATGCCCTGGTACAGGTACATTTAAAACAGGAATATCCATTTCTCTTTTTATCGGAGACTCTGGCGTATAGGGTATTTGGTATTTTCCGTTTTTTTTCTCAATTAGTAATTGATCGTTATAAAAGATGAACCAGTATATTTTTTCGTTTGACATAATATGAGTGTTCATTGCTGATTTTCGATTTTGTCGTAAAGTTACGTATTATTATGCAACATTGTATGGGTTATGATTGTTATCGATAGATATAAGTCTGACGAGATTATTTTATCGGAAAATTTAAACAGGCTTTAAGTAAAAGAAAATTATTATGAAAAAAGTTGTAGATAGAGCTTCTTCAAGGGGCTATTTTGATCATGGTTGGTTAAAGACATACCACACTTTCAGTTTTGCAGATTATTATAATCCTACGAGGGTGCATTTCGGAGCATTACGTGTTTTGAATGACGATTGGGTTGCTCCTTCACAAGGATTTGGAGCGCATCCGCATAAAAATATGGAGGTTGTGTCTATTCCTTTGAAAGGAAAACTTCGTCATGGAGACAGTATTGCAAATACCCGGACAATTACTCCGGGAGATGTTCAGGTAATGAGTACCGGAAGCGGAATTTTGCATAGCGAATATAACGGTAGCGATAAAGAGCCTGTAGAATTTTTGCAAATATGGGTATTTCCGGATAGAGAAAATACTCCTCCGGAGTATAATAATTATAATATCAGAGGATTATTGAAAAAAAATGAATTGGCTCTGTTTATATCACCAGACGGTAGCACTCCGGCCTCTATTTTGCAGAATGCATGGTTTTCTATGGGAAAATTCGATGCAGGAAAGATTATTGATTATAAAATACATGATAAAAATATGGGTGTTTATATTTTTATTATTGAGGGGAAAATCGAGGTTGCAGAAGAGATTCTTTCGAAAAGAGACGGCATCGGAATTTGGGATGTTTCTGATCTAAAGATAAATATTATAGAACACTCTGATCTTTTATTAATAGAAGTGCCGATGATATCGTGATCTGAGAAATTGTATATTTTATATAAAAAAATATCCATAAGATTATTTTATGGATATTTTTTTATTATATCGCATTGATATTGAGAATTTTAGTTGTCTTTGAGTACTCGCTTGTGAAGCAATAATTTTATTTTACATATATGCATATAACTTCTTTCACTTACCCATATTCGAAAATACTATGAAAATTGTGAAGAATATTGAACAAAAGAGGCGGTACAAAAAATAGTTGAGTGATTTGTTTCTTGATTATAGGAAGTTACTATGTTGTCATACGGTTTGTGTATAACGTAATTTATGACAGTATAAGGTTAAATTTGAAAGTTTCTGATAAAGACTGATCTTTTTCGAATGAAAAGCTTTTTGTAAATGCAGCAATAATCTGACTACCAAGTAATAGCATTGTGGCGGATCTTTATTGTAGATATCTCTACAAAAGCATATACAGAGCCTTCGTCTTTGGGAAATATTGCAAGAAAAGTCCATCTAAAAAAAGGTGTAAAGGTGGTTTTAGTTGTACATGTTGTTAATAAATAAGTGTTTAAAAAATGTGTTTGTTGAGGTTTTCGACAATCCATTGAGCCCGCTTTACCGGTATTAGACGAGGAACGATGATTGTTTGGTATCCAAATTCTTCATATACGTTTTTTAGGGTATGATATGTGCGTTCAGCTTCTTTGAAGTCTTGCTTCCGTTCGGTATCATTCGTATAAATTTCTTCCCATGGGGGAAATAAAAAGACTTTCGGATTATATCTATATTCGTGTGCCGCTTTTTTTAGTGAAGTAGCTATGGGAATATTTATTAATCGGCAGTAACCTAAAATGTCGAGTATGCCTCTGTCAAAGAAACATGTTTTTTGTACATGAACAAGTTCTTCGAAATCGGTGATCGCATGCAAAAACATTAGTCGTGCATAACGGGAGACGTTATTCCATGGGACGGCATCTCCGAGGCTTTTTATTTGTTTTTGAATGATATTTCTTCCAGTTTCTTCGACGGTCAGGTACCCCATATCTGATAATAGCTTGAACACGGTCGATTTTCCACTACCTGGTCCTCCTGTAAGAATATAAAAATTAAGATTTTCCATTTGCATTATAAATTAAGTTTATGATTTTATTTTTGCCTTACAAAGTTCTTCTTCATAAAAATTCTGATATTATTTTTGTCTTTAAAATAATGTCTATCGAATTCGAAGATGAATAAAAATGAATTTATTATCGGTGTTTATGATATTATAAAGGAGATACCTCGGGGAAGTGTTGTGACATATGGTCAGGTAGCCCGACTATTGGGAAAGCCTCAGTGTTCTCGTATGGTGGGGCAGGCGATGTCTCGAGTTCCGAAAGAATTGCATCCATTTTGTCATCGGGTAATAAACAGTCAGGGACGGCTAGTTCCCGGCTGGGAAGAACAACGGAATTTACTTGAAAAAGAGGGTATAACTTTCAAAAAAAATGGTTGTGTAGATTTGAAAAAGCATAATTGGAGAGAAGTAGCAATATTGCCTAAAATGTGAAAGTTATAAACTATCGTTTTTTTGAAATAAAAATAAATGTCTGATTTGTATTTTTTTATCAGAAAATTATACGGGCTGTAAGAGAAAAGAAGAACTTGACAGAGAAAAAATAATTAGAAATGTACCCCGGAAATATTGTATTTAATTCCCGGGGAACATTTCAAATTATAAAGTCACCCCGGACTTGAAAATAGCGATTTCCCGGAATCCGTTCAATTCATTGTTTACACGCCTACCGCTTGCGACATCGATAACAAAACGAATAAATCGTTCGGCAATATCCTCCATAAGATCGTTTTCAACAAGCGATCCGGCGTTAAAATCGATCCATTTCGGTTTGTTTACTGCCAACTTACTATTAGTTGAGATTTTCATAGTCGGGACAAAAGAACCGAAAGGCGTTCCTCTTCCCGTAGTAAAAAGCACCAACTGGCAGCCTGCAGAAGCTAAAGCCGTAGCAGCCACCAAATCATTCCCCGGAGCACTTAAAAGATTCAGCCCCTTGGAATGAATACGCTCTCCATACATCAAAACATCCTTTACCGCCGATTTTCCGCATTTCTGAGTACACCCCAGCGACTTTTCCTCAAGAGTAGATATGCCTCCCGCCTTGTTTCCCGGTGACGGGTTCTCATAAACAGGTTGATTATTAGCCAAAAAATAGTCCTTAAAATCATTGATAAGATGTACCGTTTTATCGAATAACTCAGGCGTCTCGCAACGGTTCATTAAAATCGTTTCAGCGCCGAACATCTCAGGCACTTCGGTAAGAACAGATGTACCTCCCTGAGCAACCAGAAAATCAGAAAATACCCCCAAAAGAGGATTCGCCGTAATACCGGAAAATCCGTCTGATCCGCCGCACTTCAACCCAACTTTCAGTTCGCTTAAAGGAACTTCCACTCTTGCATCCTGAGAAGCGATATCGTATAATTGTCTCAAGATGTTCATGCCTTCCTCATATTCATCATCAACCTTCTGACACTCCATAAAGCGAATGCGCTCGGCATCATACTCCCCCAACAAATCCTTAAAAGCACTTAATTGATTATTCTCACAGCCCAACCCGACGACCAGTACTGCGCCGGCATTCGGGTGCAGTACCATATCTCGTAATATTTTGCGTGTATTCTCATGATCATTTCCCAGTTGAGAACATCCATAATTATGAGGAAAGGCAACTATTGCATCTACATTTACCTCCCCGGTCTCCCGGCGGAGAGAATCAGCCAGCCGGTTAACAATCCCGTTGACACATCCGACCGTAGGAATCACCCATATTTCATTCCGGATACCGACCTCACCGGTTTTACGACGATAACCCATAAAAGAAAGATTCCTGTTCGGAATATTCAGTTCCGCCAACTTAGGAGAATACGAATACTCCAGTACCCCCTCCAGATTCGTTTTGATATTCCTTTCATTGACCCAAGCACCTTTAGTGATTGCACAACGAGCATGCCCGATAGCATATCCGTATTTAATAATATCCTCGTTCTCGGCAAAATCTTTAAGTGCTACTTTATGACCGGCCGGAATATCTTCTTGTAGGAAAATCTCCTTTCCATCCACCGAGATACACACCCCCTTCTTCAAGGGATCTATGGCCACGGCAACATTATCAGCCGGATTTATTTTTAAAAATTTCAATCCCATATTTAAAGAATAGATTTAACAGATTCAATCATGCCCTTATCTTGAATCATTTGGAGATATTCGGACAACTTTTCGGTCAATCCCGGAATCAGATTTAAATCCTCCCCCCAGATAAATTCAGCACCTAACACCCCCTTAGCTACCTCCATAGGACATCCGTCAGCCCAAAGATTTTTCAATAAGTCTATAATCTCTTGGTCATCCTTAAGTACGATCTCGTCATTCCCCCGTTTTCCGCCTTTGTAATAGGTAACGATACCGGCTAAGCCTAAAACCAGACCCGAAGGCAATTCCTTTTTTCGTTCCAGGAAAATTTTCAATCCCGGCAAATCCCGAGTTTTAAACTTCGGAAAAGAATTAAGCATGATGCTGGTTACGAAATGTTTGACAAAAGGATTACGAAACCGTTCCATAACAGCATCGGCAAATTGAATCAACTCCTCCTTCGGAAGATCAAGAGTCTCAAGTAACTCACCATACATTACTTTTTTTACAAACTGTCCGATGACCGGATCTTCACAACATTCTTTTACGGTATTCAGTCCCGCCAAATATCCCACCGGAGACAAAACCGTATGAGGTCCGTTCAGCAAAGTAACTTTCCGATCATGATAAGGTTTTTCGCTCGGAACAAATAAAACATTCAAACCGGCCTTGTCTGCCGGAAACTCTTTCTCTACCGTTTTCGGAGCTTCGATAACCCATAAATGAAAAATCTCACCTTTAACAACCAACTTATCATCCAGCCCGATCCGGTCGAGAATTTGACCGATTGTATCGCGCGGATAACCCGGAACAATACGATCCACAAGCGTACAGTAAACGCCGCAGGCGGTATCGAACCAATGTTTAAAATCCTCCCCGAGATTCCATAGCTCGATATATTGATCGATACACTTTTTCAACACCTTTCCGTTATCGAAAATCAGTTCGCACGGAAAAATAATCAACCCCTTATCCATTGCACCATTAAACACTTTGAAACGATGGAACAGAAGTTGCGTCAATTTTCCCGGATAAGATTTAGCCGGCGCATCCTCCAGTTTACAAGAAGGATCAAAAGCGATTCCGGCCTCGGTAGTATTGGAAATGACGAAACGCATCTCAGGATTTTCGGCCAATTTCAAAAACTCATTATATTGCGCATAAGGATTCAATCCCCGGCTCACCACATCGATCAACTGGATGCTGTCCACTTCTTTACCGTTCTGTAACCCCTGTAAATTAACATGATATAAACCATCCTGTTCATTAAGCATATTGACCATGCCGTTTTCGAGAGGTTGAACGATAACAACGCTGCTATTGAATTCAGCCTTTTGATTCATGTTGTAAATGATCCAATCGACAAAAGCCCGTAAAAAATTGCCTTCACCGAATTGGATGATTCGTTCAGGATACTTGTTCGCTTGGACGTTGGTTCTGTTGAGCTGTTTCATAAGATAAAATTATTAGGTTGATATTAATTAATTTATATTGATTGAAAATCAAGGTAGAAGTCGATATTTTCACTTGTCAGAATATCTATCGGCATGAAATTTTTTCGTTTTATTTCATTTTTGAATATTTTATATTCACATAAGGCTTTCATCCCTCTATAACTTTGGATTTCGGGACGTTGGGCTAACAGATAATTGACTTTCCCCGATTTCAGGGCTTTGACATTTTTTTGTAGTAGGTCATATCCTATAAATTTTATACCTGAGATATTCATTTTCTCCAGATATTCCGTAATCAGATATACTTTTGAGTTGAATGTTATCGCTTCTCGTATATGGGGATGCTGTTTGAAAAAATCTTTTATAATTTTTAGATTGCGGGTATGATCTTGAGCATATATTTTAATAGAAAACAACTTGGCTGTAGGAAGATGTTCTTCTATATACCGTTTGAATCCATTTATTCGTAGTTCTGTTTGGTTAGAACCTTTATTCCCGGATCTGTAAACTTGAAAGATCGCAATTTCCGAGTTTGGAGAAGCATCGCTTAATAATAATTTGGCAGCAAGATAACCGCTTTGTAAAGAATCCATTCCGAAATAGGCAAGAGAATGTATTTCTTCCATATCCGAATCGATAAGAACGTATGGAATTTCTTGAATCTCTAATTGTTTTGCTAATGAAATGGACTGCTCTTTAAATATCGGGGCAAGTAAAACAGCATCCGGAGTCAGCTTTAGGACTGTTTCTATTGCTTTTTCGAACGATGTGCTGTCATATTGATTGAAAAATATCTGTTCTACAGAGATATTTAAGTCCAGAAACTCATGTGCTGCTTGATCTACTCCTTTTTTTATATCGCTCCAATATTCTCCCTCGTTAGATTCCGGTAATAATGTAACAAATGTGTATCTTTTTTTTGAAGCGAGAGCTGAAGCATAAATGTTGGGTTGATAATTTATCTCTTTGAGAACTTTTTCAACTTTTTCGCGGCTTTTAGCCGAAACCTCACCTCGGTTATGCAATACGCGATCGACTGTCCCGGTAGATACATTGGCTAAACGGGCAATATCTTTGATTCGTATTTTATCCGGCAAGCTTTTCATGTTGCTTATATATTGTTATTCGTGCGTGAACACGGTTTATAATTTGTAATTTCATCTGCAAATATACAGAATATTTTTGTGTTTCAAAAAAAAATCGTAATTTCGTGCCCGAACACGGAATTTATTTGATAGGGCTGTGTTTTCAATTTGCTATGTCGTTTTTTGCATTTATACATCATTTAAAAATACTCTATTATGAAAAACTTTATGGATGAAAATTTCTTGTTGCAAACGGAAACTGCACAGAAATTGTATCATGAACATGCGGCAAAAATGCCGATTATCGATTATCATTGCCACTTGATTCCGCAAATGGTTGCAGATGATCATAAGTTCAAATCGTTAACCGAAATTTGGTTGGGTGGAGATCATTATAAATGGCGTGCTATGCGTACCAATGGGGTAGAAGAACGCTATTGTACGGGAAAAGATACTTCTGATTGGGAGAAATTTGAGAAATGGGCAGAAACAGTTCCTTATACAATGCGTAATCCTCTTTATCATTGGACTCATTTAGAATTGAAAACTGCATTTGGTATCGATAAAGTGCTGAATCCTAAAACTGCCCGTGAAATTTATGACGAATGTAATGCTAAGTTAGCTTTGCCTGAATATTCTGCTCGAGGGATGATGCGCCGTTATCGTGTTGAGGTTGTATGTACAACTGATGATCCTGTAGATTCACTTGAATATCATATTAAAACTCGTGAAAGTGGCTTTGAGATTAAAATGCTTCCGACTTGGCGTCCTGATAAAGCCATGGCGGTAGAGATTCCTGCAGATTTTCGTGCTTATATAGAGAAATTGTCTGAAGTAAGCGGTATTGCAATTTCTACTTTTGACGATATGATTGCCGCATTGCGTAAGCGCCATGACTTTTTTGCGGAACAAGGTTGTAAACTTTCGGATCATGGTATAGAAGAATTTTATGCTGAAGACTATACTGATGCAGAAATCAAGACTATTTTCAATAAGGTTTACGGAGGAAAAGAACTGACTCGCGAGGAGATTCTGAAATTCAAATCGGCAATGTTGGTTGAATTTGGTGAAATGGATTATGAAAAGGGGTGGACTCAGCAATTTCATTACGGGGCTATTCGAAATAATAATACAAAAATGTTTAAGTTATTAGGTCCTGACACCGGTTTTGATTCTATCGGAGAATTTACGACAGCTAAAGCAATGTCCAAATTTTTGGATCGTTTAAATACTAAGGGAAAACTGACAAAGACGATTTTATATAATTTAAATCCATGTGCTAATGAGGTGATAGCTACCATGCTGGGAAATTTTCAGGATGGTACTATTCCGGGAAAGATACAGTTCGGCTCCGGATGGTGGTTCCTTGATCAAAAAGATGGTATGGAAAAGCAAATGAATGCTCTTTCTTTGTTAGGATTGTTGAGTCGTTTTGTAGGTATGCTTACCGATTCACGTAGTTTCCTTTCTTATCCTCGTCATGAATATTTCCGTCGTACTTTATGTAATTTGGTGGGTAAAGATGTCGAAAACGGAGAGATTCCTGTTTTAGAGATAGATCGGGTAAATCAGATGATAGAAGATATCAGCTATTATAATGCAAAAAAATTCTTTAATTTTTAATTAATCATATCTATTTGAAAGCTATATGAGCAAAAAAGTAGTCACATTCGGAGAAATCATGTTGCGGTTGGCCACACCGG
>ENA-OROP01000549-OROP01000549.1-human-gut-metagenome-genome-assembly--contig:-NODE-549-length-42086-cov-8.626419_pt1 | contig 42086 bp, 46 predicted proteins | sample MGYA00242132_ERZ509056 | MGnify/ENA primary metagenome ERZ509056 (study PRJEB26280, sample SAMEA2338768) | human gut metagenome | biome: human gut; feature: human-associated habitat; material: faeces...
TAAGCAACCAAAAATAATGAATAGTATTAAGTTAGATAAATGATTGATAGGAAACAAAACTATGCAAATTAAAAAACTCGCCTTCTCGCCCAGTTGGATTCTATTGGATAAACAAAAACAGAGTAGCTATTGCTACTCTAACACATAAGAATATTAAAATAATAAAACTAAATAATATTTATTTCCCCAACTTACTTTAGCTTAGAGGAAGTTACCTACCACGCTTGAGAATTACACATCAGAATTAAGGCAACTCATCAAATCCCCTCGCTAAAAACAGTCCACCGGACTGTTTTCTTTACGCTCGCCTTCGAGCCCACTGATATATAGAGGAAACAAACGAAAAAAACGAGCAACCAAATGGTTACTCGTTTTCTTTGGCTCCCCCAACTGGGCTCGAACCAGTGACATCATGATTAACAGTCATGCGCTCTCGGGGGTGTACCCCTTAATACCTATGTCACAAATTCACTTGCCTTTTTATTAATGTTTTCGGCTTTAGTCTATGAATTGTTTATAAGATGCTGCCATCATAATCTGAACTTTGTAATCTTTAAATACTAATATTTCTTCAAACAATTTACAGATTATCATTCTCTTCCTTTCAAGTGATGCATTTTCAAATTCTGAAGCCCAGCTTCTAAACTCTTCATAGTAAATATCAAGATTCCTGATTTCTGTTTCCTTGTTATTTAATTGATCTTTCAGAACAGAAATTTTTTCAGCAGTTTCAGACTCATTTTTATTAACGATATCAATTGCCGCCTTTAACTGTTCGGGTGTAAATACACTATCACCAGCCAAGGCATTTGTAATTTCTAAGGTTAAATCTGCGTGCTTTTTTGCAAGTTTTTGCATCTCTTTTTCAAGCTTCTTAATGTTTCCTTTTATCACAGAAATCTGCTTTCTATAATTTTTCTCAATAGCTGCATCTTTAGGTGTAGCTTTTATTTTTTCAAATGCACCATAAAGAGTTTCCAATACAAGGCTATCTATCCTCTGAGCTTGGTATACACTTTGTCCATCACAGCAACCTCTTTTCATTGCTTTTCCAGTACAAAGATATCTGTATCTTCTTCCACCATCAACAACTGTGCCATCTTTTCTTGTGTACTTATTCATAAATGAATTGGAACAAAGTCTTTTGCCACAGTGTCCACAATAGATGTTACCACCGAGCATTGTGTAGGATTTGGATTTTTGGGCAATCTGTTTCTTTTCATCAAACGACTTTCTTCTCTCACCTAATACTTTTTGTGCATTCTCATATTCTTTATCAGTTACTATCTGAAGTTCTTTGATTCTTTCCGAAGACACTCCACCTCTTACATAGTATCCACAATAAATCTTATTCTGCAGAATTCTCTTTACTGTAATTGCCTGAAACTGCGAACCGTTATGTGTACACAAATTTCTCTCGTTGAGGTAATCAGCCATTTTGTAAGAACCTATTCCCTCTTTTACTGTCTTTTCGAATATCAACCTGACTATTTCGGCTTCTTCTGGATTAACGATAAGAGTCTTGAGTTCCTTGTTCTTCTTATTTTTCATACCACTATTTACAAGCTTATATCCATAAGGAGCGCATCCACCTGTGAAAATTCCATCTTCTACAAGTTGACGGAGGCGAGTTTTTACACGCATGGATGTTTTCTCACTTTCTCCATTTGCCTGCCAAAAGCGTATGTAATTCATAAGTTTATCAACATGGCTTTCAAGTCTTTGTTCACCTTCATTTACACTCCATACTTCAATTCCATGTTGAATGAACCATTCTACCACGAAAGGTGTTTCATTATCAATTCTACCGAGTCTATCAAACATAAATACAAGTAGAATATCAAATTCATGTTTTTCAGCAGCAGACTTTAGTTCCTGAACAGCATCTCTGTCATTAGCTGAAACCTTAAATCCTGAAACGCCTTGTTCTTGAAATTCTTTCTTAATTACCCAGCCTGACTGATGTTCAGCAAACTCTCTGCAAGACTGTTTTTGCATTGGAATATCATTTTTATCAACTTGACCTTTGGTTGATACTCTGTATAAACAGTAAACTGTTTTCATATTTTCATTATTTAGTGTCGATTTAGTAGTTATCATAATTCCTCACTTTCTTTATACCGACACTATTGGTTAGTCATTGAGGATTCAACAACTATCTTGATTATACCATAATAATCGTATAATCTTTATACCAATAGTACATAAAAATCAAGTTTATTTATTATGAAAAATTGACCTTGTAAGAATCATATCTTGCAAGGTCATATATATATTTAGGAAGCTAAGCTACCACAAACTCTTGTTTCAAACAAATCAATTAATAAGTTTTCTACATCTTTAATTGCATTTGTTGATGGTGTTTCTTTTTTAAAGAATAGTTGTACATCCCCATTGTGAAATGTTAGTATATGTTCTTTATCTACATAGTCCCTGTTTTCCATTCGTTCAATCAACATGCTCATCCTCCATCTTTTTATCTCTATCTTCTTCAATATCAGTAATGTATTTATCTGACTCTGAAGCAACTCTACAAAGGCACATTACTAATACACCAATAAAACATCCTACTAATAGACCTACAATAAAGCTAACCATTTCAATCTCTCCCTTTTTGACAATCCAGACTTATACAAAGCCCTCTATTTATTTTTGCTAATGTTGTTTTATTTACTTCTCCGACTTTTTCTGTGAGTCTTGATTTATCAATTGTCCTTATCTGTTCAAGCATAACAATTGACTTTTTAGGTAAACAATCAGACTTAATCCTTATGTGGGTTGGCATCATATTCTTCTTGAATCGACTTGTTATCGGTGCAACTATTGTTGTTGGACTATAAAAGTTTCCTATATCATTTTGAATTATGATAACCGGTCTAACTCCGCCTTGTTCGCTACCTATATTCAGACTAAGGTCTGCATAATAAATCTCTCCCTTTTTCACTATCATAAATTTATACCTCCTATGTAACCGACAAGTGATTTTACACACTTGTCGGCTCAATCGTTTATGAAGAACTGCTTATATAAGCAGTTACGATTAACAAAGTAATTATGCTTTCCTATATATAAGGCTTATAGAAATACATTGGTTATTTTAAGAACAACTATATTTTTCTTTTTCCTATATATTAAGTGAAAAACACTTTTCTTTGCCTTAGTTAGTATTTATCCTCAATCTCCCCTAACTGGGAACATAACAGATGGTTGTGCATCAACCTCATTGGAATCTCACCACTCTGAGGATCTCCCAGAGCTGCCTTCGTATGTTGCGACGGTTTGTTCACGCTCGACTTTCGACCAGACAGAAGTATCATTATCCTTTCTACTTGTCATTGCCTTCTTAACATATACCTTGTTAAGTCAGAGTCCTGAAGTTCTATATAAAGTCCGCTCTTGTGGCTTGCTCTTTCGAGCAGCAGAAAGAAAGTACCTGTTATGCTGATATACAATTTTCAAGGTTCTTGAAGAAGTACAACTACTTCTTCTCACTTGTATACGGAACAAAATCAGCATCTTTACAACCCTTAAATTAAAAAGTTTTTTAATTTTTTTAAAATTCTTGCTTTTTTCTTGCTAATCATCTGTTGTGAAACTCTAAATTCTTTAGCACACTCACTTTCGCTTAACCCTTGATAAAACAGTAGATAAATAATTCTATAATCTGTTTCCTCTAGTTCTACCAATGCCTTTTGTAGTTTTTCGATTAATTCCTGTTTTTCCAAATCCTCATGCATCCAATTAAAATTGGATATAAACTCTTTGAAATTTTCATAAGTTCCATCATTACCACCTTTAAGTTGAGTAAACTGAATTTCATTTTTAAAAAACTTTTGATTTCTCTTTTCTATAACCCATTCAGTTCTTTTATAAACCCTTGCAATTTCTGGAGTTACATAGGTTTCTTCAAATTTATTTGTTAGCGTATTAAAAACGATAAGTTTTACTTTTTCTTTATTCATAATTTCCTCCGGATTGAATTTACTTTTCAGTTTTCAAATTCATCTGGAGGATCCCGAACCATCTTCATATTTTCACCTTTCCGGCAATATGAAGTGGACATAAAAAGGACTATGCGTTCTTTACGAAGCACACAGTCCTATACCAATACTCATGGCACAACAAGAAAAGGGTACTTCGTTATAACTTTCAGAATTTATATACATTCTAAAAGTTATATGAAATATCCACTCCAATTGCGCACTTAGAGCTATATTTGTTTTTAAAAATAAAAAAAGCCGAACTTCAACTGACAAAAGGTATAAAACCTCTTGTACTGTCAAAGTCCGGCTATTTGGTGTTACATCAATTATTGATGACCCGTTGCACGATACAATGTATTATTATATTCTTTTTGGTAACCTATATTTTGCGTATAGTATAGATTGTAAGCTAATCTGAATGATAAATCAACTTTAGATATCTTATGACAAAAAGGACATTTAAGTTCTATTATTCCTGATGCACCTTTAAACTTGTCAAACATCCTATGTTGACACACTGGGCATTTTACAATTATTTTAAATTTTGTTTTACAATCATTCATATAATCACTTCCTTTTTATGAATGATTAAGCTGTTCTGGATTCAACATCTGGAAATATATCAATAATATTTCCTACTGATACATTAGCATATTCCTTTAATAAACCGAGTTTCTGAAGTCTAATAGCAAGAGCTTCTTTTGATACTCCGAAAAGCTCTGACATTGCTTTAAATTTCAAAAATTCATATCTGTCTAAAACTGAATGCAATCGCTCTAGGCATCCTAATCCAAAAGTTCTTTCAAACACATTACAAACAAGAGCCTTAGGCATAAGCATTGCTGATGCCAACATATTTGCATTAACTTCATCTTCATTATAATATCTATCAAAACAATTTATATATTGTGGCTTTGATCTGTATTTGATACCATAATGTTCTGGATCTCTGCTGTTTAAAATATGGTGTGCAATTTCGTGAGCGACTGTAAAATTAAATCTTCCTTTGCACACATTTTTTAACGCTGAGTTAATAACTATTGTTTTACCATCAATCTCTATATACTTTTCTAAACCATCAGCTACATTAATCACTAACTCCATTGGAGAAAACGAAGTAAAGCCAAGCACTTCTGATTCTTCTCCAAAATCAATGAATATTATTTTAAATCCAAGTATTTTGGCAAGGTGTATTGGTTGCACCTTAAAAATACCTCTATCTATACCTAAACTTTTTCTATATTTTTCTATAACATCTGTTGCTATACATTCCACATTTTTGCTTGTTAATAACACTATTCTTTTTACTCCTTGTTCTTAATAATCTAGTTGAGTTATATTCGTAACTGTTATTTGTAAATCACCTCTATAAAGATAATCATTTGAAGGTAAGCACTTTAGAATGTGCTTGTATTATAACAGAACATTTGTTCGATGTCAAGAGCAAAGCAACACATTTTTATAAACAAGTATGTATATTAAAACCCAATCCATTATATAATGATTATAAACACAAAATATCAGAACATATTGCATCAACAATAGCTGAAAATGACTACAAATATGAATTATTAATCTGCTCTCTTTAAGTAAAAAAAGAGATTAAGACAAACATTACAGATAAAGTCTTAATTTAAGAATTATGAAATAACTTCTACAATAAATTACTAAAGCAAAAATTCCTCTCCATTAGAATAATTTCCAATGGAGAGGAACTCTTTTCACAACCTTTTAATACTTCTTTAGCAAATTACATGTAAAAACAATCATAGCACCTCGTCCCAAGAATAATCTTGCTTTCTTAACCCTGGAAGATTAATAAGACACGTTTGCCTATTTTGATATCCATAACTGTTACAACCACTATTAACAGTTAAAAATACATCTCTTTTTGCTCTAGTTAGTGCTACATAATATACACTTATTTCTTCTTCAAATTTTCGTTTCATATCCGGTACAAATAAGTTTTCACAATAACTAAATCCCTGATTACACCCCTCTAGACTCTGACAAATTTTACATACATGTTTACTTGGTGGAAAAACATGTGCACTCATCTGTGGAATAATAACGTAATCCCACTCTAATCCCTTTGAAGAATGAATAGTTGTTAATACTACTCTTTCATCCAAGTATTCCATCATATGTTTTAAACCCTTTGTTCCTAGGTGATAATCAATATTTATATATTTATCTTTTGCTGTACCTTCCCACGAACGAGATACTTCAAATAGTTTTTCCAATAACTTATACAAAGAATCAAATATATACTTTTTAGAATCATCAGAATACACTTCATTTTCTCGAGCTTTTATGCGTGATAAACACTTTTGCAAATCTCTAAAAACGGCCTTTTCATGTACGCATTCATGATATTCACTTACTGCAATTTTATAAAAATTTAAATACGCCTTATCGGTCTCAGCATACAACCCATTAAAAAAAGAAATACCTTTATTTTCCAAACTTTCAGCAATACTTTTCCCTTGCCATCCGGATCTAACCAATACTGCAACACTAGAATTGCGATCAATAATCTTTTCAATGCCTAAGGTTACAAAATTAATTTCTGCTTTCTCCCCTTTTAAACATTTAAGTAGAACTGTAGCCTCTATATCTAAATTCTTATATTCAGAAGCATAATTTCTTATGAATAGATCTAATCGTTTCATTCGTTCATTATTTTTAAAACGATAATTATTTTTAAATTTATATTCCACAGCATTGAATTGTTCTAATGCAATACCTAAAGCACCATCTATCGCACCCAAAAATCCATATATTTTTTGTATATCGTCGCCAAGAAAAACGATCTCATTATCTCCCGTTAATTTATTTATTAATAAATAACCTAATAAATTTGTATCTTGAAACTCGTCAATTATAATAAGTTGATAATACTTTTTATAAAAAGATGCAATCAAATCATTTTCAAGCAATTTGATTGCCGCAACCAATATTCCGTTATAGGTGATAACATTTTGACAAATCAATTTTTCACATATATTCCAATATGTATCTAATTTTTCGATTAAATCATCATAATTTACGTTTTTGATTACCTCTCCAAATTTTTTTAACTTAGATACGTCCGATGAAATAAGCAAACCTTGGTTACAAACTGCATCATCATCTAGAATCTGAAAATCATTTAAGTGTGAAAGATTGGTATTAAGAACATAACCATATTTAAATAGTAATTTCATTGCAAAATTATGATAATTTGCGACATCAACTTTTTTTAAATATTGTTGAGAATTAGAGATCAAGCTTGGTAATATTTCTCTCACCGAATCCTTAATACACATTGCTGCATTCACACTAAATGTCATCGCTAAAATATTCTTATTGCTTTTAATTTTTTCAGTACTTAGCATATAAGCAATTTTACTGACCATAGCAGTAGTTTTTCCACATCCTGCAGGTGCAGTAACTATTATCCTCTTAGCATTTGAAAAAATAAAATTTATTTGTTCCTCATCGCCAGAATGTTTTTCCTTTATTATTTCTTCTATCTCCATCAATGAACCTCTCTTTAAAGCAAATCAATAAGTTCATCAAAAGCTTTTGGTATGGTTGTTACATACTCTGCAAGCACAGCTCCTTTCGAAGCATTTTTTGAGCTTTTTAATTTTTCTAACTGTTTATCTTTTTGGCTACTCATTATATCCTCTTTTGTTTTACTATCTAAGTTGATTTCTTTCATTGCATTTTCTGGATCCTCAAGAAAACTATTTGCATCAAAATTTGCATCAATATCTAAACATTTTTGTTTTATTGATGAAATCATTCCTTTTAGCATTTCCAATTCCTTACAACATTTCAGATAATCAATCAATTCAAAAGAAGAATACACATCCTCCTCATAGTCCATCTCTTTTGTAAAATAAACATTTTCTTTTCCGCCATAACTTGATTCTTTATCTCTATCAATTATAGCCATAGCTTTAATACCAAATTCACTATATAATTGCATACACGGAATAACACTATCTGCACCATCCAATTTCACTACACCGATGCCACTATAATCTAAATCCAATTTTTTTCTTTTAGCAAATACGGGTAATGCTCCATTTTCTGTATCCCCCTCGACAAATATAATGCATTTACTAAACATAGCCTCTTTCAAATATAAATAATTATGAAGCATGTGCTTAACAAGTTTATTATCCAGTTCGATATTTTGCCCAGAAATAATATCAATCTCACTACTTGCGTGTTTTTTGTATATACGAACAAATTGCTTATAGTCATTCAATAATATATTTGGAGAATGTGTTGCAATAAATATCTGTCCTATTAATCCATCTACCTCAAATAGCTCCTGTAACAACAAAATAAACTCTTCATTATCATTATTCATTATTCTTTCTATTTTTTTCATCAAACTTCTTTGTCTATATGGATGTTGATGTATTTCTGGTTCATCTAATATTAAAAATATAGGAAATAGCTTTTTCCCATTTATTTGTAATAATCTCTCATTGAATTCCTCAGGCTTTCTTGTGATTTTGACATTATATATTTTGTCAATTATCTGTAATAAGATATTAAAAGCATACTGTATTCCTTCTCCTAAAGAACCAATCTCTCGACCATTTTCATCTCCAAGCATTAGAATTCTACAGATTATTTTATCCATAACAGGATCTAAATATGCATTAATTGAATCTCCTGTAATTGAATTAATACTTTTAATACTTTTATTGATATCAGCAATCACATTATCAATACTAGATCTGTTAAGTACATCTTTCTCTTCTATCCCTGTATTAGAAAGACTTTTTTGAATTAAATAATTTAATACTCTTCCTGAACCACTAGTTTTTCTAAAATCAATCTCCTTTGACGGCATACGTTGTGCATAGTAATAAACTACATTTAGTTTTCTAATAATTGAAGAACTAATTTTCGTCAAATTAGGAGTATCATGATAGTATATAATTCTTTCCTCAATCGAATCTTGTTTTGCTATAAGCGTAATAGCATTACTATCATCCACATCAAAATTATCTTCAAAAAAGCCGATAGCTTCGTCTTCATATTTTATAGTTATTACAACACGTATTGGTTCCAACACATTATTAAAATCTGATTCTGCAAATTTTCCAACACCAAAAAGAATGTTAATAAGTTCAAGGATATTTGTTTTACCAATATTGTTTTCACCAATAATAAAATTCAGTGATTTATCAAACGACACTTCTTTTTCTGACAAATTTCTATAATTTTTTATTTCTTTTATTTCGCTAATATACAACTGTCACCAATCTCCTATCTATAAAACTTTTCTATAATTCTAAAAAGTTTTAATAATTATTTTGTTCCCAATTGTAACTACAAGATATTACAGATCAACTAAAGTTTGAGGTAACAGAAACGATGCCATTCAAGAATTTTTCAACACTATGCTCTCTTGTGTAAATCCTAAAAAAGAGATATACAAACAATTATCTAAAACTTATAGCTGGTTATTCAGTTTGTGACGACTCTTTTTCATCATAATAACACGGAGTTCCTTACTTTTCAAAGTTATGTAAATAATTATCTAGTGATTCTTCTATAAGATTGGTTAGTCGTTCTATTTCACTAACATTATGTTTAGAATAAGTATTAATGATATATCGTGTATCTAAAAGTATTGCTAATACAAAATCATAATTTCTGTTATGATTATTCCAATTACCTGTTCCTACACTAACAAACTCATATGGATAATTATTACCTTTACTATCAAAAGGCAAGATGAACGCATTATATATTTTCTCGTCACCAATGTCAAATTTCTGTTGGATATATTCTCCATAAACAATTTGTTTTTCTATAGAAGACGTAGTAGGAAGATGCATAGGATTTCTTGTAATGCCATACTTATAATACTTTGCATCAATAATATAGTATTTATTATTAAACTTAATAATAGTATCTGGTTCTAAAGGACTACTTTCTTTTTTATAACCTTTATCTTGTAAAATATGCCAATTTGCATGAGGAAAATAAATCTCTTTATTTTCTTCACCAAAAATATGATCTATCATATTTTCCCAAATATACTCAAATTGATTAACACCAAAAGAGTCATTTAATTTATCGTTTGTGTTTTCATCTACATAACTAATAATATTTATCATACTTTGAAATAGCATTTTCTTATTATCATTGAAAGTATTGCCTAACGCTTCTTTTAGTATAATTAGAAATGCTTTTTTATTTAACTTTATAGATGGTTTTTTAGGCAGGATATCATTACTCAAAAAAAGCCATCCAAAGCGCGTAAAACTTTCATAAACACAATATTCATGGATCTTTGTAATAATATTATTATCCTTGATTTTATTTTTTCTTGTTACAAAATTCAAATATACTATATTGTTGTTATTGATTTGTGGAGTAATTTTTTGAATTGTGCGTTTCCAATTAACCTTGCCTTTGTTGTTTATATGGTAATCTACTTCCTTTTCTGTATAATATCCATGAGCAAGAAAATCATATATTATATATTGATATGATTGAATTGGCATAGATAAATTCATTTCACCAATAGAATTAAATGTTTTCTCTCCTTCACATCTTCCACTAAACCTATTTAAAGTAGCTAGCAAGCGAACAATATCTTTGCGAACTTGTTTCTCATCTTCTGATAATCTGTACCCTCTTGGAAATATAACGATTGGTTCTCCATTTATAAATTTCAATCCTACAAAATTATCAGATTGAGAATCACTTAATCGGCAATATTGTTTTAACATATTATTCTCCTAATTTAAGTATATCATATGATTCTATGATAATCTGTACTGCCTCTGAAAGTTGTTTTTCATCAGATAAATAATAACGATAGTTATGATTATAGGCACCTTTATCACTTTTACTATCTACTAAAGCTTCTAAACTTGGATCATTAGGTTTCTCGCACGAGACAACAATTTTGTCTTTCTTTAAATCAAGGTCAACAAAATTACTTCTTTTCATATTTGGCACAGAAAGACCTATGTAAGCCTTACTAGGTATCGAATAAGCAGTTACGTTATTTATTTTATCCTTAACTAATTTCATCAACTCTTCGTATAGTGATATCATATTTTCTTCTTTGTCAGACAAATACTCATCTACTGTAACATCTTGCAAATCAGTTCCAACCAATGTACTATCAAAGTTAAAATCATCTGAAAACACTTCAAACTTTACAGATTTAAAACCCTCTATCAAATCTTCAAGAGTCCTATATTGTGGTTTGAAAACCTCAGTCTTATCAAACTTAAACGCATCATTCCAAAGATACATAAGAACTTTTTCAGCAAAAGTTTCTTCATCATGTAAATCCTCTGGCTTTAAAAAATATGCACCTAAGCGATTATCTTCACTACCTAAGTTTCCTTCACCTAGTTCTATAATTTTATCATTAATTTTTTTGGTAAACTCACCCCATACCACTTTTGTATTACATATACTACTATTTGCATGGACAGCATTATCAACATCATTCTTTATAGATTTTAATCTCCATCTTCTTTTGAATGCTGTATCAAGTGTAAATACATTTTGATCCGCTGTGTTCATTGTTGCTAAAATAAATAAATTCTTTGGAATTTTTACACTATATGTTTCATCACCATAAACTTCTTTAGCTATATCAGCATTATTAATTCCGTAATCACTTTCACCATTCTCATTTCTATCCAACAATTGAAAAACTTCTCCAAATATTGCTGGAGCATTGCCTCTATTGATTTCTTCGATAATAAGATAATAATAATTATCTTTATCATTTTCAGCCTTCTTCATTATTCTGGTAAAAGGTCCTGGCGTAAAGGAATAACTAATTACCCCTTCCTTAGAGACAGGTAAGATTTGCCCGATAAAATCAGAATATGTATAGTCAGGATGAAATACTATTCTTTCCATATACTTTTCATCTCTGCAGTAATTCTGTTTTATATAATGACTCTTTCCACAACCTGGTACACCATAAAGTAGAATGTTTTCCCCTCTCAACAACTCAATATCTTTAACAAGGTTATTCTCATCCGTTTCTGCATCATCTACAATTGTATATCTATAAGGTCTATTATCGTAAATATTAAAATATGCATTAATATACTCAGATGTAAACTCTCCATTTTTGTCTTTGCAACTTATGAACGATGTATTGAAGTATTTGTTTTGATCTATTCTTTTATAACATGGTTCGAAATATCCATTATACCCTTTACCTACAGGATAGTATTTCATATTCAAACTTGCTGTAATAGAGTCAAGAGACACTTTCAATTCAACTGATGCAATCCAATCATATCCTGTAGGAGACAAACCAATGCCATCACCATAAACTAATACCAACCAAAAAATTTTTTTGTTTTCTTCGTTAGCTTTTTCAAAAGCACCCTTTAACCTATCAAAATATGCAGAGTTTGACTGATTAATATCTCTAATTACACAATCTTTTCCTGAACTATGATAAGTAGCATTATTGCTACTAAAAACATACCACAACAAATCACCATTTGGTTCGTCTTTTTCTCGTATTTCATATAAACCTTTAATGTTGATGTCTTCCTTTATATTATAAAACTTTTCTAAGAAGTGTGTAACCTTAACTCCCAAATTTGCCATAGTTATTCCTCACTTTTTAAATACTTTTTAATAACTTTTGCTATTACTCGGCTCAATAGTGGTGGAACCGAATTTCCTATCTGCATATAAGTTTTTGTATATGCACCTCTAAAAAAATAACCGTCTGGATAAGATTGAACTCTTGCTGCTTCTCTCGGGGTTAGCCCTCGTGCTTGATTTGGATGGATGTACATATTACAATCGAACTTCATATGTGCGGTAATAGTTTTACATACCTTATCGGGATCGAGCTTATAATACTTATCCTTGAATATATTATTTCTTCTAGTATAAGGCATAATATCTTTAATTTTTGGATCATCAGATTTATCACCTGGATTCAATCTGCCATAAATCTCTATATCCCTATCGTTGTTATATCTAGCTTTATGATTAAAAGCTAATTTGCATTTTTGACCCATGTTGATTAAATCCAAATAATCACTATCACAATGATTATAGTAATCAATTTTTCGTCCAGATACTTCTGTGTCTATCTCAGTAGAATTTCTCTTTCTTGAAGCTTCTAAAGGACGCAGCCCATATAATGCATCTGCTAATACATAGGAGTTTATTGAGTGTGATTGCTCCATTATTTCATCGAAAATATTATCATTATCTACACCGAGTCTGTTCCCGATAAATATTAATCTTTCTCTGTTTTGTGGGACACCGAAATTCTTTGCATTTAGTATTCTGCATGATACACTATAACCAATCCTTTGAAAATCTTCGATCACCTGCGATGAAGCTGATAACATACCTTTGACATTTTCCATTACAAAAAACTTTGGTTTTACGATAGTTAATACTTTAACATAACTTTTGTATAATTTGTTGCGTGGATCATCAATCAAACGTTGCCTATTTGCCATACTAAATCCTTGACAGGGAGGACCGCCTATAACAATATCTACATTGCTAAATCTCAATAACGAGTTTAGATTTGCAATAACATCATTTATATCTCCTAAAACAATATTTTCTCTAGGAATCTCCGGATGATTATGAGCATAGGTGTCAACACAACACGACTCAATATCATTCGCTAAACTGGTAATAAAACCATTTTGTGTAAAACCAAGCGATAATCCTCCAGCTCCACAGAATAAATCAATCATTTTGGGTGCATTCTTATCATAATTTTTTATTCTATAATTAATATAAGTATTGCAATACTTTGAAATAGGACAGGATGAACATTTTTTCTCTGAACAACAATCATCAAATAATGATGAGAGTAAGCCCACTTCCTCTTTAGAAAACAAATGTTCTTTATATGCTTTTCCTCTTCCATCAAGAACTTCATTATTAGTCGTTTCCGATAATTTTTGTATTACATCGTTGGAATTATCTGATTCCCTTTTAGGAACATATGAAAGTCTGAGTATTGCCAATATTTCTGCAATATCCACATCAAATTGGCTCATTATTCCCACTCTCCTAACTCTTCTAAATGATTTCTCACAGCTTGAGCAACCGCACGAGATACATTAACCGTTACAGCATTTCCAAACTGTTTATACGCTTGTGAGTCAGAAACAGGTATTATGAAATCATCACCAAAGCCTTGTAATCTAGCGCATTCTCTTGGTGTCAATCTTCTGACTCTACCATTTTGAGTAACATAATTATCTTGACACGCTCTATGCATCTTTGCCATTGTCGCACAAAGAGGCCTTGCAATTTTCAAGTCAATTTCAGATTTTGCTTTATATCCACCAGTTCCGTCAGACAATATTGTCGGCATAATTTTTTCAGATAAAAAGTATTTATCATCAACATCTTCTTCCAGCAAATCTTGCAATGTATTTTCTAAAGTTTGCTTTTTCGGAAAAATAAAATTAGCATTTTCGTTTGCGAAACAAACAATATATGTTCTATTTCTTGTTTGGGGGATACCATAATCAGCTGTATTTAAAACATCATAAAATACTTTATATCCCAAATCATTTTCTAAAATAGAAAGAATAGTTTTAAAAGTCTTTCCTTTGTTATGTGTTTTTAATGACCTAACATTTTCCAAAACAACCACACGTGGTTTTTCATTGTTATCAATTTTGTACTTCAAAATCTCTGCTATTCTGAAGAACAATGTACCTCTTGCATCTTCAAATCCTCTTTTTTCACCCATCATACTAAACGGCTGACAAGGGAATCCTCCAATCAACATATTAAATGCTGGCAACTCAGAAATTTCAATATTATTAATATCTCCTAAAACAATATAATTTCCGAAGTTTGCTTTATATGTTTGCACTGCATACTTATCAAAATCATTTGCCCATACCACATCATATCCAGTGTCTACAAATCCCTTATCTAATCCACCGCACCCGCTAAACAAAGATAAAATTCTCATTTTCTATCTTGCTCCTTTCGGGTTTTTATATATTCACGTATCCAAATTCCAATTTCTATAGAAGCTTTTTTTCCTTCGTTCTGTAAAAGATACATAAATTCTTCTTTGATATCTGGTTCAATTGCAATTTCAATTTTTGCTGTTTTTAATCGTCCAGCGGGTCTGCCATATACTTTCTTACTCATTTTTCTTACACCTACTAATATCATTTATATACATTTCTTATCAGGGCATAATCAGTATATCATACTGATTAAAAATTGACAATCCCTCAAAAGACAAATCTCTTAAATAATATATATCCCTATTTCGAGGGTACTACTTTTCTTTTAAAATATAAAGCAAACTACTATACTCGCCCCTAACCCTATAACGTTGTTCAGTTCTTACAAGTTCTGCTTTTCGTAAGTCTTTTATTGCTCGTCTGACTGTTGAAGGAGATAGTTTTGTATCCTCTGCAATACGATTTACAGATGGCCAGCATATACCGTCTTTGTTGGCTCTGTCATAAAGATATAAATAGACTACATATGCTCTGTGTGGTAAATCCATCTTGTAAATAAAATCAAGTCTGCCCATCGCTCACACCTCCCTCAGACTTCGCCACATTTGGCTTATGTGCCGACTTTTCTTCACACTCAGATACTTTCCCCATATCGGTTTCATCCTCAAATTCTGGCACATTAAATTCCTTTTTCTTTTCTGACATATTTTTTGCATTTGATTCTTTTGGTTTAGAATTATCTGTTGATTTCTTCAGTTCAACGCCCTCATCGCCTTTCTCTGATACTTCCTCTGGTGTATTTTGGCGAGTCACAGATTTTTCTTTTCTCTTAGGAACAATTAACTCTGGATGGTATTTATTTATAACTGCATCAAATAGTTCTTGTCTGTTCGCATACATGACTTCCCTGTTACAATTTTCTTCTACTATATATGATTCTTCAAAGTTAATCCCCCACTTAAAGAAAAGTTTTAGTTTCACTTTCATGGGATGAAACGCTGTTTTCATAACAACGAAAGTACCCTTTGGTAAATTCTTAAGTTCATCTGGTGTCATCAGAGGTCGCTCTATCATCTGAATAGACTGTGATGCATTATCCTTACCTCTGTTTACAGAACCTGACATTACGGTTCTGCTACCAAGTGCTTTAGATATTACTTCTGCAGATGTTGAGTTAGGAGCGAATCCACCAAAGATAGTTAGCTGTGTATTATCAACAATTACATCTGCTCCCTCTTTGCCATAATTTTTTTCAAGTTGCGCAAATGACTGTATTATTGGTACTATCTGTAATCGTCTTGAACGAGATGCAGAGAACATCATTTCTGCAGATTCTATCTTGGGCAAAGTTCCAAATTCATCACAGAAGAAAACGCAACGATTTTCAAGTTTACCACCATTCTCATCTGCTACTGAAAGGATTTCTCTGTATAACTGCTGAATGATAAGGCTTACCATAAAGAATTTACCGGGATCTTCTTCTGGCATAATTACAAAGATTGCACTTTTATTTTTACAGAATTCTTCTGCATCAAGTTCTGTATCAAAACAAAGCAACTGTTCCAACTCTGAATCGAGAAAAGCATTGAGTCTTGATAGTGCTGTACTCATAACAGACGCCATACTTTGATCACCAGAGTTCAAGGCTGCACCTGCAAACCATTTTGCTTTGTGATTCTCCGGAAGATGTTCCATAAGCTGTTGAAAGTAATTCTTGCTTTTAGGAGTAGGCTTTGCAAGTAATTCTTGTATGACTTTATATACAGAAACAATATGTCTTTCCTCTGGTTTACAAAACTCTGATACTAACAGAATTGATGCTGTGAGTAATCCCTCAGCAGAATCGTAGAAGTAGCTGTTCTGACCGAAATCACCACTTGTACCATTCATAATAATTGTTTTGCTTATAATCTTCGCATATTTCTCACATTTCGCTTTGTACACCAACTTTTCTGGATGCTGTTTGTATAAATCCATATACTTGTTTACAAGGTGCAAAAGATTATTACCATTACTTCGTGTTGGATTACGCAAGTCTATTACAGATATTTTGTAGCCATAATAATCTTCAGCAATAGTACCGTAGTTTCGTAGCAGATCCCCTTTTGTATCAGTCGTCAGAAAAGACATACCAGTAGCACAGGCATATTCAATGCAAGGATATAACCAATATGCTGTTTTACCAACACCAGCAGCACCAATCATAAGAGCATGGACATCTCCTGTATCTACCATTGCTATTGTTTTTCCTCTACTGTTTCTACAACCCACTACAATTCCTTGTTCTGTTGGTCTGGCTTTCTCATTCTTGCGCCATAATTCCGGTTCAAAAGGAATGTGTTTGTAGGTCTTTTTTATTTCTCCTCGCTTCGCCCATCGAGCTGTACCATGCTGTCCGTCACCAACAGTTTTGTTTTTTATGTTATTGAGATTATATCTGTTTGATAAAACCATAACACCAGAAATAAATGCAAATAGTAAACCTACTGCAATTATCATTATTGTTATTCCATCGTTTGACATTTGTTTTCACCTTCTTTCACTAAGTCCTCATTCCAATCTTTTAATTTTGGAATAAGGATTTTTACATTGTATTCCATATCTAAAAGTTTCTCTCTGATTCTTTCGTTTGCTTCTTGACCAGCTTTGTCATTATCGAAACAGAGAAAAACATTTTTAATGTGTGGATAATCTTCAAGACATTGAAAAAGCACCCTGTCTGATACAGAACAGGATGCTGCATATGAACTACCATTATTTTCACCATAGTGCATTGTCATATATGAAAGCATATCCACTGGAGATTCAAACAAATAAATATCTTCATTAGTTCCAATATGATGAAAGCTATACTCTGGTTCACTTCCAGCACAAGTGCCTTTGAACTTGTTTCCAGGATATGAACCTTTGAGATGTGCGTGTTTAGGAATTCCTTTTTTATCATATCCTACGAACACAATATTGTGATAGCTTACATCTTCATAAATCTTAGTTCTGTTTGCAAAGAATGAAACAATATACGGAGATATCTTTCTGTAGTCACAAAGATACTTATAGGTTCTTTTCATTCTGCTGTTTGCTTTAGGCAGTTTTAAAACCTTTTTCTGTTTCTTCTTCTCTGGTATATAGATGATCTGTCTGATATCTGTTCCAAGTAGAAATGCTACAGCTTCTCTGAAACTCATATTCATATACTTCATAACAAAACTTATTGTGTTACCACCGATTAGTTCATAATGATTATACCAGTAATTTTCTCTGATAGATATTTTCTGTCCACCATAGTTCCACTCCATTTCAGATCCTGACTTTCTTAGTGTTTCACCTTGTTTAATAAGCAAATCAGAAATACTTAGTTGTCCCACTCTTAAGATTTCATCATCAGAGTATTTTATATAACTCAAATTATCACTTCCATTCTTTTTATACATAGATATATACTATTATTTTTTCTGTATATTATAATATCTTACTATGGGTTATTCTATTACTCCTACCATGGTGACAGTACGGACTATCCACCATTTGGGTACAGTTATCTCTTGGTGGAGAATTTTATTTAAAAACAAATGGCATAAGGTTTTAATGTAAACCTTGTGCCATTTTCTTTTCTTCAATCTTCTGCATAATTTTCTTATCGACCTGTTGCTGTAGATTATCCTTGTTTTTATCATTAAGGCTGTTTCTGATAATTTTGCTAAGGTGGTGTAGCAGTCGGATTGATGTTAAGGCAATTGCAGGACTTCTACCACTATTGTAATGGTTTAATAAGTTAGTGGCATACTTATTACCTTGCAGAGATGCCATAGTCAGGTATAAGATTGCTTTTTCAACTTCTCCATTCTGTAATAACATCTTTCCAAGTAGATACTGTGCATACTGATTCCCGTCAGATGCTGACCTCTCAAGATAAAGCATTGCATTGTAATAGTTCTTCTTATCCAGATACATTTTCCCAATAAGATAATCAGCAAGTCTGTTTCCATCATCACTTGCACTTAATAAATATCTTCTCGCTGACAACAAATCTTTTGGAACAAACTCACCATCATAATACAACTTGCCCAGTTTATAATCTGCAAGAGTGGAACCTCTGTCAGACAAATCTTCAAGCATTTCTATTGCTCTGTCAATATTCTGTTCAATGTATTCACCTGAAAGTAGTTCCTTTGCAATAAGATACTGTGCATATAAATATCCTTGCTCAGCTGAACTAATAAGATATTCTAATCCTTCATCTATATTTTGTTCGCTTTTAATACCATAGAATATATCCTTGCCTAGTTTATACTGAGATACTGCATCACCTTGTTCAGCTTTAATATACTCAGTTTCGATATCATAATCTTCTTCAAGAGTTTCCGGTGGTTCTTTGAACACTTCATCGTCATCCATTTCAAGGTTAAACCTAATGAGATTAATATTCATAGCTTCTTTAATTACTACATTCTTGATAGGTTTAAACTCCTTGTTATCTACAAGAGGTATTCTCTCTGGCATTTCATCAGTGTAAGTCCTTATGATATTTTCTCTCTGATCATACCATAGGTCATATAGTTTTGATATGTTTTCATCATTTGAAAGTTCTCTCACTATATTATCTACTATATCTTTTACATCAGATTTCAGATAACCATAAACTTTTTTACCACTCGTTTTCGCAAGTTTGTCACCAAGTTTTACAAGTAGTTCTTCAACAACCTTGTTATCATAACTACCATCATTGATTTTAAAAACTATATCAGCAATTATTTTTCTGCTATCAGCTCTAATAGTATCTCTCTGTTCTGTTTGCCTGTCATAGATTGAGTAGAGGTCATCAGCAAAAATATCTCTAGCTAAAGATGAACGAATATTTTCAACACCTTTTTGTGATAGATAACCCTCACTTGGATTTTCAGAATAAACAATCATATGAACATGAGGATGGTGACCTTCATTATGAAATGCTGCATACCATTTAATATTAGACATTGGAATCTTAAAATTTTTAGATAAAGTTTCTGTCTGTGTGCGAAGCATATCTCTCCATCTCTCGCCTGTATTAAAACCAAGCCTTTCTGCATCTTCTCTTTTCAGAGAAATAATTGCAGTCCAGATATTACCTTTGTAATTATTCAGATTGTCCATTACTTTTGTAAGCTGCACAGGGACACCCTCATCAGTAAACAAACCATGAGAACCGAATCTCTCTGCTCTTGGTCTGGTTGCAATATATTTTGCATAGTTTTCTCTTTCCTCTATTTCATAAGCATAATCTTCTATAGCTCTTGAAATAAATTCGGAGGCACTGCCTATGGTCTGAGTATCAAGGTAATCCTGATACTCAAACATATTTTTAGCGTCTGGAAAATCTTTCAAAATTTTTTCTATAACATTTTTCTGCTGTATTGTAACAGGAAGATACTTTTTAGAATCATCTATTTTATCAACACCATCACGAGTTGCAACATACTTTGCATATCCACCAGCAGATTGTTTTCTGTTAGGTTTCAGATATTTAAATTTAGTAATTATCTTTGCCATAACTTTATGCCTTGTTCTGCCATTTCATAGCATCTTCAAATCTATAGTTGCCATTATTCTTTTTGATTGCTTTAATACAAGCACCTCTCATACTATCAATGTCTGTCATATTAACATCATTAGCAAAAGCAATTACATTCATAGCAACAGCGAGTTCAACACTTAATTTAAATAATAACCTATTAGTTCTTTCTGTGCTCTCTTTTACTATTGACTTGAGAGTTGATGTCAGAATATTAGGAAGATACTTTTCGTTGTTCTCAGTTGAAATATATCCTACATAAAAGATTATTGCCTTCTCTATAAACTCGCTTCGACTTTTACAATCATCACTCTTATACATATTTTCAACTAACTTAAGACTTTCCGGATTTACCCATAACGGAAATTTTACTTTGTTTTCAAATTTGTTTTCAGTCATTAATACACCTCCTGTTTTGTTACAACTCCTTTTGCAACTCGCCATAAATGGCTTTAACTTCTCGTTTTTAGGTTTTACAACTCCTATCACAACTCCTTTTGCAGTTTTACAACCCCTTTTGTAAACTGTGTAGAAGCGGCTTAACGGTGGGCATTGCCCACCGTTGTAACCCGAAACGGGGAGTTTACAACCCCGTTTCTTTCACCTGCTTTTTTATCGACCTTGTCGATTACCTATAAATAGTCTGAATTCATAGTAAAATGGCTATGAATTCCACTTCAGAATTTGCCTATTATCTTACCCTCGATCTGCTCAAAATTACAGTCTGTGTATGACAGATTGTGTTCTACCACTTCTCTGTTCATAACATTAAACATATCCTGTTCAAGATAATATGATGTTAGTCTGACATTATCATTTAGGCTATCAAAGCAAATCCATTCTGGACTTGTAGGTGTGTCCTTTACAAAAATATCAAGTACAATCTGTGGTTCTCTATTTTTGAAACAGATTACTGCATTTATTTTTATACAACCAACTATCATAGTTGCCACTAGCTGTTCTTCGATTTCTGACATACCTATCATCTTTTTCTTAACTTCACAGGCAGACATATATCGTCTATAACAGTATCGTTCACCTAAATCTTTCTTAAGTTGTTTCCTCAAATTCATAATGTCATATCACCAAACCTCTCATTCTCATCATCCACAAAGCCAAATAGAGATGGCTGTTTCTCTGGATGTTCTTCAAGATATCTCTCGGCACTATCGTTTACTGCCTTGTTGAGAACATCAATGTCGAGTCCACAGTCAAGATAACCTTGAGCAACAGTATCATAGTAACCCTCACTCGGCAGACCGAAGTTTTGTTTTAGATCCATAATGTAAACCATAGCAGATATATCTCTGCCACCAACATTTACATTGATATCATCCTTGAAGTATGAGTTAGGATATCCCTCATACCTATCAAGCATCAGTTCATCATAGGAATTTATCTTCCATAATGCTACTGGCACACTTGAATTTTCTTTCGGTGCAATGGTAGCAAAGGAACAGTTTGGTCTGCCCTTAAACTGCAATTCGTAATTCTTAATCTCTCCTGTTGTAATTAGTTTTGCAGTTGGGCATCTGTAACTCATCTGTTCCAGATTAAGATTACTACCATATGCAACATATAATCTACTCAAAAATAATTCTCCTTTCCTTTACATCGACATAGTAAAATCCGAACTTTCTTCTACTTCTTCAGCAGATTCAAGTTCGGATTCCGTTTCAGTATTTTCTTCAGTTTCATTTTCTTCTGCACACCTCTGTGCTAACCTTTCCTTTTGTAGTTCAGCTTGAGCAGGATCTTTCCAAGCAATGTTCCCATCAAGATTTTTTAGTAGATGAGTCCTTGCTGTCTTAAACTCATCACCAATCATACCAAGACGAAGGAGCCATGTTCTGAAAGTATATTTCTCATTACTTGAATGAGTTTTATTCCTCATAGCTCTTTTCTGTATTAATGCCTGATGACTTATTGCAAGAGCAAGCTGAACATATGACTTTACCTTTCCAGCGTGTAGTGTGCTATTGAACAGACGGAACTCTACAGTACCTTTACTGAAAACAGAATGTAGGTTAAGTGCATGGTATCTTGTATCATCATAATGCATCCAGCTTCTGTCCTCACCATCGTACCACATCTCTCTTATCTGTTCCATTGATAGTGGTGGTCGCTTATTAATTTCATCAAGAAACTTAGTGTCAGCTTTCTCACAATAATGCTCACGCCTTACATTTACATCAAGAGCTTTGTATAACAAATCTTCTTTTGATGCCATAATGTTTACGATATTACGAAGTGTTTTAGGTGTATGACTTGAGGCATCAACATGAACATGAATTCCACACCTACCATTAACTCTTGCACCGGCATTTCTTAATGCTCGAACAAGCTCCTGCAAGGTTTCAATATCTTTATACTGACATATTGGAGAAACGAACTCAACAGAGTACAGTTGACTTGCTCTTTCTCCCTGACGATTAACACATTCAATACTTGAGTCACGCATTATTTTCCAGTTTCTATCTTCTGGATCTCTTATACTATATGAGTCATAGCCACCACCTACATGAGTTGCTGTGGTATGAAAATAACCGGCAATTACCTTTGCTGCAGTAGCTCTGGTAATGCCGGTCATCTCAATTTCTATTCCCCAATTTTGACTTCTCAAGAACTAACCTCACTTTCCACCTTTGGTTTCTTAGGTTTTGGACTAGGCTTATTCTTTTCTCTCATATCTATGAAATCTCTTACTGTTAGTGGCACATGCTTTGTGTACATCCCATCTACAGACTTTATAATTTCTTCTGAAAAATCCAAGTCTTTCTGTCCCATATACATTTTTATGGCAGAGAGTTTCTCATCATCATAATTAAATGTTACATTTACCTTTCTCAAAGCACTCACCCCATTTCCATTATAGGTTCATCATCGTAAATGTCATCATTAGAAAAATCTGCCCCCAACATTCCAAACATATTTTCAAGTTGTTTGTTAGGTGAACATTTTTTTGGAGCATACATAGCATAGGTCGTGGTCTGAACACAATCCTCAAAAGCAATTAAGTCATCGGTTTCCTTAACGCTTTTTTCATACTCATCCTGAGATTTTCTATTTATGTCATCAGTATTATTTTTTGTTATCTTTCGTTTTTTCATCTTTATCAACCTCCGTCACATATTTCATATTCGGTATTTTAAGCCACTTTGACCAACCTCGTCCTACAAGTTTAGTTTTTACAACACCATAGGCAGTACCTTGTGCCTCAACAACATAACCATCACCAATATAAACTCCGATATGTCCGGGCATCCAAACAGCAAGACCGGGTATCTCCGGAATGGCAGAAATATCGCCGGTTTCCTTAACATTGTCCCAGATTGATGATGCACTACAGTCTTGGAAGTTATTCGAACCCACAGTTATCTCCCCACTTTTAGGGTTATACCACATATATGATTTGATTAAACCTATACAGTCAGTTACTCTTTTTCCTATCCACTTTTCACCAACAGTTCGCATTGATCCACCCGCTTCTGTATCACCGGGATATTGTTTAGCCATTTTATCAAGATATTTTATTGAACATATCTGACCATAGCCACCCCATACATATCCCCAACCATTACTTTCAGCATTCTTACACCATTCAACTATATCAATGTTATTCTTGATTGTCTTATCGGTAAAACCTGAAATATCAATCTTTGAACCTTTGATTGAAGTCATCATCTTCTTAATTTCATCAGATTTTATTTCAGTATTGAATTCCTTGTTTATATTTTTTACGAGTGCTTCATCTGTAATATCCTTTTTGAAACACTTTACAAACTTATCAATAAAGTCACTACTATGCTTATCTGAAAAGTAAAAAAGGTATATTACTTCTGCCTGTTTATTGTACTTTGACAGTTTCTTATCCTTTAACTTATTTTCAATTTTCTCAATAGTATTATTGATTTGTTCGAGTTCTTCTTTGTGCTGAGCTTCAAACTGTGTCTGGATACTCTGGTTAAGTGATGTTGTGTCAATGTTTAAGTCATCATTAAAAAATGAACAAACAGCAATAATCGGCAGTGCAAGTATTAGGACAATTCCTATTACTACACCACCGACTGTTTTTAATACCTTTGGATTTGTAAACAGGGCAACTGCTATTTTCTTCAAAGCTGCACCTACTGTTACAGACATTATATCACCTCGCTTATTAGCAAAAAAAAGCCGACATTTCTGTCAGCTTTTAAAACTATGATAATCAATTTCAATCCTACTATCATAGTCAAATCGTTCACCTTTTTGAAATACTATTCTATCATTGATTTTGATTTCTTTAATACTTTTATCTCTATATATCCACCCTGTTGTCAAATCATTTAAGGCTCTCGTATAAATGTTTGTAAAACCTTGCTTAAACAACTCATTAACAACATCTTGATAATCTTTATTTATAAGCTTACTGCTACTCATATTCATTGTGATTTGTTTTTTTGAATGAACGAATATTATAATTTCAGCATCATAAGGATATTCAGAATCTGGATCTATTTTCGAGTTACCATTAATCGTCATTTTTGCTATCTTGCCATCGGTGTATGAACTACCAACATAAATATCATTAAGTGGTATTACATTGCAGTTCTTGTATCCTTTTGCTTTAATAATTCTTATTATAGTTTCAGCATCATATTTCTTTAAGTCATTCAAACAAATCCCAAAAGGTATATTTTTATGGTTGAACAAAAGTGCTTTTGCTCTTTTCTTATATATTTTCCTAGAGTTTTTTCTTTCTTTTTTTCTTGCTTCCTTTAGTTCTTTTTTTATACTTTCTTTTTCAGATTCTTCACGCATTGCTTTTGCAAAAGCATTCTCTATTTTTTGCTCAGCAATTAATGTTAATCCCATCAAACATTCAGCTATAAAAGAATCTTCTTCTGTATCTGATGGGTTCAAAGAATCAGAAAAGGAATCATAATTTATTATTTCATCTTCACCATAATAAGTTCCTGAACCATCTTGGTTTCTATACCCACTTACTGAACCACTTCCATAATATGAAATTGAACCATCCGAATTCTTCCAACCATAACTTCCATCACTACCAGAAAAACTTTTAGAACCATCTGAATTAGTATAGCCATAACTACCATCATCACCATAATAAGACTCATTATCATCCGAGTTAAGATACTCCCAACCTTTATCAATGTTAGACATAATATTCTCCAAGAAATTTACAAACTAAACTTTATTAGATTATAACATTATCACAAATGCAAAGTCAATGAATTTACCTTCCCCCAGCACTACCAAATAGTTCTGACTTGTATTCTGGGGCCTTAACCATAAGAAGAAATCTTTCGTTACCACAACGATAAAAGCAAGTACCTCTTTCAGAGAACCGAATCAAGCCATACTCGTTTGGTTCAAGCATAAGTGCATCTTGAAAGTCCTTTGGATTAATATTTCCAGGATAGAACAGATACACATGAGTAGGGATTGAAAACAGGGGCTTTGTAAACTCCTTAATTTACGGCAATAAGAAATCCTCGATATTCTGACTAGCTATGATAACAGCAGAGTCCTTTTTACGAACTCGTTTCATAGCATTTCGAATATACTCAATGGCAGTTAAGTTTGTAAGAAACAAATAAAGCTCATCAATACTTGCTACTGTGTTACCCTCACCGAGAAGTTTATTGCTCATATAGGATAAGATATTAAATAACATTGCGTCCTTTAATCTTTTATTTGTGTCAAGTAAACCCTTAACACCAAAGCAGAGGAGTTTATCATCTGTGATGTTGCTATAACCATTGAAATACTGCGATTCTGAACCTATGCACATACTGTGAATTGCAAGACAGATTTCTCGTAAAATTTCTTTCGTATATAGGCTGTTTTCACCTTCTTTGAAGTTCTCATATTCATTCTTACACACAACGTAGAAGTCAGACATAATTGGATAATCTGTTGGTCTGAGTCTGCTATAATCTGTGTTATCATTGATACCAAACTTTGTGTACAGTTTTGTCAGCATAATCTCAATAGTATCAAGCTGTGCATCAGTAAAATCCTTGTATGCTCTGAAGAAGTCTTTCAGAAATGCAATGTGCTGTGAGAGTTTAGTGTTTTTCAAGAAAGTATTTGGGCAACGTGATGTTGCATCCATAATGCTTGTTGCAGTATTACTTTCATAATTCTCATCAGAATTTCCCCATGTCTTTGGTTCAAGAGGATTAATGATGTGTCTGCCATCCATAAAATCAATATAACAGCCACCGAGATTGTTAACTAAATCTCTGTACTCGGCTTCTGGGTCAAGACAAATAAGGGACTTTCCACTCTCTCTGATATTTGTCAGAAGAAGTTTAAGCAGATAAGACTTACCCTGTCCAGAGTTACCGAGAATAAGAACATTACTATTTGTTTTGTCATCTGTTCTAGCGTCAAAATCAACAAGGATATTTGTGCCATATTTATCCTTACCAATATACAGTCCTTTTGAATCTGTCTTGCCTGAATAGTTAAATGGAAACAAATTAGCAACAGATGATGCCGGTAATACTCTTTCGAATAATGAGCCAAACTGATTATTACCAACTGGTGTTACTGAGAGGAAACCTTCCTGCTGACGAAGTGTGAGCTTGTCATATTCAATTTTGGAACGAGTAAGCTCCATACTGATTTCTGTTTGTAAATCCTTTAACTTCTGTTTTGAAATTGCACATAACTCTATGAATACTGCTGTGTGTAGCAGAGGTTCTTTGTTTCGTCTTAGGTTTACCATAAGAGTAGTTACATCCTGTAAGTTACCTTCTGCTTCAATAGTTTCATTCACATTGTTACCGGTACTCTGGAGTTTGTTCTTTCTTGTAGCATTCTGAACAATCTTTCTCTGCTCTATTGATGATACTAGTCTGTTGTATATATGAAGAGTAACACCATTTCTATCTCCTATCTGTGAGAGGATAACTTGTTCTTCTGTTGATGGTGGGTACTCCTTTATAGCCCATATACATCTGTAGCTATCACCAACATAATAGAAGTCACTTTTAAATTTTATAGTTGGTGGAAGTATCATATCAAAGAAATCCTTTGTGTTGATTACTTCCTGTTGTTCTGGTGTCAGTTGTTTTTTCTTTCTTTTGAATAGTTTCATTTATACCTCCTTGCGTTTACAAACACAGAAGGTATCAGTCATTCTGCATTTGCATAACGACTGATTTTAGTTATTAATTTTCGTAAGCTATTACAAGTAATCTTTCATCATCACTTGCATTTGTGCAAGTAGAAAGCGTAAGGAGCTTGTGGTACATACTTGGTTTTAGTCCTGTACTGTAGAGAGAATGTTCATTTGCATATGCCACTCTCTTGCAGAACTTCTCTGCAGATTCAGCACTAACAAACTTGTACCAATCATCATTAACTGATGTTTTAATAACGGAAAACACAGTATATTTTCTGACACCACTCTTGGTGTCAAAGATAATTGTAGGATGTGAATCTCTATAAGACTTATTTTCGTAGTTCATAAGACCACCAAACATACTACCGTCATTCATATGGTGTCCGTAGATAATCATATTTTCGCTATCAAGAGAACAACGATAATCAAGGAATGGTGTACCATTAAAACTATAATTACCATTAAAATCTCTTGACAGATATTTCTGGTGGTCAGCAAGTGACTGCATAATAGGGTATGAAATGCTAGTACCATTGATGCTTAACCAACCTACACATTCATTGTTTTGGTCTGTTAACACTGAAACATCATGACTATATAAATAACTACCACCACTCTCTGGTGATGAGTTATTCTTGTTTTTTTCATCTACCGGAACTGTAACAGATACACTATTTTCAAATTCTCTGAATTTTTCTTCAGCCTGTACTTTCATATCATTGAAACACATTGAAAATACACAAGCACCAATAATGACTGCAAAAATACCTATGATAACACCAAACTGTATCTTGTCCTTTAACTTCATTTTTTCCTTATTCATTTTTATCATCCTTTACATACTGCAATCCATCATAGTCGTTAATGTTCTCTCCATTCTTTGATGCTCCAAGATAGATTGCAAGGAATCTTTTGATCTTAGACTTATCAAGTCTGTCAATGTCAAACCCCTGCTCTGAGATAATTTTCTCAACTCTATTGGCAACAGTTCTGTTCTGTTCATACTTTGTACCTTTGCACCTTACTACAAATACAAACTGTCTTGCTGTTGCTGTATCAGACTGAATCTCATCAAGAAATTCATAGTCCTTTTTCAGAAGTTTCTTTATCTTATCGTTCTGTTCATCTTCTATTCTTTCATTGATATATGCTTTGTTGCTGTCAAAGCATTCACTTGAATCTGTACAAGATATTTCAATGTCTGGCACAGCTGACAGCACCATCATTAAATGACGAATTTTTATTTCAATATTCTCATGAGATAGTACTGAAATATTAATAGGTTGAACAGAAAAAAAGACCAATTCATCTTTCCCCACATGAAGACCAAGCTTTGTAAAAGTCTTAATTCCAAGCAAGTCCTGAACTGATCTACCCTTTCTTTTTACTTTTCCCTTACTCAATTCTTACACCTCCACTTAAATTCCTGTTGAGTAGTTATAAAATACTTTACTGCGTATCGGATAAAATCAAGTATTGTTGTATCATCAAGCCTAATCGACAAGAATGCAAAACATAGTGTCAATGCAAGAGGAAGAACAAAGAATGTCTGTGACATTATAATTACTGAAAGTAATACAGACACACAGATAATTGCAAAATCCCTTAAAGACCAAAGCCAAAGGCTAGCTGATGCTTTAAGGTTTTGTGGATATAAATAGGTCTGTTTCATTTTTCTACCTCCTATGCTACTGCTTTCGCAACAGATCTTGTAAGGTTTACCGCTGTTGTAGTTGTATGAATAACACTCATCATATTAACCTTTACACTTGAATCAAGTCCGAACTGTTGTGCTATTCTTGGTACTTCATTAGCGGCAAGCATTACACCAAGACCAAGTAGCATATTATCTTTAAATGTCAATAGTCCTAAGAACAGCAGAGTAGTTTGCATAAATGTTGTTAGACAAAGAGCGGCAATCTGTTTCATCCACTGGTTGAAGCCATCCTGATAACCTCTTGGAATACTGAACATATAAAGACTGCCTACTGCCATTTGAATTATGAGAATACCACCCCTCTTGATATTGGCAAAAAATATCTTAATAACACAATAAGCGAATGCTATTAGAGAAAGGATATTGAAAAGTCCTAACTGAATATCTTGTGACATTGCGAATGATCCCTTAAGGACTGATGTTGACTGTCCGGCTAAATCTAAAGACTGATTACTACCAGCAATTGCTGACAAATCATGCCCAAAGGTATTTTGCAAACTAACACAAAACTTATATAAGTTTACAGGCACTACTGTAAACAGTGAAACTGCAAAGAAACCCTTAATTGCATTTATAGCCGTTGTCTTAATACTTGCTCTGCCATTCTGGTACTCAATAGCTGTATCGAATACAGCTACTACAAGACCTGTGGTAAACAATGCCCACGCAAACATTGTGAATAGGTTTAGAGTTGCCGATACCCAGCTTAAGTCAAATATCTCTGCACCCATTTTATTCATCGATGTAAAGAAGTCAGCTACAGCGGTATATATCTGGGTATATATCCACTGAAGTAGTGTATCAAATATGGCATTGGAAATTTGTGTACCAAGAGTATCCCATACAGAGCCTATGGCTTCACCAATTCCACCTATAAAATCTCCTATCCAATCAAACAATTATTTTCACCTCCAATGGGTACAGCATTTAACTGTACCCAACTTATTTTTATTTAGCCAAGTACAGTCCAGATATACAGTGGTGCTGTAAGTGTAAATACTAGACAACCGAATAAGATTGCAGGAGCAGCAAACTCAAACTGACCATGTTTTCTATAATCAAAATATGCTGTACCAAGTTTTACAAAGAATAGAATGGCAAGAATCATATCTACTACTGGGAATATAACATTGTTTACTACACTTTTAATCTGACTCTGTGCCTTGGTCCATGTTGATTGGATTGCAGAACTTACATTTCCTGCTGCAAATACTGGAATAATAGAAACACCTATAATTACTGCTATAAAAAGACAAATACTTACAATTTTAAAAATTTTCTTTCTTTTAACATTCATCATTAGATTACCTCCATTTCTTTCAACACCTTGTCTTTAATCTGAATAATTTTTAACCCTAACATTTTCGCAAAGTGTATTTCATCTTTCATACCCTTTGTCATTTTGTCACCAAATACCCATACCTCATCACATTTAAAAAGCAAGGATTTATCTGCATTCATACCAAGTTTTCTATCATAAGGATCATTATCATCAAGTATTTCGGCATAAATATGAGGTATGACCGGAGCCATATCTCTATTGAAAAGAAACTTACCAAATTTTTTAGCATTGCTGATGTTTTTCTTTATGTCACCAGCAAGTGGAGCACATACATACGCTGTTCTCATTGTTATTCATCATCCTCATCTTTCTTATTCTTTTTAAAAATCACAAATGCTGATACGATACCACCAAAAATCACAGCACCAAGACCGATTAAGAAACCGAAGTTTCCGTCACCTGTCTGTGGCTTTTCCTGTTTTTCAGCTTTATTTGTCATTTCAGCCTTTACGATCTGACCGTCTTTTGAAATTTCAAAAGAGTGTGGAGTTGCATCAATGATATATCCGTCTGGTGCATCGAACTCTTCATAGGTGTACTTACCATATGTGAGAGTAAACTTTGCCAAACCATTCTTGTCTGTATATTTTTCAACAACTGTCTTACCTTTCTCATCCTTGATTCGGAATCCTGCATCTGGAAGAAGGTCACCATTACTTACATCTTTCTTTGTAATATCAAGTTCACCGGTAATCTTCCTGTTAGCAAAACCCACACCAGCTTTATTTTCAACAGTAACAGTTTCCTTATCCGATTTGATTTCAAAGTAATGGTATTCTGTATCACAAACATAACCCTCTGGTGCAATTTTTTCGTATAGGAAATAACCACCAAAGTTAAGATTATCCATTTCGTAGATACCCTTTGAAGTTTCTTTCATTTCTCCACAAACCTTGTCAGCTTTGTCAAACTTCTGATTACCATTCCTATCCTGATAGATTAAGAAAGTTGCTCCAGACAGCTTGTTTTCCGGGTAATCTTCGTCAACCTTTATTGTGGTAACCTTACCATGAAGTAGTGTGTTGATAATATCTTCGCCACCATTAATACTTATAGTCTGAACACTTTCGTTATCCTCAGAACACGTAAACCTAAATTCATACTTTGTTTCATCAAGTATATAGTGACTGTCTGTAGTATATTCCTGTACATAGTAAGTGCCAAACGGTAGGTCTGTTAAGAATGTTAGTGAACCATCTTCTTTACAGTTTGCAATTTCAAGAAGTCCGTTAGCTGGGATTACTGTACCATCATTTGCTGTGATTTCATCCTTTGCATAGAGGGCAAAACTGACGCTTTTTATTTCTTTCTTATTAGCTTTGAAGGTATCTGTAGATTCAAGTACCTTATGAAGATTTATTTCTACCTTCTGTCTTTCATTATTGATAGAAGTATCTACATTTGTCACCGCAACTTCTTGTCCTGCATAAGTGATTTCTATAACACTTGGTTCTTTATTAAGAACATATCCTTCAAGAGTCTTGGTTTCAACTACTCTGTACTTACCAAGATATAACTCAACAGATTTTGCTTTTCCATTGGAATCAGTTGTAATTGTATCTACAAGTGTGTCCTTATTATATCTTACTGTACCCTCTGGAGTTGTAATGTCCTCATCTGCATAAATTTCAAACACTACACCATCAAGGTTACTAGTTTCAAAGACAGGCTGATATACGTTATCTGTGTTAGTTACAGTTTTAAAAATTTCACCAGTCTTTGATACTGTGATAGTACCCATCTGTACCTTATTTTTCTTTTTAGCTTTTACAATTGTAATACCATCTTCTGAAGTTGTGTTCTCCTCTGTCACATCAAACTTAACAGGTGTGCTGTCAAGAACATAACCATCTGGTGCCTGAACTTCTATAATTCTATAGTCCTTACCAATGCCGAGTGTTTCCGGTGTAATAAGATAACCTTCTTCATTTGTATAGAAAGTATCAATCTTTGTTACGGTAGGATAAGTGTACTTCATTGTGACAAGCTCACCCTTTGGATTATAAATCTGGAATCCTGCACCGGCATAAGGAATCTGCTTTCCTGTGTCTGAATCTGTCTTTACAATCTTCAGATAACTCTCCAAACTTGCGTTATTGATAAGGTACTTATAAGTCTTACCATTTTCATAGATAAAGACATCAAAGTCTTTCATATACTCTGTACCTTCCCATCCTTTAGTCTGATGAACAGTATATGTGCCATATGGTAAATCCTTACTCTTTGCGTATCCGTCTGCATCACAAACAAGTGTGTCACGCTCTGTATCCTTTGCCTTATCATAACTTCCTGCTGACTTTACATAAATCTGAAATTCTGCTCCTTTTTCTGGGGTTTCAATCTTTGTACTACCATCATCGCTGTGCTTGATAATTGAGATATTACCCTTCACTACATTTTCCTTAACAGTCATATCAACTGTATTCTTTTCAATAGTAAAGTTATCAGCACTTGCACCTACCTTGTGTTCAGTTTCATCAAGCATATAACCCGTTGAAGGTGTGATTTCCCTGATACTCCAGTCAGAACCACAAGTGTAGTATGAAGTTGTAAAGCCACCATTCTTGTCTGTAGTATATTTATCAATCAGCTTACCATTATCATACACCCCATATACAGCACCTGAAAGTGAACTGTCACCCTGGGAAGTTGTCTTTTCAGAGTCAACCTTAACAACCTTTGCTCTCCATTTCTTTAGAACATTACTGAATGTTACTGTAGCAGTTTTACCGGCTTCAACTTTAACTGTTTTGCTTTTCTGTTCGGCATATCTTGAGGCTACTGTTTCTGTTATTGTATAGCTACCGGGAACTAAGTCTGTAAGTGTGAAAGTACCGTATTTATCAGTTGTTACTGTCTTACTGTAGTCAGCACCTTTGACTACGAATTTGATACCCTCAACAACACCATCTTCTGATGTTTTCTTTAATTTCAGATTACCGGTCATTGTCTTAACACTAAAGTAAGCCTTGATTGGGTCTGGCTCATTTTCAACACCTGTAATCATATCCTGCACAGCTGATGAACCATAAGCGATTAATGTTGATGTTGAACTTACACTTGGCATTTTCTTGGTACTTGTAAATATTACTTTATCCTCTACTGGCTTTGAAGATGTGAGAGTTAATTTATTTCCATTTACTGAAACCTTAACACCATCTGTAGTTTTAAAGTTAAACTCATCAAGCACCTTGTTGTTATCTGTAAGTGTTACTGAATACTTTCCATCTTTATACTTCATTTCATAGGTTTCTGCCTTTGACTTTAATACAGATGCAAAGGATGGAACTGTGGAATAATTGGCAAGTAGATTTGAAATTCTATTGTAGTTTGTCTGTACACCAATATTGCTGTTACTACCACAAATACCATTGTAGAATCTCTTGTCTGTACACTTGAAACCATCACTTGTACTTCTACAACCTGTAACAAATTCCCATACAATGAGCTGAGTAGCAATCCATTGTTGTCCTACTGTACCTGACATATTTGAACTGTTCCCCGGCTTACCAAAAAGAAGCGCAAGATTAATTGCTTTTTGTTTTGCTGAACCAAGATTTTTCCATGCAGTGGAGGCATCTTCTGTAACTTGATCACCACTCATAAGGTAAACACCAGGTTCAATACAGTAGGCATCTTTTCCGTCAGCATAGATTCGGCAGAGTTCTTCACCTACTACACCAACAGTTGTACCATTTGGTGCGACTGTCTTATTAACATACCTGATGATGTTATTTGCTGTATCATAACAATAATCAAAGGTTACTGTTACTGACTTTCCTACTGCACTTACGGGTACTACAAACATAGTGCCAAGCATTACTATCACAGCTAAGATAGTAGCTGTAATTCTTTTAAAGTTTTTATTATTTACAATCTTTGTCATTTAATAATCTCCTTTTCATAAATAAAAATAAGGCAGGTTTCTCTGCCCTTGTTCTTTGTGTCTATTAAGTTTGCTTTGTCTAAATCATATCTATCACCAAAGCCTTTCTACTAAATCAATTACATTGTCTGTTCAAAATCATCTGCATAGCCTTCATCAAATGACTCGTCATCACCGGTGATATTTACATACTCCCCGATGATATTTAAGGCTTCATAATAACTGTTACTATGAGTAACTCTATCACACATTTCAGAAGCCTGTTCTTTCATACCATTATTTTTAAGTGTTCTTGAAGCGAGTCCCATAAGATTAAAAATATTACCATCTTCACCTATGAGTTTGCATTCTGGCTTAACTTTTTCCTCTTGTGTTTCATACACATAGCCACCTAATTTATTCTCTACATAATCAGAGAGCCATGTACCACCTAAATCGTTATGAGACTGTAATCTCCACATTGAGAGTTTTCCAATGTCAAGATGAACATTCTTATCCATTGGAAAAAGAATATTTGTAAGGTTTTCATTCCAAAACACATATATATCAGTAAACTTTGTATCATCCAGAAGCAGACCATTGCTTTTAAACAAATCATTTATACCATCAAGCCATTCCTGTGGATCACCTCCACACCCCTGAAGGATTAACCCTTCCTTATTGGTCATTGTTCTTATTATACTTTTATCAATGTTTTTTATTGACATAATAATCTCCTTTCAAATAACAAAGCACCCATTGACCTGGGTGCTTTGTTCTGTTTAGCAGTAGACTACATATATTCTGCTGTTTTCTTTTATTATATTGAAGCTGATGTCACTTGGCACTACACCTGAGTCTTTGTAGAAGTAGGCTACATACCTTACATCATCTTTTAATGCTTTCTTCAGCTCAGTAGTTTTCTTATAGTATTTTGTTTTGGTTGGTGAGAACCAGTTTGAGTTATCTGTGGTAAGAGTTCTATCATAGTGCATTTTAAGTTTTGTACCATAATTTCTTGCAGTTTTGATAGCAAACTTAACATTCAGTTTTGCCTTTTTCTTAACCACCTTTTTGGTACTTTTCTGTGATTGCTTTACTGCACTTACCACCATCTTATGTGTTGATTTTGATACAGCACTTACCGATAGTGTAGCACTTCCTACTAAAATTGCACTCATTAATATTGCTAATGTTTTCTTCATACTTGTCACTCCCTATGTTTTAGTGACTACAGTATATATGAATATATTAGTATTATCCAGACCAATTACCAACAAAAATTATATATCAATTCTTGTGTAACACTACTAATCAAAAGGTAAGTCCTCATCTCCAATGTTACTATTAACAAAGTCATTATAACTGTTTATCACAGTTTCTCTTACTTTTTCTTTAGCTTCCTTTGATACAAGATAACAATGATTATGGTACTTTCCATTCTTATCAGTGTACTGTGGCATACCGATAAAGTAACCGTTATTACCTTGAATCAGCTTAACGCCATTGATACTTACCATATCATCAATTTTAACATTACACATGGCTTTCATCTTACTGCTTGAGTCATATGTTTTATATACCTTTACTTCAATCTTCATAAAGTATCACCTCAAAATTCATAAATATGAAAGCCAATATCCGGCTCATAATCGTCTGGGAATTCTTCTGGCTCACTGTATACTCCCATATACTTATCAATTTCGTTCTGATTAAAGGAAATGAAGTTTTCACCATCATCACCACACACAAAGAATGGGCCATGAATTACTATATCATAATCAGCTGTTCTGTTTGGTGGCATCTGCAATAATTTACTTTCCTCATTTGCTACAGATACGGTCTGGTCCTCATTATATATAGGTTCTATCAGACCACCTACAGCATTCTGCATATCTTCAAGTGTGTTTCTGATACGAATATGAATTGGAGTATGACCTGGTGTTACATACACAACATCAATACCTTCCATTTCTTCACACTTTCCCCCATCAAAGTCAATGTCTTTAAAGCCACTTCTGTCGCAGAAGTAAGAGCCATTTTTAACCTTACCTTCGCCGTCAACAACTTCAACAATATCTGATACTGAAAGAGAATGTCCTTGATGAGTAGCTGGTCTTTTTCCGTTGAACATTCTGCAAATTTCCTCAAGGTTTTCGGCATCAACATCACCAAAGTACACATTTCTGTATATACTTGGATTCACTTCATTACTACCAAGAGGTTTGAACTTCATATCTCTCACGTCTTTTTCGGAATCAATTTGAAAAATTTTAATTCTCATTGTTTTCCAATTCCTTTCTCTGCCATTCGGTTTGTCAAATGAATCATTACTGCTAACATTTCTTTTTCTGTAAGGCAGTTTAAAATATCGTAAATAGTAACATCATCTTCAATTGGACAAGGTCCTCTGCTTTGACACATCTGCTCCCGTCTAACAAGAACTGCCCCGTCATCTGTTTCTTCAAAAGAGATAAGGTCATTATCTCTGATATCAAGTCTTACTCTCATACTGAAAGGGATTGTTGTTCTACCCTTTTTACCGATTACTCTATAGTATTTCATTGTGCTGTTACCTCATCTTTCATATTATTACCACAGTCCATATTGGAAAGTGGACAGTTAGTGCAGTCTGTATCGCACTCAAAGCCTGTGTCAATTTCATCATTAACATTAGTTATGATAATTGCTCCGTCATGTGCATAGAACTGCAGTGGTTTTGTGTTATCTACACCTGACTGTTCAAGTGCAATTACCGGTATCTTTACGAACTTAAATAATTCTGTCATTGTACTACTCCTTCCATAATCATTTTCTTAATATCTAACTTCTCTTGTTCGTTTTCAAACAGAGAAAGTTGTTTAGGTGTCTCACGCACTCTCTGAGTTAAGTCATAGTTTGCAATTAATAATTCTGGAAATTCAGAGCCAGCCTCATATTTCTGTCGCATACTATGAACACGCTTAAAATCATAAAAATAACAACCCTTGTACAACTCTCTGATTTTAGGACAGTCATTGTATGACAGTAAGAACAAACCATTAATGTTTAACAAAGCATTTGCAAGTCTTTTATGATCTTCCCAAGTAAAACCACAGGCATATACATATTCGCTTGAATAATATGGTGGATCACAATAGAAGAAAGATTCGTTACTGTCATAGTGTTTTATTAATACCTCGAAATCTTGATTTTCAATTACAGTATTTGCAAGTCTGTCTTGCAGTTTCTGTATTATACAGAACAGTTTTCTTATATCAAAAGGTCTTGCACCATAACTTTTTCCACCACTTGAATAGCTGAATCTTAAAAGTTTAAGATATGCTACAGCTCTTCTTAAGCTGTAACTTCTCTTGTTTTTTCTCATCAGTTTTCTTATTTCCTTTGCTTGTGGTGGATCAAACATTATCTCTGTGAGTTTCATCTCCTGTTCAAAATACTTATCATCAAACTTTTCTTCATTAATGAACTTCTTATACACATTAAAGTCATCTCTTGAATTAAGATGAAGAAAGCCAAGTTTTCTGATAAAGGCAAGTGTTCTGCTCTTCATTACTCTGAACAGATTCACAAGGTTATTGTTGTAGTCATTGTAAACTTCAAACTTATCTGGCTTTTTCTTGCCAAGAAGTACCGCACCTGAGCCACCAAACGGTTCTATATACTTCTTATACTTGGTTGGAAACATTGCATACAATATAGGAAGTATTGGTGTTTTGTTTCCAACCCAGCTTACGGGCGTTCTAATAAATATCACTCCTTTTTATCAATCGCCCATAAGAAAAAAGCCGTAAGTTAAACATATAAATCTAACTTACGGCTTGGTATATTAAAACTAACACCAACCACTTATGAACGATTGATATTAGTTGTTATTTGCTTATTTTGTTTGGTTTTCTACATTCTTAATTATCTGTCCTACTGCACTGATTACATTAACTGTAACTGCATTTCCAGCTTGTTTATAAAGTTGTGTATCAGACATTCCTGCCTTAATCACTTTATCAAACTGTTGGTCTGTAAATCCTTGCAATCTCCAACATTCTCTTGGAGTGAGCTTTCTTATCTTACCAACATGAACCTTACTATTTTTATCTATAAAGACAACAACAGGATATTCTTCATTATCTGTAATCTGAAACTTTTCAAGAAAGACAGCTGAATGTTCTCCCTTTCTATTGCTGATGTCAGATGCGTGACGAGCTGTAATACACCTTGCAATTTCGGTCATTTTAGGGTCAGGGTTCATATCAATAAAGTAATATGCCTGTGTTGATGAGGTTGTAAGAGTATGAGCAACTTTATGACCTACTCTACCTCGTCTTGTGTTATTTTCTGAATAACCGATATCTATGCTATCACCAGGATAAGCAATTTGGTAACCACTTTTGGTTTTCACCTTAATTGGTATTCCAAATTCTTCTATACTATACAGACCTGATCTGCCACCAAAACCACCAGCATTACAAGTTAACGTTATAGATTCACCTTCTGAGGAATAAATCCTATCTCCTTCTTTTCCGGGGAAGATTTGTACAGTAGTTTTAAGATTTGTCTGCGTGAAAGATAGTACTTGTCCTGCACATTTTTCTCTATGAAATCCGATAATATACAATCTTTTTCTTGATTGTGGCACTCCGAAATCTTTGCTGTTAAGCACTTGCCATGAGACATCATACCCCAATTGGTCCAACGCACTGAGGATGGTTTTAAAAGTCCACCCTCTGTCATGGCTAAGCAATCCGGGTACATTCTCAAGGAACAGATACTTAGGTTTTTTAACGGTAGCAATTCTCGCAATTTCAAAGAACAGCGTTCCTCTGGTATCTTCAAATCCTTTTCTTTGTCCAGCAATTGAAAAACTCTGACAAGGAAATCCTCCTGTAATAAGGTCGATATCTGGTAATTCTTCTGTGTTAATATTTCTTGCATCATTAAAATATAACTCTCCTTTCGTATCGTACATAGCTTCATAAGATTTCTTTGCATATTTATCTATTTCACAGTAACCTATGCAATCAAATCCTCCTAATCTATCAAGACCAGAACGGAAACCACCGATTCCTGCGAACATATCTAAATACTTTATTGCCATATACTATCATCCTTTGAGAGTTATTCACTTATCACCTCACATTCTCATTTCATAATTACTGTCACTTAACTGTTCTTCTTCAAGTTCTTCATTAGTAAGCTTTCTGCAATGATCCTCACCATATACTACACCAAGAGTTGATCCATTATCCCAATCAATATGGATCGTTGCCATGTCATCCACACATCTTACTGTACCTCTGGTTCCTGAAGGTACTGCGTGAATGTCACACATATCAACAAGTTCTACTCTTGTGCCCTCTGGAAACCTTTCTTTCAGACCTATTGCAATTCTGTAGAGTCTATCGTATTCGTTCATATAAAATCATCCTCCTTAAATTTTGATAACTATTTTTTCTGTTGTTGCATTTCTGATATTACTTTCAAAATTCTCATTCTCTCGATCTACCCTTGTGAAATCAAACCCAGGTACGTGTTTCATCTGCCACTCAAAGAATCTATCTTCTGGCGAACTTGTAAAGTACATCTAACTCACTCTCTTTCTATATCAAATTCAGAATCAATTTTCTGCAGTAATATCACACAGTTGACTTTAGTAAAAAAATTAACCCTATCAGATAACAAAAACTCTCTACACTCATTAACCATTTGCTGAGCTTCTTTATCTGTAGGGTTAGACTGAAGTTTCATCATATTTTTTCTATAATCATTTACTGTTTGCATTATTATTGCATTTTTTAGTTCTTCACAGTTATACGCTTAAAACCTCCTTAAAATAAAAAAAGCCAACCGTTAAGATTAAAATAATAATCTAAACGATTGGCTATGTACCATTAATATTGTTTTACTCGATAAACCGAGAGATGTTTATTTAATTCTTAGTAATATCCCCTGTTGTTCCATATTGCTCATAAAATAAAACTACTCTATAAAACTGCATTGATTGAAAATAATTATATTTCAACACCCCAAGGAATTTCGTCTTTGCCTTTACCTTTAGGTTTATCCCTCCATGTTTTGAATAAAAACTGATCAAATTTATGAAAATATGTTTCTATAAATGGATACTGTCGATCGTAACTTCCTATATTTGTAACATATCCAGTGAAAACTGATCTTAATTGGTAATCTTCATATTGCATATTCTTATTAATTTGCTTGAACAAGGCATAATTAAAAGCATCATCTATTTTAATATGCTTAATCATATCTGAATATTCACCGTAATAATCAACAAATAACACTAAATTTATAGCACATAAAGCAAATCTTTCATCGTCAACTCTGTGTGAATAATAGGCTATTCCATCGTATCCTATCTTCTTACATGCCATCATTAACGATTGCGAAATAATATATTCTGACTTAAACGTTCTATTTTCTTCATTTATTACATAACAGGTTGAAATAGTAAGAAGAAACAATTTTAGCCAACAATGCACTCTTTCTTCTTCAAATTCATTTAAACATCTAAAGTCCCTTATAGAAATTGCCAAATTAAAAATCATTTGATTTCCTTCCAATAATATTGGCGAAACATTGAAATCTATTTCTGCTGGACATCCCATTTCAATCCAACAGCCATATGAAGAATTAGATAAATAAAAACTGGGATTTCCTAGAATACTAAATCTATAATTGCCTGATTTAGATCTCATTGAATTAGGTAAATGAATCATATCTTTTGCTGTAAATGAACGATTAGGAGATCCTAATCTACTTCTAAAAAACTGCAACTCGGTGGTCTTATTTCCAGGGAACGCTTCACTATTAGTAACAGTATTTACGGCAAAAGAGTTATCTCCTATGTCTTTTACTAAATCAAAAATAATGTTGTTACTTTCTGCTATATCAGCTTTGTAGAATAAATCTAAAGATTTTAATATTTTAGTACTATAATCTTTTATAATTATCAGACTTTCATCATCAGCTTTTGCTTTCTTAGCTTGTTCAAGAACTATCTTGTATTTATTTTCTAAATCTTTTCGATAATCTGAATCTTTATCTATTTTAAAAGGAGCAAATAATTCTTTACATATGAACCCATTGTTTAACCAGTTTAATTTCATCATTTATCATTTCCCTTATATATTATAAAAAAATATTAAAAGAATCATTTATAGAAATCTTTTACATTAACAAATTCAAATTTATAGAATTAATTATATCATAATTACAAATAAAAGAAAAGAGAGTAGATTTCTCTACTCTCTTTATGGCTCCCCCAACTGGGCTCGAACCAGTGACATCATGATTAACAGTCATGCGCTCTACCGACTGAGCTATGGAGGATTATCTACCATCTTACAATGGCATCTTGTTTTCCCTCTTAACTAACCAATAGTGATAGGTACTTAACAGTACATACGCACTACCGACTGAGCTATGGAGGAATATATAAATGTTGGCGTCTTCCTATTTTCACAGGCCGCTTCCAGCCAACTATCTTCGGCACT
>ENA-OROP01000583-OROP01000583.1-human-gut-metagenome-genome-assembly--contig:-NODE-583-length-40847-cov-8.984115_pt1 | contig 40847 bp, 43 predicted proteins | sample MGYA00242132_ERZ509056 | MGnify/ENA primary metagenome ERZ509056 (study PRJEB26280, sample SAMEA2338768) | human gut metagenome | biome: human gut; feature: human-associated habitat; material: faeces...
TATACATTAGTATGTTTATTGTTATTACCTTATTATTTAATTTATAGTCTTGTCCCCTTTTTAATCCTGTATAATATAGTCCTGCCCAATAGAATAATGTTCTTTCTATCATGTTCTTCTCATCAACCATTTGCATTTCTATATCTACTGTTATATTCTCGTTTATTATTGCTCTTATATCTAGTATTCCTAACTTATCCTTTATATCTACTCTTTCTAACTCTATTTCTTGCATTACTTCTACTTTTTCTATTGTTATTTCTAGTATGCTTTCTAGCAAATCTTTTAGTATATCTTCGTTCCCTTTTTTGCTGAATAATCTTTTAAATATGTAATCATTTGTAAGTTGTAACTCTACATTTTTTGTCATTTTCCTCCTTCTATTTTACCAAATATTAATCTTTCGTTCAACTATCTGGTAAAATTTAATTTATTTCTTAAGATATTACCTTTTTATATGTTGGAATTTTATAAAGAACTGAATTATTAAGAATTAAATCGTTATTTTAAATTGAATTTAGATGTATTTATTGGGAATTTTATTAAATAATATGAATTTTAAATTGCTAAATTTTCATATATAAAAAAACTTGAAATAATAATTTTTGGGGATTTTTTAGTTTTTAAAATTTCTTGATTAAATACGCAGCCGAATTTCTCTAAATGAAAAATTAATTAGATTTAAAAAAATTGTTTGTTAAAGTTCTTAGGTAATATCCTAAGTATTTATATTTAATCATGTTATACTACATTTTTCAATCTTTTTTCGTCTTACTTTTTCGACAAATTCTTCAATTAAATTTTATAATGCTATATGCAATAAGAGTTTCTAAAAATAAAAAAAATACCCTAATGGGTATTTTGGTGCACCACCGGGGGGTCGAACCCCGGACCTTCTGATTAAGAGTCAGCTGCTCTACCAACTGAGCTAGTGGTGCATATGAGTACTTAATTAGTATAATACCCAATTTTAGTTTTTGTCAAGTAAAAAACTAAAAAAAGATATGAAATACACTAAATTTTGTATATATCATATCTTTTTTATTTTAATTTATATTATTTCCTTCACTTGGTTTCTCTGGTACAACTGGTGGTTCTTCTGGTACCTCTGGAGTTTCTGGTTCTTCTGGAGTGGTTGGCACTTCTGGCTTTGGATCTGCTGGTGGTACCTCTGTACCTTTGGTTCCTCTTTTTATAATTGTACTCATTTGGTTATATTTATCTTTTGAAAGTAATGTTCTAGACACAACCTTTCCATTTAAATAAACAACTTTATAAGCTTCACTATAAGTACCATTGTGTCCTTTTTGCTCCACTTTCTCTTTTCCCTTTTCTAATGTTGGATCGTCTTCATAAACTGTTTGCATTGGAATGCTTCCGGTTATTTTTGTTTCTATTTTTACTTTATATTCTGTTTCTTCTTTCATTCCATATATTTGTACTCTGGCTACTCCGCCACTGACTGTACTTTTTATTTTTATAGGATATTTTCTTGTGTTCTTAAACTTAAAGTCAATTGCTCCATATACAACCGTTGCATCTCTACCTGCTTTTACATATGATGGAACAAATTGGTGATTGCTTCTACTTACTATGTCTAAATTAGCAAAGACCACTGCATTATATAGAGTAGATGTAATTTGACAAATTCCACCACCTATGTCATTTACAACTTTTCCACCAGCATATGATGGTGCCTCTTTATATCCTGCTGCTGTTGTTCTTTTCCCAACGACTTTATTATACGAAAAAGTCTCGCCAGGCAATACAACTGTATTATTAATTTTATTAGATGCTAATTTTAAATTTGTTGTTCTGTCTTTTGCTCCTGGATTATAATTTGTAGAAAATTCTGCCAATAAATCAGGGAATCCTTCAGAACCTATTTTATCTGTCGTTATTTCTGGATGTGTAATTTTTAGTGGTATAATATATTCTTCTTTATTTTCTTCTAAAATCTTCTTTGCTTCTTCCATTGATATTGCAAAATCTATTCCATTTACATGAGGATACAAGGTAAATGGATTTTGTGTATAATATGCATTTTGTGGTTCTGTATGTATTTCAGAATAAATTTTATCTAAATCAATTTCATTTGGTTCTTTATTCTTTGTGGATAAATTAATTTCATTTTCAGTACTTTCCACATTTTTTATTTCATTTTCCACTTCTTGCTTTAATAATTCTGGTTCTACTACTGATCCAGCTTTTCCTTTTGTAATAATAAGCTCTTTTTTATCTTCATCTATATCATAATTACTTTCTATAACTGCTCCTGGTATTTGACCGTTTATAGTGTCTATTTGTTTATTTAGTTCTTCCTCATTATATTCATATGGAATCTCTATATTATTTTTTGTAAAAAATGTTTTTATAATATTAAAATTATTTACAAAAATATTACTATCTCTTCCTATGCTATAGGCCTTTTCAATTGCTTCATCTAATTTATAGTTTAATTGTAATTGTTCAAAACTAACTATTCCTTTGTATTCTTCACCATCTTTTGTTTTGGTATCCAATTTTACAACTAAATCCTCTGTTCTTTTAGCTTCTGTTTTTTCAGCAAGTAGTTTTTTTACTTCATCTTTATCTTTTCCGCTTACACTAATTCCATTTATACTAATTCCATTTAGTATTTTTTCATTGTTACTATTAATTAATGCAAATATTGTACTAAATATTGCAATAATTATAGCAATAGCAATTACACTACAAACTATTATAATTTTTTTGTTACCATTTTTTTTACTGTGTTTTTCCGTTTCTTTTACTTCCGGATTTTCTTTTTGCTCTACAATCTTTTCCTTCTCTTTAATCATAATATACTCCCCTTAGATCTCTTTTAATATATATTAAAAAGTATATCTCAACATTACTATATTTTCAATATTTTTTTCGACAGCAGTAGACTTTTTTTTAGTTAATATATTATAATACCCATGAGGTAAAAATATGTTAGGGAAATTAATAAAAAATATTCGAACAAAAAAGCATATGACAAAAACAAAAATCGCTAAGGAAATCGGTATAGATATAGGCTATTTAACACATATAGAAAATGGTAATAGGCAACCTACTTATAAAGTTTTAACAGATATTTGCAATGCTATAGATATTCCTTACCAAAAACTTTTGGCAAGTTATGGTTCTAATCTTCCTAAAGAAGCTTTAGAATACGATTTGCTCAAGTACACTGCTGAAGATAGAATTCTTTTAATAGATGATATAAATGATTTGCATTTTATGAAATGTCCTTCTGGACTTAATTCTGTTTCTTTTGGGATTAGGCTTAATGATGATTCTATGAATAAAATTTATGATCAATATTCTTATGTTTTTGTAGATTTAGGTTCACCATTGAAGCCTCAAGAAGTTGGTCTTTTTTATTATAATGGTCAAATTCTAATACGAAGACTCTTTGTTTACGCCAAAAAGTATATATCTTTGTACCCAGATAATCCTAACTATCCTATAATAAGAGTACGAAAAGATGATACTTTTTATATAATTGGTAAAATAAGACAATAATTTTTGTTTTTTTGCAAAAAACTATTGAATATTGTTAAACTTAAATATATAATGTTAGTAATTTAATTAGACTTTTGTCTTATTTTAACTAATCAAAAGATAAATGAGGAGAAATGCAATATGGAATTACTAAAAAATATATTTTTTAATACAGATAAATTAATAGAAAACTCTGTTGTTAAAATTTCGTATACAGGAAAATTTTTCCAAGATAATTCAAACTCAGAATTATACATTCACTATGGTTTTGGACTATTATGGGAAAATGTAAATGAAATAAAGATGGAAAAAACAGAATTAGGATATCAAGCATTAATTTATTTAAATGGTCAAGATTCATTAAATTTCTGTTTTAAAAATGCTAATGGTGAATGGGATAATAATAATGGTAAAAATTATATATTTGAAATTGCTCCTTTACCAAAAGACTTAATTGTAGTTAAAGAAGCTAGTCTAGAACAACCTCATAAACTACGTAAATCATACTTTTTATGGAAGAAAATTAAGTTTTCTGTAATTGCTGCAATAAAATATTTACCAAAATTATTTTCTTTTAATACTGGATTAAGTTCAGCAGAAAATGAAAATTCTTTGCGTTAATTTATACAACTAAATCGAGATTTTTGGATTGATTCTTAAAATCTCGGTTTTATTTTTTATACAAGAAAATCACATTATAAAACTTATTCTTAAAGTTTATAATGTGATTTTTCTATATATTCCATCCACCGTTTATCGAAATTATTTGTCCAGTTGTATATGTATCTTTTATAAGCCATTCTATACATTTTGTTATCTCTTCTGGCTCTCCTATTTTCTCTAATGGTATCTCTTCTTTTATATCATTAATTTCTTTCTCAGAAAATTTACTATTCATATTTGTATTTATAATACCTGGTGCAATGGCATTTACTCTTATATTTGAAGGACCTAGTTCTTTAGCCAAACTCTTAGTTAATCCAATTATTCCAGCTTTAGAGGTCGAATAAGCAACTTCCATTGCTGCTCCTGTAACTCCCCAAATTGAAGAAATATTTACAATTAATCCTTCTTTATTATGTATCATATTTCTTACTACTTCTTGTGTTACAATAAAATTGGCATTTAAATTTGTATCCATTACTTCTTTCCAGTCATCATCTGATATATCAGTAAATAATTTATATTGCGATATTCCAGCATTATTAATTAAAACATCTATATGTCCATATTTATCCAATATTCGTTTAACCATTTTTTGAACTTGGTTTCTTTCACACACATTTGCTTTTATAATATCTATATTTATATTATTTTCTTCTAATTCTTTTTTTAAGTCTTTAGCTTCCTTTTCAGATTTATTATAATTTGCAACAACTATATTTGCTTTTGCTAAAGTTTTAGCTATGTTATTTCCTATTCCTCTAGAAGCTCCAGTTATTAATATTACTTTTTTCACTTTATCCCCTACTTTATTTACTGTTTTTTAGGAAAAACAAAAAGCTAGGCAATCTTTAAAGAAAGTCTAGCTTTAAGTATATGGAGCCACTTGTCCGACTTGAACGGACGACCTACTGATTACAAGTCAGTTGCTCTACCAACTGAGCTAAAGTGGCATTTGGTCTTTTTGGTGACCCGTACGGGAATCGAACCCATGTCTCCGCCGTGAAAGGGCGATGTCTTAACCGCTTGACCAACGGGCCATAAATATAAATGAATACTAAAAATAATTTTAGTATTCATTTGGTGAGCTATCCGCGACTCGAACGCGGGACAACTTGATTAAAAGTCAAGTGCTCTACCACCTGAGCTAATAGCCCATATGCACTGTACCGCAGTGCTCTTATATATTACTATTTTTTTTTGCATTTGTCAACATTTTTTTGTAATTTTTTTAATTTTTTTTATTTTTCTATTTGTTTAGCTCTTTTAATAGTTCTTCAACATCAATTCCATGTACCATACATGCTTCTTCTAAAGTTTCTTCTCTTGAAGCTGGACAACCTAAACAGTGCATTCCTACACTTAATAGTAATTCTGCTTTTTCTGGATTTGTATCTAATAAATCGCCTATTTTAGTTGTTTTTTCTATTGCCATTGCTATCATTCCTTTCTTTTAACAATATTATTTTAACATATTTTTCTATTAAAGTATAGACATTATTAATAATTTATAGTAAAATTTTTATATGGTAGGTGATTTGTATTAATATTTTAATCAATCTATTTTTTATTTCATTTATTATTAACTTTTTTATTTCGTTTTATTCAATATATTCAATTATTAGTTTTGTTGCATCTCAAAATATCCAAGGAGTTAAATTAAACAAAAAAATTAATCTTAATTAGTGGAGGCTTTATGCGTAAAAATTCTTTTATTATCTTTTTCTCAGCTATTTTAATCCTATTAAACATATTTATATTCTATCCTATTTTCATATCTAATAACATAACTATTTCTTTTGCTATACATCCTTTTAATATCTGTAAAAAACATCCTGAATTTTGGCATTATTTTAAAATTATATATATTGTCATTTTAGTAATTAGTAGTTTATCTTTATCATATATATTAGTAAAATATTTTTTACATCTAAACACTAATAATGTACTCTCAAAAAAAGAAACTTATGTATCTACTTTAAATTTAAAAATAGGCTATAGTCAGTCTCAAAATCAAGATATATTTCTGCCAGAAAAGTCTTTATATCAAAATATTCTTATAACAGGTACAATAGGCAGTGGAAAAACTTCTTCAGCAATATATCCTTTTTCTGAGCAATTAATTAAATATTGTAGTGATAATTTCGAAAAAAAAATGGGAATTCTTTGTTTAGATGTTAAAGGGAATTTCTATAAGCAAATTAAATTTTATGTAAAAAAGTTTAATAGGTTAAAAGACTTAGTTATTATTAGCTTAAATTCTAACGAAACTTATAATCCATTAGATAAACCTAATTTAAATCCTCTTGTTTTGGCAAATAGGCTAAAAACAATATTAACATTATTCTCTCCCAATACTAGTGACTCCTTTTGGTTAGATAAAGTAGAACAAGTAATTTGTGAAGCTATCAAATTGTGTCGCCTTTATAATAATAACTATGTAAATTTTATAGAATTGCATAAATTAATTAATGATAAGTCTTATTATTTAGAAAAAATCAAATTACTTCGAAATATGTTTTTAAATAACAAATTTTCTAATATTGAATTATATAATTTAACTTCTGCAATCACTTTTTTTGAAAATGAATTTTTTAAACTAGATGAAAGAACCATTTCTATATTAAAATCCGAAATAACTCGTATTACTCTGCCTTTCGTTTCTGATTACAACATTTCTAAAACTTTTTCTCCTACAAAAAAGAATATTACTTTTTCTGGCTTCAAAGACATTATAAAGTCTGGAAAAATAGTTGTTCTTTCTATGAATATTTCTGAATACTCTGTTCTTTCTAAAATTATTGCAACCTATATGAAATTAGACTTTCAATCTGAAGTTATGTCAAATTTTAATTCAAAAACTTCTAGGAGTGTTGCTTTTATCTGTGATGAATATCAAGAATATATAACATCTTCTGATGCTAATTTCTTTTCTGAAAGTAGAGAGGCCAAGTGTATAAATATTGTATCTACACAAAGTTACTCTTCTCTACTAAATACTATAAAAGATGAATCTGCATTAAAGGTAATTCTTCAAAATTTAGTAAATAAACTTTGGTTTAGAACAGATGATATTTTTACGATTGAAAGTGCTCAAAAGCAGATTGGTAAAGAGGATAAAAAGAAGATTTCTAAAACTATTTCTGAAAATGCTCAAGAATCTAATTATAATTATTTTATTCAAAAATTCAAATCTCGAAATTCTAATATCTCAGAAAGTATAAATACATATTTCCAATATGATTATGTATACGATTCTAATTTTTTCACTCAGCAATTAGAAACTTTTTCATGTTTGGCTTTTCTTTCAAATGGTATTACTACAATTTCTCCACAAAAAATAGACATGTATCCTTATTTTAAATGAAAGGTCGTGATTATATAAAAACTAAAAAAATTTTTATTATATTTATTGTATTTTTATTATTTAGTTTATTCTTTGTTTCCACTAGTTATGCTGCCGAACCTAAAATAGTTAATAAATTAAATTCTGCTTTCGAATCTATAGAAGATTGGCTTTTAAAGTTGGCAACTCCTGCAGCTGCTGTTGCTGTTGGAACAGGTATCTTTATGAAAAAGTTTAGTTTTGGTGATGATGAGCGAATGAGACTTGGTAAAAAATTAATTAAAAATTCTTTATTTTCTTATGGTTTTATTTTAGCTCTAGACTTAATTTTATCCGCAATAAAATCATTGATGGGTTAGCCTATGGATAGCAGTAATCTACCCCAAATCATCTCCAATACTATAAATGAACTTATTCAAAATCTCTTTGCATCTATAGATAACAATATTTATTCATACATTGATGAAATTATTTTCGTAAATGCGAAAACGCTTTCTAAAAACAATTTTGAATCTTTATTTTCTAATTCTTCTACTAGTATTCTGGTTATTGCTAACGCCTTAATTTTAGCATATCTTTTGTTTTATTGTATAAAACTTTTTTCTTCATATTATGCTGGTTCACAAACTGAAAGACCATATCAATTCTTCTTTAAGCTTATTATATGTACCATCATTATGAATAATTCTTATTTTATTTGTGAGCAATTTATTAATATTACCGATTTAATAACAACATCCTTACAAGAGGTTGGCTCTAATTTTATTTCTAAAGATATCTCCTTTAAAACATTAGTAACAGAATTAAATTCTACAATTTCTATCTCTGAAAATTCTCTAGATGTCTTCTCTTTATCTGGGTTGTTAAAATCTCTTTGTAGCGTCGGTCTTATTTCTCTAATGTTTTCATATTCTATACGTTTAATAATGATCAAAGTATTCGTTATATTATCACCATTTGCTATCTTAAGCTATGCCTTAAATGCTTCTAACTGGTTTTTTAGGAGTTGGATACGTTCCTTCTTCTCCTTGCTATTTATGCAGTTTTTTGTAACCATAATATTAATTGTTACATTATCTTTAAAATTTTCTGGAAATATCATTACAAAATTCATATATATAAGTTCAGTTTTTACACTTACAAAATCCAATACATATATTCGTAGTCTAATAGGAGGTATTTCTACAGATTTTAATACAAATCTATCTACTTTAAAATCTTTTATAAAAATGAGGTGATTACTATTTTTATAATTCCACAAAATTTTAACTTTAAAAATAAATTCCTTGGAATTATTGATTATTCTACACTAATCTTTCTAACTATTAATTATTGTATATCTTATTTTATTCTCAACAATATATTTTCAAATATAAACACAAAAATTCTTATTTTCATTGTAATTAATGGACCTATTACTTTACTTTCCATTGTTGGATTTTATCATGAAAATATAGTATATGTGCTTTCTTATGTAATAAAGTTTTTTATAAATAGACATATATATTTATATAGAAAAAATTTTTTCGACACTTAAACACTATATTTTCACCTATTTTTAATTTTTTTGTTATTTCTTGTTATTGTAAAAATTTTTCTATAATGCTATAATGGTATAATTGTAGGAGGGGAAAAATGAAATTAGAGCAAAGTGATAAAAACTTTTTATTTTCTGAAACAAAATTGCCAGATGTCTTTTTTACAGAATATATGGCTCAAGCAAATGGTGATTATATAAAAGTATATTTATATATTGTTTTTCTTGCTAAGTATAACAAAGAAATTAAGATTAATGATCTTTCAAAGGCATTAAATATTCCTTTTAAGACAATTCAAGAAGCTATAGCTTACTGGGAAGAACAAGAAATCTTAATTAAAAAAAATAATGGTTACATTGTTGTAGATTTGCAAGAGAGAGAATTAAATAAATTATATTCTCCAAAATTAACTTCGTCACCAGAAAATGCCCTTTCTAATGCAAAAAATCAATATAGAGCAAAGGCAATAGAAGAAATTAATAATTCTTGTTTCCAAGGTATGATGTCTCCTTCTTGGTATAGCGATATCGACCTATGGTTTAATAAATATGGTTTTGATGAGCAGGTAATGATTGCTTTATTTAGATATTGTTTAGAGCGTTCTGCATTGCATAGAAACTATATTCAAGCAGTTGCAGATGGATGGCATAAAAATCATATTCAAAATTTTACCGATCTAGACAATTATTATGCAAAACAAGAGAAATTATCTTTAATAAAAAAGCAAATTTCAAAAAAGCTTGGCTTATCTCGTCCTTTAACTCAATATGAAAGTGCTTATATTGAAAAATGGGTTGTAGACTACTCATATTCTATGGATATAATAGAAATCGCTTTAAAAAGAACTACTTCTAAATCTAATTTTAACTTTGATTATTTGGACAAATTAATTTCTAATTGGTATGAACATAACTTACATACTACATTTGATGTTAATAATTATCTTGAGCAAATGAAAGTTCAAAATCAAAATAAAAAGACTTTAGAAAAACAAACTAATTATAAAAGTTTTGAGCAAAGAACATATAATGATCTAGATTCATTATATGCAAATAATTAAGGAGTTTTAACATATGGCAGACAATATATTAAAAGATTTACTAAAAGAATATGAAATTAAAAGATTGCGTGCTGAACAAATGGCAGATAAAAACATGGAACTTCTATTTAATAATTATCCAAATTTTGAAAAAATTAATTCTGAGATTGCCAAGTGTGGTCTTAATCTTGCTAAGGAAAAATTGCAATCTTCTGATAGCTCTAAAATAGATCTTTTAAAACAAAAATTGGCATTATTAAAAGAAAATAAACATTCTATTTTAAAAAATATGAATTTAACAGAATCAGATTTATTGCCAAAATATGAGTGTTCTATTTGCAATGATACTGGTTATATTCATTCTAATGGTAATTTTACAATGTGTTCTTGTTTAAAGCAAAAATTAATTAATATTTCGTATAATAAATGTAATATAAATAAATTGGATTTTGAAAATTTTAGTACCTTTAATATTAATATGTATTCAGATGAAGTTAATGAGCAAAAATATCATTCTTCTGTCTCACCAAGGCAAAATATATTAATTATTAAAAAAATTATAGATAATTTTATATCTGACTTCGATAATCCTAAAGGAAAAAATTTATTGTTTACAGGTAGCCCTGGACTTGGTAAAACCTTCCTTTCTAATTGTATTGCAAAAGAATTAATAGATAATGGTAAAATTGTATTATACCAAACTGCTCCAATTATGTTAGATAATATAATTGATTGTAAGTTTAGTAAAAACAATATTCCTAAAGATTTTTTAAACAATGTACTTAACTCAGACTTGTTAATTATAGATGATTTAGGAACAGAATCTATTAATAATATAAAATTCACAGAATTATTTAACATTATTAACACAAGAATATTAAATAATAAAAAAACTATTATCTCTACGAATCTTTCTATTCAAAATTTATTTTCTATATATGATGAGAGAATAGTTTCTAGAATAGTTGGATATTATAATATTTGTAAATTCTTCGGTGATGATATTAGGTTTAAAATAAGAAATATTTAAGAAAGAAACCTTCAGCTGTGCTGAAGGTTTCTTTACTAGTTATCTTCAAATTTCTTTACGTTCTCTTGAATATACTGCAAGTCTCTTTTGATAGTCTTTTCACTGAATCCTGAGAACTCAGCAATCAACCATACAGGTAGGTCGTCAACGTAGTAGGCATAATATACATCCTCCCGTCTACGGCGAATTTCATTTTCCGTGCTAATAATTATTTCACGTTTCATTTCGCTTCTCCTTTACTATTTATGTCTACTTTATATTTTAAACCATTTTTCATTATTTTTCAATAGTAAATTAGCTTTATACTAAAAATCACCGTATCTTATGCTCAAAATAATTTCTTATATGCAAAAAGTAGCTATAATTTAAAATTATAGCTACTTTTCCGAATTCAATTAGTTTTGAGTATATGGTAAAACTGCAATATGTCTTGCTCTTTTTACTGCTAAAGTAATATCTCTTTGATGTTTAGCACAAGCTCCTGTTGCTCTTCTTGGTAATATTTTACCTTTATCATTTATAAATTTTCTTAATTGCTCTGCGTTTTTATAATCTAATTCTAAGTCTTTATCTGCACATAAAGGACATACTTTTTTTCTCATTTTTCTAAATCTTGGATTGAAATCGTCATCATTTCTATTGTTTCTTCTATTTTGTTTTTTATCTGCCATTTATTTCTCCCCCTTTCTAATTAAAATGGTAAATCATCATTTGAAGTAGTTTCGAAGTCTGAATCTCCTCCTGTTGGCATTGCACCAAATGTGTTATCAAAGCTTCCTACAGATTCTGCATCTCTTCTACCTTCTGCAAAATACGCTTCTTCTGCAACAACTTCTGTTATATAATGTTTTTGACCTTGGTCATCATCCCAAGTTCTTGTTTGAATTCTTCCTATAATAGCAACTTGTTGACCTTTTTTAAAATATTTACTACAAAATTCTCCTAGTTTGCTCCAAGCTACAATATTAATGAAATCTGCTTGTCTTTCTTCTCCTGGACGTGCAAATCTTCTATTAACAGCTAATGAGAATGAAGCTACTAAAGTATTATTTGTTTGTGTATATCTTACTTCTGGATCTCTAGTTAATCTACCTAATAATTCTACTTTATTCATTTTTTACCTATCCTTTCTTAATTTAATAAGGCTCCCCCATTAAACTAAGCTTCTTTTCTTACAACTATAAATTTCATTACGTTGTCTTCTATTCTGTAGTTTCTTTCTAATTCATCTATTGAATCTGGTTTAGCTTCGAAGTTAATTATTACATAATATCCTTCTTCTTTTTTCTTTATAGGATAAGCTAATTTTTGTGTTCCGCGTTCTTCTACAGATTCTACTTTACCATTATTATTAATCAAATCAGAGAACTTTTTAATTAAATCTTTTATTGCTTGTTCTTCTATTGATGGATTAATAATGATAACACTCTCGTATTTATTCATTATTTTCACCTCCTCATGGTTATATAACCCATTATCTAAATGGGTAAGGAGAAAAGATTTCTCTTTTCAGCACGAATATTTTATCATATTTTTTTTCACTTTGCAACATTTACTTGAAAATATTGGTATTTTATAGTAAAATATTTATGTTATTTAAAGATAGGAGAATTATTATGTGGGATGTTATTTTAGATACATTAATAGATACTATAAAGTTAATTCCGTTTTTATTAATTACATATATAATAATGGAATTTATAGAGCATAAAACTAGTCATAAAACTAAAGATACTATAAAAAAATCTGGACGTTTTGGTCCATTATTTGGTGGAATTTTAGGTGTTATTCCTCAATGTGGTTTTTCTGCTGCAGCGTCTAGTCTTTATTCTGCTAGAATTATTACATTAGGTACATTAATTGCAATATTTTTATCTACATCTGATGAGATGCTACCAATATTAATCTCTTCAGAAATAGATGCTAAAGTAATTTTTTCTATATTAGGTATAAAATTGGCAATTGCTATCACTATTGGTTTTATAATTGATTTATTTTTTAGAAAAAAATTTGAAAACGAGAATCAGGAACCTGAAATAAAAGATTTATGCGAACATGAGCATTGTGACTGTGAACACGGGATATTTAAATCTGCTCTAAAGCATACCATCAATATTACTTTGTATATTTTGGTTATATCTTTCGTTTTAAACCTAATTATATTTTTTGTTGGTGAAGATACTTTAGCAAAAGCTTTAAACTCTACACCTGTAATTGGACCAATTGTAGCTTCTTTAGTAGGACTTATTCCTAATTGTGCATCTTCTGTTTTGATTACACAACTATATCTTTCAGATGTACTTAATTTTGCTACAATGATTGCTGGTCTTCTTGTTAATACTGGAGTTGGTCTATTAGTATTATTTAGAACAAATGATAACTTAAAAGAAAATATAAAAATAACAACATTATTATGTTCTATTGGCGTAATTGCTGGTATTATATTAGATTTAATTTTTTAAAAGATAATGATGTCTGAACATCATTGTTACTATACAAAAAGTGGAAAACTATTTTTTAAACTGTAGTTTTCCACTTTTTATGATTGTACAATAAAGTACATTTAATTATAATATGATCTATACTAAATCTAGAATTTAATGAAAAGACCTTAAATTCCTAATATTTCTTTTGCTTTTGCAATTTCTTCGTTTGTTGGAGCTTTAACATTCTCTAATTCATATGGAATTTTTAACTCTTCCCATTTAAATTTTCCCAAATTATGATATGGTAGTATCTCAACTTTCTCGACGGTTTTTAATGACTCTATGAATTTTTTTAATTCTTCCAAATCCTCTTTTTTATCTGTATAACCTGGTATTAAAACTTGTCTTATCCACATCTTTTTACCATGTTCGCTTAAATACTTAGCAAATTCTAGTTCATAATTGTTTGATCTACCTACTAATTCTTCGCATATATTATTATTTATACATTTTATATCTAATAAAAATAAATCTGTAAGTTCTATAACTTCCTTAATCTTTTCTGTTAAAGGTAAATTACCTGAGGTATCAACTGCAACTTTTATATTCCTTTTTTTCATCTCTTTAAATAATGTTATTAAGGCTTCTGGTTGTAGTAATGGCTCTCCACCACTTACTGTAATACCTCCTTCATCTTGCATATATGCTGTATATCTTTCTATCTTTTTTACTACATCTTGTACTTTGTATGTTGTACCTGCTTTAATATCCCAAGTATCACGATTTTGGCAATATTTACATTTCAAATTGCATCCTTGTGTAAATATTACAAATCTTATGCCTGGTCCATCCACAGCACCCAATGTTTCAAATGAATGTATTCTTATTTCATTTTTTAAATCTATCATACTTCCTCCAAATTTAATACTTCTATGCATTAAAATGGGATTTAGGGAACATTGTTGTCCTAAATCCCTCTATTTTTTATTATATTCTTTCATGTATAGTTCTATTTATAACGTCTAATTGTTGTTCTCTTGTAAGTTTTATAAAGTTTACAGCATATCCTGATACACGTACAGTTAATTGAGGATATTTTTCTGGATGTTCCATAGCATCTTCTAATAATGCTCTATCGAAAACATTTACATTTATATGATGACCTGTTTTTACAAAATATCCTTCTAGCATTCTTGCCATATTACAAATTTGTGTTTCTCTATCTTTGCCTAATGTTCCTGGAGTTATTGCAAAAGTATAAGATATTCCATCTTCAGAATATTCGTATGGTAATTTTGCAATTGTGTTCATAGAAGCTAATGCTCCATTTGTATCTCTTCCATGTAATGGGTTTGCTCCTGGTCCAAATGGCTCTCCTGCTCTTCTTCCATCTGGTGTGTTTCCTGTTGCTTTACCGTAAACAACATTTGATGTAATTGTTAATATTGATAATGTATGTTTAGAATTTCTATATGTCATATGTTTTTGTAATTTTCTTTGGAATGTTTTTACTAACTCTACAGCAATATTATCTACTCTATCGTCATCATTTCCATATTTAGGGAAGTCTCCTTCTACTTCATAATCAACTGCAAGTCCTGTTTCATCTCTTATTACTTTTACTTTTGCATATTTTATAGCAGAAAGTGAATCTGCAACAACAGATAAACCAGCAATTCCACAAGCCATAGTTCTTAATATATCTTCTTCTCTATCATGTAATGCCATTTCTAAAGCTTCATATGAATATTTGTCATGCATATAATGAATTGCATTTAATGCTTTAATGTATATTTTAGCAACATAATCCATCATTTGATCAAATTTTTCTATAACTTCATTATACTCTAAATATTCTGAAGTTATTGGTGCAAATTTAGGTGTAATTTGTTTTCCAGATTTTTCGTCTCTTCCTCCATTTATCGCATATAATAAAGTCTTAGCTAAATTTGCTCTAGCTCCGAAAAATTGCATTTGTTTTCCTATCTTCATAGCAGAAACACAACATGCAATACCATAGTCATCTCCTAATGTTATTCTCATTAAATCGTCATTTTCATATTGAATAGAAGATGTATCTATTGATATTTTTGCACAATATTTTTTAAATGCGTCTGGTAAGTATTTTGACCATAACACAGTTAGATTTGGCTCTGGAGCTGCTCCTAAATTTTCTAATGTATGCAATACTCTATAAGAGTTCTTTGTAACTAGAGTTCTTCCATCTATTCCCATTCCACCTATGCTCTCTGTTACCCATACTGGATCTCCACTAAATAATTCATTATATTCTGGTGCTCTTAAGAATCTAACCATTCTTAATTTTATTATAAATTGATCCATTAATGATTGTGCTTCTTCTTCAGTTATAATTCCTCTTTCTAAATCTCTTTCGATATATATGTCTAAGAATGTTGATGTTCTTCCTAAACTCATTGCTGCACCATTTTGGTCTTTTATTGCTGCTAAATATGCAAAATATAACCATTGTATAGCTTCTTTAGCATTTGATGCTGGCTCAGATATATCAAATCCATAAGATTTAGCCATTTCTTTTAATTGGTTTAATGCTTTTATTTGGTCTGAAACTTCTTCTCTTTGTCTAATTATCTCTTCTGTAAATTCATCTGTATCTAATGATGTTTCTAATAATAATTTCTTGTCTTCGATTAACGCATCTACTCCATATAATGCAACTCTTCTATAATCTCCAATAATTCTTCCTCTTCCATACCCATCTGGTAATCCTGTTAATAAATGTGAACTTCTTGCTGCTCTAATATCTTTTGTATATACTTGGAATACTCCATCATTATGAGTTTTTCTTAAGTTATGGTAAATATATTCTACTTCGTCATCAACTTTATATCCATAACTTTCAGCTGATTTTTCTACTATTCTAATACCTCCATTTGGCATAATCGCTCTTTTTAATGGTGCATCTGTTTGAAGTCCTACAATTTCTTCTAATTCTTTATCTATATAACCTGCTGCATATGCATCTATTCTAGAAGGTGTTTTACAATCTACATCTAAAACTCCTTTTTCTCTTTCTTCTTTATATAAGTCTAATACTTTATCCCATAGTTTCTTGGACTTATCTGAAACTCCTTTTAAAAAGCTCTCATCACCTTCATATGGAATATAGTTTGCTTGAATAAATCCTCTTACGTCGATTTCTTTAGTCCATTCCCCTTCTTCTTTAAAACCTTCCCATTGTTTGAATTTCATAACATACCTCCTGATATATTTTTGCCTTTTTTAGACTCTTTTATCATCATAACATAAGTGATAATAGTTATCAATAATTTTTTATAAAATTTAGGAATAATTTAATGGTATTTTTGGAAAAATATTATAGACTTATTAGTTAATATTTACTTTTATGTTTCTTCCGACCAGTTTAGCAAAATGCTATATTAACTTTATTAAATTATTAGGAGGAACACAATGGCTTTAGATTATTCTATAATTGGAGAAAGATTAAAAAGAGCTAGACTTGCAAAAAACATGACGCAGGAAAACTTAGCTGAAAAAATAGATGTTTCTATAGCTTTTTTAAGTCGAGTAGAACGTGGTCGTTCTCACTTAAATTTAAATAGACTTACTCAAGTTTGTGAATTGTTAGATGTTTCTGAAGGTTATATATTATCTGGAAGCTCTGAAAATTCCGAGTCATATTTAGAAGAAGATTTTAAAAAGCTTTTAGATAAATGTTCACCTGAAAAGCAAAAACTTATTTATAATATAGCTAAAACAATAGCCGAAGATGAGAATTAATTATAATAACTCTATCATCTCCGGCATATTTTTTCCTTGATTCTTTGGAATTTCTATAATTTTAAATTTAGACATTTTCTCCCCAAATTTTATTTCAACTATATCTCCAATCTTTACTTCATAACTAGGCTTTACTTGTTTATTATTCACGAATATCCTGCCTTTGTCTGCCATTTCATTTGCTATTGTTCTTCTTTTTATAACTCTTGCTACTTTTAAAAATTTGTCTATTCTCATAAAAAAACTCCTTATCTATCTTCTTCTATAACATCCACAAAATGTTCCAGATGCGTTTTGCGTGTTTTGATTATTTTGGCTATTATTAGAATCTAACACTCTTACTCTACCATTTACAGTTAGTGTTCTATTATTGTCTTCATTATTACAATTATTGTTACATTTTCTTAAATTACATATAAATTTATAAAAATATTTACAAAACCATGCAGCTATAAAAGATATTATTGCATATATAACTGTTAAAATAAAAAATATTGTACTAGAAAAAATAACTGCGATTATTAACAATATAGAAAATATAATTGCTGAAACAAGTACTGGGCAGTCTAAAAGCTTTTCTAAAGCTATAGATATTACTATTACAGCAAGTGGTATTGCAAAAAATATTAATAAAACATTCATAATACATTTCAATCCTTTCATACTTCTTTTTAGAAGTTATGTGTGGAGAATTTTTCTCCTTGCCCTTTATATATATTATGAATGTTTTATTATTTTGCTACTAATTATAGTTAACTTCTACTAAATATAGTCCATATGGCGGTAATGTTTTCCCTGCCATCTGTCTATTTTTTGATTTAATTATATCTTCTATTTCTTCTGGTTTTATTTTATCTTGCCCTACTTCTACTAATGTTCCAGATATAATTCTTACCATATTGTATAAAAATCCATTTCCTGTAAGTTCTATTATTATTCTTTCATCTTCTTTTTTGACCTGTGCTGAATATATTGTTCTTACACTACTTTTGCTACTAGTACCACTTGCTTTAAATGCTGAGAAGTCATGTTCTCCTTCAAAATACTTTGCTGCTTTTTGCATATTCTCTACATTAAGTGGATTCTTTATATTATATTCTAAGTTTCTATAAATAGCACTGCCTGTTTCTGAATTATTTATTATATATTTATATGTTTTTTTCTTACAATTATACCTACTATGAAATCTTTCTGGAACTTCTTCTGCTTTTTTTATAATTATAGATTTCTTTAGTCTAGAATTTATAGCAATGGCAAATTTCTCTATTGGAATATTAGAATTTGTTTTAAAATTAGCAACTTGTCCTATTGCATGAACTCCTGCATCTGTTCTTCCAGATCCTATAAGTTCTATTTCTTCTTTTGTTATTTCTGATATAACTTTTTCTATATTTCCTTGAATATTTAACTTATTTGGTTGTTTTTGCCAACCATTAAATTCTTTTCCATCATATTCAATTGTTAACTTAATATTTCTCATACTTCCATACGTCCTTCTAAAGCCTGTAATAATGTAATTTCATCTGTATATTCTAAATCTCCACCAATTGGAATTCCTCTTGCAATTCTTGTTACTTTAATTCCTAATGGCTTTATTAATTTAGATAAATACATTGCTGTTGCTTCTCCCTCTACTCTTGGGTTCGTTGCTAAAATTACTTCTTTTACTTCGCCAGATTGCAATCTTGTTAAAAGTTCCTTTATCTTTATATCATCTGGTCCTACCCCATTCATCGGAGAAATAGAACCATGTAGAACATGATAAACTCCTTTATACTCATGAGTCTTTTCCATTGCAATAATGTCTTTAACATCTTCTACTACACAAATAACAGAATTATCTCTTCTAGGATTACCACATATCATACAAGGGTCTGTGTCTGAAATATTAAAACAAATTGAACAATATCTTAAATTTTTTCTTGCTTCTTCAATTGATTTTATAAATTCTTCAGCAACTTCATCACTACAATTTAACATATAAAAAGCTAGCCTTGTAGCTGTTTTATTTCCGATACTAGGTAATCTTTCAAAGCTCTCTATTAATTTTTCTATCGATGGTGAATATATTGACATGTTTTCTCCTTACATTAATCCTGGTATATTAAATTTTCCCATTTGTTGTTCTGTTGCACTATCAACTTTACTTAAAGCATCATTTACACATGTAATTATTAAATCTTGTAACATTTCTATATCATCTGGGTCTACTATATCTTTATTTAACTTTATTTCTTTTATAACTTTTTTTCCACTTACTTTTACTGTTATTGCTCCTCCACCTGCTGTACTTTCGAAATCTTTAGATGCTATTTCTGTTTGTGTCTTTTCTAAATCTGCTTGCATCTTTTTTGCTTCTTTCATTAAATTGTTTAAGTTCATTCCTCCGAATCCACCCATACCTCCTGGGAATCCTCCACGTCTTGCCATATTTATACCTCCTAATTTTATTCTATTATATCTATTGGAATATCCAAACCTTCTACTAAACTTTCTAGTTCAGATTTCTGTGGTCCAACATCTTCATTATTATCTATTAATTTAACTTTCATTTCTTTTCCATATGCTATAGATATTTCTTTGGCTATAGCTTGCATATTTTCTGGTCTTTCTAAAATTTCTTTAGCTAGCGGTTTTAAATTATTCATAAAGTTTATTCCAATTGTCATATCATTTATTTCTGAAATTGTTGTATTTAATAAATTTGTATATAATCCCATTTTACCTTCATTTTTAAATTTAACTATAATATCTTTCCAAAAAGCATTGCTTTTTAGTTCCTCTTGTGTTAATGGTTTTCTGGGTACACTTTTTGCTATATTATTTTGTTTTATAGTGTTTACTTCCTTATTGGATATTTTTCCGCCTTGGCTTAAAAAACTTTCTATTTTAAATAATCTTCTTTGCAATTCTTGTAATTCGCCACTATCTATATTTTTTGTTTCATATATTCCAGTAGCTTCTTGATGTGTATTTTCTTTACTACATAATTTTATAAATCCTGCTTCTAGCATTATTGTTTTTTGTGAAGACCATTTCATATCATTCTCTAAGTTTGATAATTCATATATTAAATTTACTAATTCTTCTTTTTGGCATTTATTAGCAATTTCTTTTATTTTTTCTTTTTCATCATCATTATAAATTCCTGTGTCTTCTGTTACTTTATATAATAAAACATCTTTTACATATTTTATTACTTCCCATAAAAAATTATTTTGATCTTTTCCATCATTTATAACTTTTTTCAAAGTTTTTAAGCAATTGTCTATATCTTTTTCTAGTATACTTTCTACTATTTGCTCTATAAACTTTAATTTTGGTATACCTACTAGTTCTTTAACTTTATCTTCAGTTATTTCATTTTCTCCATCTTGTAAACATCTTTCTAGAATGCTTAACGCATCCCTCATTGCTCCTTCTGATAGTGATGCTACAATTTTTAAAGCATTTTCTTCTGCGTCTATATTACTTGTTTCGCAAACTATTTTTAGTCTTTTTACTATATTTTCTAGGTCTATTTTCTTAAAATCAAATCTTTGACATCTTGACAATATCGTTGCTGGTAACTTTTGTGGCTCTGTTGTTGCTAAAATAAACTTTACATGTGCTGGTGGCTCTTCCAATGTTTTTAATAAAGCATTAAATGCCCCAGTAGATAACATATGTACTTCATCTATTATATATACTCTATATTTAGCAAGTGTTGGCAAAAAGTTTACTTCGTCTCTTATTAGTCTTATATCTTCTACACTATTATTAGAAGCTGCATCCATTTCTACTATATCTGTTAATGATCCAGAAATAGCAGCTTTACATATTTCACATTCATTGCATGGCTCTCCATTTTGTGGATTCAAGCAGTTTACTGCTCTTGCTAATATCTTTGCCGCAGATGTTTTTCCTGTTCCCCTACATCCATTAAACAAGTATGCATGTCCTACTCTTCCTGCAATTAATTGATTTTTTAATGTCTTTGTAATATGTTCTTGTCCTACAATTTCTTCAAAAGTTAAAGGTCTAAATTTTCTGTATAGTGCTGTATATGCCATTTTCTCACTTCCCTTTAATTTAAGTTTAGCCTCTCTATGGAAAGCAATTTCCCACATAAATACACTACTTATTGCTGCTTCCTTCCGGACCTGACAAGGTTCATAGCTTTTTATTGAGATTGCCCTCCATACAAAGGCTAAACATTGTAATTTATTTTACATCTTTTCATATTATATATGTTTTATAAGTTTTTAGCAAGACATTTTACATTCTTTTAAATATTACATCACTAAAATCTGTTTTTTCTATTTGTGATTTTCCTTCTGTTTGTATGTTTCCTGTTGGTAATTCTATATTTATTGTACCTTTATATTTTATATTTTTATTTGTTTCTATTATTATGTCAAAGCTCAATTTATAATTTAATTCTTCTATGTTTGCATTTCCTTTAGTAAGTAATGTTCCATCATGTACTATTGTTTCTTCGTTATTTCTTATTTCGCAAACATTTTCATTAACTGAACGTAATAAAATTATTCCACCTTCATTTGAAATTTTTAATTCATCTAGTTTTGTTTCTTTATCTCCTTTATATGTTAATGTATTATTTATCAAATGTTCTTCGTCTTCAAGTATTTTTCCTTCTGAGTTTGCTCTATATAATTTTACCTTTTCTTTGCTATTATTTTTTTCTACATTAAAATTTTCTAATGTAATGTTTTTAATATTAGTATTTTTTTTGTATTCTTCGTTTTTATCAATTTGTAAATATATATCGTTATATTGACTTACACTAAAGTTCCATTTGTAATTGTCTAGTTTATCTATTTCTTTACTTTCTGCTGTACTTACTACGATCATTTTAGATAATTCAAATGGTAAATTTGTTTCTCCTTCTACTTGATATCTTAACATAATAAGTCCTGCTATTATTAAAATTATTGCTATAATTCCAAGTATTATACATATGTGAACAATTTTTTTATTTTTTAATTCGCTAATTTTCATTAGTCACACCTCTATCTTTTTTTATTTGATCTTAATTCTTTAAAAAATTTTTGTAATAATTCTTTGCTTTCTTCTCCTAATACATTTTTTTCATATGTAGGTATATGGTTAAATTTGTATGTAGTTAAGTCAATTACTGATCCACAAGCTCCTGCTTTTAAATCTGGTATTCCATAATAAATCTTTCGAATTCTACTATTAATTATTGCTCCCATACACATTGGGCAAGGTTCCATTGTTACATATATATCGCAATTTTCTAATCGCCAGGCATCCAATTTTTTACTTGCTTTTTCTATTGCAATAATTTCTGCATGCATTATTGTATCTTTTTTTATTTCTTTTAAATTATGTCCTCTAGAAATTATTTTTCCATCCTTAACAATTACTGCGCCTACTGGAACTTCTCCTTTGTTATATGCTTTTTCAGCTTCTTTTAAAGCTTTTTTCATAAAAAAAGTTTTTTCTTCCATTTTTTCTCCCAATTGGTGCACTTAGCTGGATTCGAACCAGCGGCCTCTCCCTTAGGAGGGGAGCGCTCTATCCACCTGAGCTATAAGTGCATATTTTTAATACTTTTGTATTATACCAATTTTATGATTTTTTTTCAAGTTAAGTTATCATGAATTTTAAAACTATTGAATTTTATCCATTTTTTAGTTATAATATCAAAAGTTAAGAAAGGATTTTGTTATGCAAAAAATATTAGGTTCAATGAGAAAAGCAATTGAAGAATTTCATATGATAGATGATGGTGATAAAATAGCTGTAGCTTTATCTGGAGGTAAAGATTCTATTACTTTATTAAAAGCTCTTAAAAGTTTGCAAAGATTTTATCCTAAAAAGTTTGACTTAATAGCGATATCTATCAATCCAGGATTTGAATTTTTTGATGTTAAAATTTTGTATGAGCTTTGTAAAGAAATTGATGTCGAATTATATGTTGTAACTAGCGATATAAAAGAAATCGTTTTTGACATTCGCAAAGAAAAAAATCCTTGTTCTCTTTGTGCTAATTTGCGACGTGGTATTTTAAATAGTACTGCAATTGAACATGGATGCAATAAAATCGCTTTAGGCCATAATGAGGACGATGTATTGGAAACATTTCTTATGAATATTTTGTATACTGGCAGCATATCTACCTTCGCACCTATTTCCTATATGGATAGGTCTAAAATGACTTTAATCAGACCACTAATATATATTAGTGAAAAACAGATTCGTAGTTTTATAAAAAATAATAATATTATTGTTATGCCTAAAGCTTGCCCAATGGATGGAAAGTCTAAACGTGAAGATATAAAACAATTATTATATGATTTAAATAAGCAAATACCTCATATAAAAGCTAATATTTATGGGGCTATAAAACGAAGTAAAATTAAAGGTTGGAACGCTTGATTTAATTATAGTTTAATTTTAATGTAGTTTTTTGTTATTTAATTCATTAAATTATTGTGAAAGTGCTGTTATACTTAATATAAATTTTTTAGGAGGATAGCACATGGACTTAAAAGAAGCAAATAAAATTATTGGTAATACTTATAAACAAATTAGAAAAAGTAAAAAATTTACACAAGAAGAAGTAGCAGAAAAAAGTGATTTAACACCTGAATATCTATCAAAATTTGAAAATGGTAAATATAATGCCAGCATATATAATATTATCTTGCTTTGTAAAGCTATTGATACAAATCCAACACAACTTTTTAATCAATTTTTTGAAGATAATTCAGTTGCTATTATTACAACTATAACGGATGAGTTAAAAGATATGGATATTTCCGATCAACAATTAATTTTAAGTTTAATCAAACGTTTAAAAAATAAAGCCAATATTTAATATATTGACTTTATTTTTTTACTTTTCTTATTATATATTTGTATTTTACATATATGACTCTACTACTACGCAATTATTTTATTTAAATCTTCTTTTAGTTTCTTTACTTTTGTTTCTGCATCTTCTATATCTTTTCCTTTAACACCTACATAAGACTTTATTTTTGGTTCTGTTCCAGATGGTCTTACACATACCCAAAAATCATTTTCTAAGTCAAAATAAAGTACATTCGATTTAGGTAATCCTGTTTTTTCTTCTTCCTCTGTTTCCATATTTATTATCTTTTCTGTTTTATAATCTCTAAATCTTTCTACCTTATATTCTCCTATCTTTGATGGAATATTGTTTCTTAAATTCTCCATCATTTCTTTTATTTGGTTTGCTCCTTCAACACCTTCTAGTGTTATTGATAGTAAATCTTCTTTATAATAACCATATTCTTCGTATATATTTATCATTTGATCCCATAATGTAAATCCTTTTTCTTTATAATAAGCTGCTGCTTCACAAAGAGCCATTACAGCCGCAATTCCATCTTTATCTCTTGCATGTGTTCCTATTAAGCAACCATAGCTTTCTTCAAATCCAAATAAGTATGTACTTTCATTTGTTTTTTCAAATATTTTTATTTGTTCTCCTATATATTTAAATCCAGTTAACACTTCTTTTAATTTTATATTATATCTTTTTGCTATAGCATCTGCTAAATTTGAAGATACTATCGTTTTTATTAACATTCCATTTTGTGGAATTTCATTTCTTTCCTTTTTTTGAGATAATTCATATTCTGCAATTAATAAACCAGACATATTACCTGTAAACGCTTTGTATTCTCCTGTTTTCGAATCTTTTGCATATACTCCTAGCCTATCTGCATCTGGATCTGTTGCTAATACTATATCTGCATCTTTTTCTTTTGCTAATTTTAGTGCTAAGCTAAATGCTTTTGGATCTTCTGGATTTGGATAATCTACAGTTGGGAAATCTCCGTTAGGTTTCTCTTCTTCTTGTACAATATATACATTTTCAAATCCTAATCTATTTAGTATCGTTCTTACTGGTATGTTTCCAGTTCCATGTAATGGTGTATATACTATTTTTAAATCTTTTTGTTTCTTTATTATTTCTGGATTTAATACTAATTTTTCTAACGCTTCCATATACTTTTCATCTATTTCTTTTCCAATTACAGTATATAATTTTTGTTTTATGCCTTCTTCCTTAGATATCTTTTTAATTTCTTTGTAATCTTCTATTGCTTTTACTTCATCTATTATATCTTTGTCTACTGGTGGCACAATTTGTGCTCCATCTTCCCAATAAACTTTATATCCATTATATTTTGGTGGATTATGACTTGCTGTTATCATAATTCCTGCTATACATTTTAGCTCTCTTACAGCAAAAGATAATTCTGGTACAGGTCTTAAAGATTCAAACAAATATGTTTTTATTCCATTGGCATTTAATATTAATGCTGCTTCTTCACTAAATTCTTTTGACATATGCCTAGAATCAAATGCTATTGCAACTCCTCTTTTTTCTCCTTTATTCTTTTTAATATAATTTGCTAATCCTTGTGTAGCTTTTCCTACAGTATATATATTCATTCTATTTGTTCCAGCCCCTATTATTCCTCTTAATCCGGCTGTTCCAAATTCTAATTCTTTATAGAATCTATCTTCTATTTCTTTTTTATCCTCTTTTATATTTAATAATTCTTTTTTTGTTTTTTCATCGAAAACATCACTTGTACACCATTTCTTGTATTCGTTTAAATATTCCATTTTATCCTCCTTCTAAAGCAAAAATGGGCTTTATTGCCCATTTTCCCTTGTTTTATATTTAATTTTTCTTATGAAAATTTATATATAATTCTCTTGCTGTTTCTGGGCTATCTATTCCTTCTGCGTTTTTTACTGGCGCAAATTCTTCTTCTCTTTTTACTCTCATTACTGCCATACTTTCCATACTTTGGAATGCATCAAATATAAATGTTTCGAATTTATATGCATTTGGCTTTTCTGATTTTACCAATTCGCCTTTTGAGTTTATATAATTCGCCTTTTTAAATGCTTCATGATATGGTAATTTATTTTTTGCAATTTCATTTATTCTTTTTATATTAAATAAATTACAATTAATATGAGACTCTCCAAAAACTAATTCTCCATTTTCATCTTTCTTATTGCTCATCTCTTCTGAAATTTCTGTGTATTCTACAACACTTGGTTTAGAGTTTCTTTTACAAAATACTCCTACTCTTTCTTCTGGTCTTGCTTTTACTACTGATTTCCCTGCTGCCATACATTTTTTATTATCTGCTATTGCAACAAATATTGGATCCACCATATTTACTAAAGGATTATCTACTGGACCTATAAATACCCATTCAACTCCTTTATCATTCATATCTTGTAAAATACCACTTTTTAACATTGATTCAAAAACTCCACCATGTCCATCTGCTGCTAGTTTTAGAAATCCTTCTTCATTTACAAGTATTTTTCCTTCTTTATCTATCATAGGTAATTCGCCTTGAATAAAGAATTTTATACCTTCTTTTGGATATCCAAAATATTTGTTGTCCTCAAAAAACTTGACTGTTTCTGCATTATTTTCATTACTAGTCATAATATACCAAGGTATTATTACATCATATTTGCTATTTGCTTCTTTAATTGGTTTACAAATTAATTCAAATAAAGATTCATGTGTATCTAAACCAATATCAAAAGTACCCTTAGGACCATTATATCCAAGTCTTGTTCCTTGTCCTCCGGCCATTGTTAAAACAGCTAATTTACATTTTTTAATTATTTCAATTCCTTTTGTTTCTAGTTCTTCATATTCTTGTTTTGATAATTTTGATTTATCCACATATTCAATAGGTTCAATTTTATCATCACCTATTTTTATCTCTTTCTTAGTATTTTCATACAATTCATTCATTAAATCAAAATCTACACTTAATATTTGATCTAATAGTTTTTCTTTTCCTTTGTTATCTAATTTATCATAGCAAATTAATAGTTGCTCTTGATGATTTTTCTTTAGTATTTCTTTTACCTCATTAATTTTTTCCATTGATCTGCCTCTCTTAAAATTTTATATTATTATAAATGACATATACTATATTATAATATAAAATTTTTTTCGTCAACATTTACGGATTTTATATTTAAGCTTTCTTTTTTTCTTTTACATATTCAGGAAAGATTTCTTCTATTTCATGCTCGCCTGATGTATTTAATATCTTATCTGTGCTATTTAATATATCTATTATATTCTTATTAAATTCAACAATGTTATAACAGTTAATTATATTAATCTTTACATCTTTATTAGTTTCTTCCACTAAATAATTCGCTTCTTTAATAAAATTTAAGTCTCCGTTTATAAAAATATAATGTGTGTTTTTATTATTTATATTATTTTCTTCTATATATTTTTTTGCTTCTTTTGTCTTCCAATCTATTGATTTTATTTTTGCTTTCATCTCATTTTTCAGGTTTAATTTTTCTAACAATAGATTAACTGTTCTATCTAAATTGTTTTGAAAAATTGTATGAACTTTGCAATCTTCACCAATTCTTCTTTCGATATATGGAAGTAGCATTGTTATCAAATGCACTTCATTTACATAGAAACTAGACATCCTTTTTAAATTATTTTCATAACACATAGTATTCCCTCCAATTATTTTTGGCTATTTACAAATTTTACCATTCTCGTTTTCTCTTGTCAATATTTTCCATTTTTGTTTTATTTAAATTCATCGACAATTATTTTATTTTCTTTGGTATATTTTTCTAATTTCTGTTCATATTCCTATTAATAGTAAAAATTTAGGAGGTTCTCATGAAAAAGAAATTAACTTTTTTCTTTACTTTAATAATATTATTTTGTTTGTATATTTTTTTACTTTCTGTAAATTATGCAAAAAGTATTTCTGCTAATTTATCCTCTAGTGTATTTAGATTACATATAATCGCAAATAGTGATTCTGTTGAAGATCAACAATTAAAACTACTTATTAGAGATGATATAATAAGTTATATGAGTACATTAGTATCAACTACATCTACAAAATCTGATGTGAATCGTCTTATCTCTGATCATTTAGAAGATTTTAAAAACATTGCTCTAGAAACAATACATTCAAATGGTTATAATTATGATGTAAATATTTCTATTGGTAATTTTTATTTTCCTACAAAGTCTTATGCTAATGTTTCATTTCCATCTGGATATTATGACGCTTTAAAAATTGAAATAGGCGAAGCTATTGGTCAAAACTGGTGGTGTGTTTTATTTCCTCCTCTTTGCTTTGTAAATTCTTCCTCTGGCGTTCTACCAGAAGATTCGAAAGTTATTCTTAAAGAAAATTTAAATTCTGAAAGCTATAATATCATAAATAGTACTAATGAAGAGCAAAATACCGATAATTCTATAAAGATAAAATTTAAAATAGTCGAACTTTTCAATAATTTTTAAAAGTAATAAAAGATTTATTTATAATATAGTTGTCAATATAATTGTTTTATGTTATATTTTATTAGGTATAGTGGATTTTATACTATATTTTTTATGATATTACATATTTAAATATATTTTGGAGGTAATAACTTTGGATAAATTAATAATAACAGGTGGCTCTCCTTTAAAAGGTGAAGTTACAATTAGTGGAGCAAAAAATGCTGCAATTGCTATATTACCAGCAACACTCTTAATTAATGGTTCTTGTACAATAGAGAACGTTCCTAATATAAGTGATGTTAAAATATCTTGTAAAATTTTAGAAGAATTAGGTGCAAAAATTACATGGATTAACGATAATACTATAACTATTGACTCTTCAAATATTACATCTACTCATGCACCATTAGAATTAACTAGAAAATTTAGAGCTTCTTATTATTTAATTGGTTCATTACTTGGTAGATTTAAAGATGTTGAAGTTGGTTTACCTGGTGGATGTAATTTAGGTCCTCGTCCTATAGACCAACATATTAAAGGTTTTGAATTATTAGGTGCTAAAGTTGATGTTTCACAAGGTAAAATTCAAGCTAAAGCAAAAAAATTAATTGGTAATTCTATATATCTAGATGTTGTATCTGTGGGTGCAACAATAAATGTAATGTTATCTGCTGTTCTTGCAGAAGGTACCACTACTATAGACAATGCTGCAAAAGAACCTCACATAGTTGATGTAGCAAACTTTTTAAACACTATGGGTGCTGATATTCGTGGAGCAGGTACAGATATTATAAAAATTAATGGAGTTAAAAGTCTACATGGTAATGCTACGTATTCAGTAGTTCCTGATCAAATAGAAGCAGGTACTTTCATGCTTGCAGCAGTAGCTTCTAGGGGTGATGTTACTATAAAAAATTGTATAACTAAGCATTTAGAATGTGTAACTGCTAAAATATTAGAAATAGGAGCACATGTAGAAGATATTGATGGAGATACTTTAAGAGTTTGGTCTTCAAAAAGACCAACAAAAGCAACAATAAAAACTGCACCATACCCTGGTTTTCCTACAGATTTACAACCTCAAATGGGCGTTGTTTTGTCAATAGCTAACGGAACTAGTATAATAAATGAAAGTATTTGGGACTCTCGTTTTCAATACACTGCAGAATTAAATAAAATGGGAGCTAATATTACTGCTTCTGGAAAATCTGCTGTTTTTGAAGGTGTAAACGAATTGTCTGCAGCTCCTGTATATTCTTCTGACCTACGTGCTGGAGCAGCACTTATAATAGCCGGAACTATAGCTAAAGGAAAAACTGAAGTATATAATTTAGAGCATATAGATAGGGGTTATGAACATATTGAAGATAAATTTAGACAATTAGGTGCAAAAATAGAAAGAGTATCTGAATAAGCAAAGGATGAATTTAAATGTTGAATTTTAGAAGTTTATACAGCGGAAGTACAGGAAATAGCCTTTTTGTTGAAAGTGAAAGCACAAAAATATTGGTAGACAGTGGAGTTAGTTTAAAAAAACTAACTTCTGCTTTATCTTCTAATGATATAGATATTTCTGATATAGATGCAGTTATTGTTACACATGAACATTCTGATCATGTACAAAGTTTAGGAATGTTATCTGCTAAATATAATATTCCTGTTTATGCAAACATGAAAACTTGGGATGCAATGCCTAAGCAAAGAGAGCGAATTGACAATGTTAATCAAAAGCTTTTCAAATCATATGAAAAATTTGAAATTGGTAATTTAACTATTGATCCTTTTTCTATACCTCATGATGCTGCAGATCCTTGTGGTTTTAATATTATAAATAATAATGATAAAATTAGCATTGCTACAGATATTGGACATATGACTAATTCTATTATAAATAAATTAGATGGTAGTTCTTTTATTTTATTAGAAGCTAATTATGATCCTGAAATATTAAAATCTGGAAAATATCCATATTATTTAAAAACGAGAATCTTAGGTCCAAATGGCCATCTTCCAAATGAAATGGCTGGAAAAACCATAGCTTATTTGTCTAAAGGATCTTTACAAGAAGTTATGCTTGGACACTTAAGTAAAGAAAATAATTTTCCTGAACTAGCTTATCAAACTGTTATAGGAGAATTAATAAATAAAAATTTTGATGAAAATTCTATTAGTATTTCTGTTGCAAATAGAAATGAACCTAGTAAGTTAGTTACAGTTTCTTAATATATAATTCTTATAAACTGCTATGAAAATTATATAGCAGTTTATTTTGTATTAACTACTATCCATAAATTTAATTCCTTTCTAACATCATATAAGGAGGTTATTATGTTATCTATTAATATAATATGTATTGGCAAACTTAAAGAAAATTTTTTTAGAGATGCAATTACTGAATATTCAAAAAGACTTTCTAAATATTGTAATTTAAATTTTATAGAACTTCCAGACGAAAAATTACCTTCAAAATTAAATGATAAAATTATTGATAATATAAAAGATTCTGAAGGAAAAAAAATACTTTCTCATTTAAAAAAGGATTCTTATACCATTTGTTTAGATTTAAATGGTAAGCAATATTCTTCGGAAGAATTTTCTTCTAAGATTGATTCTATAGCTCTTAACTATAATAGTTCAATTACATTTATTATTGGAGGTACTCTAGGTATATCTAAAGATGTCCTTAATATAGCAGATGAAAAAATCTGTTTTTCCAAAATGACATTTCCTCATCAATTAATAAGAGTATTTTTAGTAGAACAATTATTTAGAGCTTTTAAAATATCTAATAATGAAACTTATCATTGGTAATTATATTGGGGGCTACAGAAGGAACATTGTATTATTTTTATGCAGCTATCTCTTCTTTTTTGGGGGAGCTTTAATAATTATAAGCATATAAAATTGCTCCTTCTGTAAGATTATTAACGTTTTAATTTTTTTTGGATTTTTTTAGAAATAATTATTTGAATAATTTTTTTTGTAAAAAAATAAATTGAAATAAAAATTAATATTTTTAAAAACATATTTCCTCTTTGAATTAATTTTATTAATCTTACTCCATTTTTATTTCTTTGTCAACAAAAACTCTTCGACATTTTTCTACATATAACTAAATAAAATAATTACGGTTGCAACGCTTACAAAGTTTATAATTAATGCTGCAAACAGTGTAAATCTTATCTTTTTTACGCCTATGGAGCTAGTATATAACGCAATCGTATAAAACGTTGTTTCTGTTGCTCCCATTATGGTTGCAGTAATTAAACCTATCTTACTATCTACCCCATTTTCTTGTAATATATTTGTAGCAATTCCCATAGACGCACTGCCTGAAATTGGTCTTAATATTGCTAACGGCATTATCTCTATAGGAATATTCAAAGCAGTCAATATAGGTGAAATTAAATCTACTATAAAATTAATTATCCCCGAACTCTTTAATAAATTTATTGCCAAGAATATTGCTAATAAAGTTGGAAATAATTCTATTACTATTTTTATTCCTTTTTTTGCACCTACAATAAATATATCGTATACATTCCTTTTTTCTATAATTCCATATGCTATTATAAAAACAATTATAAATGGTATTATAATTGTGGAAATATAATTTATAAAATTCATTTTTTAACTCCTTTTTTTGATAGCGCCTTAACTACTAATATTCCTATTAGTAGTGCTACTAGACTTGCTATACAACTTGGAACTATTATACTAGATGGATTTTTCGCTCCCATTGAAGCTCTTATTGCAATTATTGTTGTTGGAATAATTTGTATAGATGCTGTGTTTAAAACAATAAACATAACCATTGAATTAGATAATTCTTCTTTATTTCTATTTTCTTCTTGTAATGATTTTATAGCTTTAATACCTAGTGGCGTTGCTGCATTTCCTAATCCTAAAAAATTAGCAACAATATTCATAGATATTTCTTTATATGCTTTACTATCTTTTTTTATCTCTGGAAATATAAATTTCATAATTGGTGATAAACATTTAGTTATTTTGTTGATTAATGTAGTTTCTTTAACGATTTCCATTATTCCGTTCCACATACACATAATCCCTATAAAACTTAATATCATTTCAACTGTTTGCTTACATGAATCGAAAATAGAATCATTAATTTTGTTCATATTAAAATTAAAAAGTGCATAAATAAATGAGATCACTATAAAACATGGCCATAATTTATTTAACATTATTTTTCCTCCATAATTCATTGTATTATTTATCATGTAAATTTATACGAAATATTTCCAAAAATAGGAAAGCTTTATTAATCTTAAATTATTGACCAATTCAACTTTATATGCTATTATTATAATATAAATTGTCGTTTAATTTGGATGAGGAGGATTGTACATGAAATCAACAGGAATTGTAAGAAGAGTAGATGAATTAGGAAGAGTTGTTATTCCTATAGAATTAAGAAACAAGTTTGATATTAAAGAAAAAGATCCTATTGAAATATATGTTGATGGTTCTTCTATAGTTTTAAAAAAATATGAACCTAATTGTATTTTTTGTGGTAATACAAAAAGTTTAGTAACATATAAAGATAAATTAATTTGTCCAAAGTGTATTGCGTCACTATCAAAAACGGAAAGTCAAGAAAACTAATATTGAATATATATTTATAAATAAAAAAGAACATCCTGCAATTTAGATGTTCTCTTTTTATCATATTAATTTATAAATTGTTTATAAATTTCATTTTTCGTAACTTGTCTGTCTTTTGCTATTTTCTTTATTATTGCTTTTTTTTCTAATCCCATTTTTTCATAATATTTATAATGTTCTTCTATTGTCAATTTATTTAATTCATTTTCTTCATCTTCATCTATATTTTCATTTTCGTCTATTATTATTACATATTCACCTTTTGGTTTTTCTAATTTATCTTTTATTTCTTGTATTGTTCCTCTTATAAATTCCTCATGAATTTTAGTTAATTCTCTTGCTACAACAATTTTTCTATTTCCAACATAATATTCTAAATCTTGAATAGTATTTTTTATTTTATGTGGTGCCTCATATAATATTATTGTATTGTTATTTTCTTTTATTTTCTCTAACTCTTTAATTCTAAGTTTTTTATTTAATGATAAAAATCCATAAAAAGTAAAGTTTCGAGTATTTACTCCTGCTGACATTAATGCAGTTATAATTGCACAAGCTCCTGGAATTGATACTACGTTAATTTCTCTTTCTATTGCTTCTTTTACAATAAATTCACCTGGATCTGAAATAACTGGTGTTCCTGCATCTGAAATTAATGCAATATTTTTTCCTTCTTCTATTTTCTTTAATATATTTTCTGTTTTATCTTCTTCATTATGTCTATGATAACTAATTAATGGTTTTGTAATTTCTAAATGGTTTAGTAATTTTAAAGAATGTCTTGTATCTTCTGCTATTATGAGATCTACACTTTTTAATACATTAATTGCCCTTAATGTAATATCTTCTAAATTTCCTATTGGCGTAGCTACTATGTATAAGTTTCCTTTCATTTCTCCTCCTATTTCTTATTATATATTTTTAATATTTCATCTGTATATGAATTATCTTCATTATATATTATTAATGGCTTTTCTATCTCTAAAAAAGGCTTAGCATTTTTTACTCCTTTTATCAAAATTAGGTTTGGTTTATTATTAACTTTTGAATAAACTATCCTTAATTTTTTAGCCTCTATTTTATATTTCTTAAATATATTAATTATTTCTCCTAATCTTTCTGGTTTATTTACCATATAAAATGATCCTTTATCTTTTAAAACTTTACTTCCGTTTGCAATAAAATCTTCTAAATTTGCTGTAATCTCGTGTCTAGAAATTAATTTGTTAATATTATCATTTTTTACACCACTATTTTCTTTTTTATATGGTGGATTTGTAACTATCGCACTTAATGAATTTAATTCTAGATGATTTGTTATATTTTTAATATTATCATTTATTATCGTTATTTTATCTTCTAGATTATTTAATTTAACACTTCTATTAGCCATTTCAGCTATATCTTTTTGTATCTCTAGTGCATATATTTTTTTACATTCTGTTTTTTTAGATAATAATATACTAATGATTCCTGTTCCTGTTCCGATGTCCAATATTGTACTATCTCTTTTTATTTCCTTTGAAAAATCACTTAATAAAATACTATCTATCCCAAAGCAAAAGTAATTTTCATTTTGTATAATTTTTAATCCTTTATATTCTAGGTCATCTATTCTTTCATTTTTCTCTAATTTCATTTTTATTCCTCAACATAATAAATTTCATTTCATATTATATACTATATATTTAATTTTTTCAAATTTGGAGGTAATTATTAATATGGATAAAAAAGATATTACAAATAAAAAAAATAATTTAATTTGCTCTTTATATCAAGTCGAAACTTTTCTAAATAAATTTACAATTTTATTAAAAACAAAAAACTTTGCTGAATTCTTGAGGAAGTACAATTAATAATCTATCCTAGAAAAATTATTTTCAAAACTAATTTCTCCGTCCTTAAATGATTTATTTTCCTCACCATCTATTAAGATTTTTACGGAATTAACTTCATTTAATTCGGTAACTGTTCTTACTATAGTTTCTATAATTATACCTTCTCTTACTTTTCCTTCTGGTGCATTATTTATAAAATCATTAGAAAAGTCTATGTATAATATATCTCCAATTAATCTTACATCATTTAACTTGGTGTTTTCTGGTATTGTTTTTTCTAATTTTTCATTTTTAGGTCCATAAATTAATTGCTCTATTAAATATTTATATGGCTCATTTAATAATTCATTAACATTTATATTTCTTGCTTCTGGATTAATCTCTTTGCTTTCTTTATTTACAAAATATAGTGAAATAATTGTGTTTCGCATTTGTTTTTCACTTATCTCTTCTTCTGGAACATATTCCTCTATTATTTGATTTTTCTCTTTAAAGTTATCTTTATTAAAATAGTATATTACACATCCCAAAATAATTACTAATAATATTAAGAAAAAAACAATAAAAAAACCTTCTCTTTTTTTCATTTTATCCCTCCTTTTTCTTGATTAATTATTATGAAAGACAAGTATAAAATATAACTCTTTTTGATATTTTTACAATTTGACAAAATAACTTTTTCCGTATAAAATTATCTTGTGAAATTGTACTTTTTTATAAAAGTATTGAAAGGAGAAACTTATGGAAAATATACTTCATGTTGGTCTAGATGTTGGATCAACTACAGTAAAAATTATAGTTATAGATTCTAATAAACAAGAAATATATTCTGATTATACAAGACATTTTTCAGATACTAAAAATACTGTTTGTAAAGTTTTGGACTCATTACCAGAAAAATTTCCAAATAGCAAATTTACTATTGCACTTACAGGATCTGGAGCAATGTCTGCAGCTACTTTCTTAGGGCTACCTTTTATACAAGAAGTTGTAGCTTGTAAAAGAGCTGTTGAAAAGTTTATACCACAAACAGATGTAGTTATTGAACTAGGTGGTGAAGATGCAAAAATAATATATTTTGATCAATCTATCGAACAAAGAATGAATGGAACTTGTGCTGGTGGTACAGGTGCTTTTCTTGATCAAATGGCTTCATTACTAGACACAGACACTGCTGGACTTAATGAACTTGCTAAAAATTATTCTACAATTTATCCTATTGCTTCTCGTTGTGGTGTCTTTGCTAAAACAGATGTCCAACCTTTAATAAATGAAGGCGCTGAAAAATCTGATATTGCTGCTTCAATTTTTCAAGCAGTTGTTAATCAAACGATAAGTGGTCTCGCTTGTGGTAGACCCATAAGAGGAACTGTTGCCTTTTTAGGTGGTCCTTTAAATTATCTTTCTGAATTACGAAAAAGATTCATAGAAACCCTTAATTTGAAAGATGATGAAATAGTAATTCCAGATGAAGCACATTTGCTAGTTGCAAAAGGAGCTTGTCTAGATGCTATTGACAATATTCCAATATCTATCGAAGAATTAAAGCAAAAAATTCATAATTTGAGAAATTCACAAGATACCACTAGTCACCCTGTAGAACCTCTTTTTAATTCTACAGAAGATTACAATGAATTCAAAGATAGACATGAAAAATCAAAAGTTACTAGAAAGGATCTATCAACTTTTGATGGAGACTGTTTTATTGGTATCGACGCTGGTTCTACTACGACAAAGCTAGTTTTAACTGACAATGAAGATAATCTGCTTTATTCTTTATATGCCAATAATGAAGGTAACCCTCTAAAAAGTGTTATGAAAATGTTAAAGGAACTTTACTCTATATTACCTAAAACAGCAAAAATACGATTCAGTGGTGTTACTGGCTATGGTGAAAAATTGATTCAAACAGCTTTAAATGTGGATTTGAATGAAATTGAAACTATTGCTCATTACACTGCTGCAAAGAAGTTTCAACCAAATGTTACTAGTATCGTAGATATTGGTGGACAAGATATGAAATATATTAGATTAAAAAATGGAGCTATCGATAATATTATGCTTAATGAAGCATGTTCATCTGGTTGTGGATCTTTTATAGAAACTTTTGCTAAAAGCCTTAATTTATCTATTGAAAATTTTGTAAAAGAAGCCATTATCGCTAAAAAACCTGTTGATTTAGGCTCTAGATGTACTGTATTTATGAATTCTAAAATCAAACAAGCTCAAAAAGAAGGCTATAGTGTTGGAGATATATCTGCTGGTCTTTCTTATTCAGTTATAAAAAATGCTATTCAAAAGGTTATGAAAGTTAGGGATATAAGTACATTAGGAGATCATATAGTTGTACAAGGTGGAACATTTTATAATGATGCTGTCTTAAGAGCTTTTGAAAAAATTGTTGGTAAGAATGTTATAAGACCCGACATTTCTGGTTTAATGGGGGCATATGGCGTCGCTATTCTTGCTAGACAACAATATGAAGCTAATTTAGATATGGAATATTATTCGACCATTTCTAAAAATGAAGACATTGACAATTTAGAAATAAAAGTTTCACATGCCCGTTGTAACAAATGTGAGAATCATTGCTTACTAACAATAAATTCTTTCAATAATGGTCATAAACATATATCTGGTAATCGTTGTGAAAAAGGTGCAGGTATAGTTACAGGAAACAGTGAACTTCCTAACTTGATAAAATATAAACAAGAACGATTATTTAATTATAAGCCATTAGATGAGAAAGATGCACCAAGAGGAACTTTAGGTATCCCTAGAGTATTAAATATGTATGAAGATTATCCGTTTTGGTTTACATTCTTTACTTCTTTAGGTTTTAGAGTTATTATCTCTGAAAAAAGTAACAGAAAAACATATGAAAAAGGAATGGAATCAATGCCTTCTGAATCAGTTTGTTACCCTGCGAAACTTTCTCATGGTCATATAATAAGTTTAATACAAAGTGGTATTAAAACTATATTTTATCCTTGTATGCCTTATTCAAGGAAAGAATATGAAAAAGCAGATAACCATTATAATTGTCCAATCGTTATTTCATATTCTGAAGTATTAAAAAATAATGTAGAAGAATTAAAAAATCCTGATATAAAATTCTTAAATCCATTTTTACCTTTTGATGCAAAAGGTCTAACTAAAAGAATTTTAGAATTAGATGAATTTAAAGAATATAATTTTAACAAAAAAGAGTTAATGAATGCTGCTAAAAAGGCAGAAGAAGAATATAATCATTTTAAAAATGATATATATGAAAAAGGAAAAGAAGCTGTTGAATATATAGATAAGCATCATTTAAAAGGGATTGTTCTTGCTGGACGTCCATATCATTCAGATCCTGAAATAAATCATGGTATAGATACATTAATCACAAGTCTTGGTCTATGTGTTTTAACAGAAGATAGCGTTGCAAATGAAATAGAAGCTAAACGACCTTTAAGAGTTGTTGACCAATGGGTATTTCATGCTAGATTATATGCTGCTGCTGAATTTGTAGGACATCATGATAATCTAGAATTAATTCAATTAAACTCTTTTGGTTGTGGAGTTGATGCGGTAACTACAGATCAGGTGGAAGAAATATTAACAAGTTTTGGAAAAATGTATACTTTAATAAAAATAGATGAAGTTAACAATTTAGGAGCTGTTAGAATCCGTATTCGTTCTTTATTGGCAAGTATGAATAAAAGATTAGCTAATTCAAACTCTTTTAAAGAAAATGGTGATTATGGAATTCATAAAAAATTATTTACTAAAGAGATGAGAAAAGATTATACTATACTTTGTCCTCAAATGGCTCCAATTCATTTTGAATTATTAGAAACTGCTATGCAAACTGCAGGATATAATTTAGTATTGTTACGTGATTGCACTCAAAAAACTGTTGAAACCGGACTAAAGTATGTAAATAATGATGCATGTTATCCTTCAATCCTAGTTACAGGACAAATGATAGAAGCTCTTCAATCTGGTAAATATGACCCTAATAAGACAGCTTTAATTATGTCACAAACTGGTGGAGGTTGTAGAGCAACAAACTACATAGGATTTATAAGAAAAGCTCTTAAGGATGCTGGCTTTGCTAACATTCCTGTTATATCATTTAATGTTGTTGGAATGGAAAAAGTTCCAGGTTTCAAATTGACTTTACCTTTATTAGAAAGACTTTTAAAATGTGTATTATATGCAGATTTGTTGCAAAAAATGTTAACTAAAAATAGAGCATATGAAATTAATAAGGGAGAAACTCAAGCATTATTTGATAAATGGATGCTTAAATGCAAAGATTTAATAAAGAAGTCGAATAATAAGCAATTCAAACAAAGTATTTATGATATTGTTAATGATTTTGAAAAAATCGAATTAGATACTTCTGTTGAAAAACCTAAAGTTGGTATTGTTGGAGAAGTTTTAATTAAATATCATCCATTTGGAAACAATTTCGTTGCTGATCTATTAGAAAAAGAGGGAGCAGAAGTTATACTTCCAGATTTCATGGGATTTATAAAATTTATGGCTACTCATAAGGTAACGTTTAATAGTTTATTAAAAACGAATCCAACTATTGCTAAAATATCAAAAGCTGCTATTAACTTAATTGATTTGTTGGAAAATGACTCAAAATCAGCTTTAGCAAAATCAAAGAAAAATTATTTACCACCATGTAATATATGGCATTTAGAAGAAGCTGTTAAAGATGTCTTATCTATAGGAAATCAAACTGGGGAAGGTTGGTTCTTAACAGCCGAAATGATTGAATATATTGAAAATGGCATACCTAATATTGTTTGCGTTCAACCATTCGCTTGTTTGCCTAATCATGTTGTTGGAAAAGGTGTAATAAAGACTATTAGAGAAAAATATCCAAATGCAAATATTTCTCCAGTTGACTATGATCCTGGTGCAAGCGAGGCTAATCAAACAAATAGAATAAAATTATTAATGACAGTAGCTAAAGATAATTTAAAAAATGAACAATTACATAAAAAAGCTATTAATAAAGAAAATATGACACAAGTGAATAACTCATTTTCTAAAAAATAGTAACAAATAAAAAGTTGAAATAAAATAATTTCAACTTTTTATTTTTGTTTTTATTATTATTTTATTTTTGTTTTTATTATTATTTTATTTTTGTTTTTATTATTATTTTTTGTATTATAAATAATACAAAAAATAATAGGTACTATTAATAAATAGCACCTATTAACTATAAAGCTAAAATTACTCTTGATCATACTAATAAAAATAATATTTCAACCTATTAAATATCACTATTTAAGTAAGCCTTATACTACTAATATCAATAATTCACTCGAATATGAAAACACTTTTACTAGCTATATTCTCCCTTATCGGGATATAAATAACCATTCAAATATTAACATATTCTTATCTTGAATATAATACCTATAATTTAACCTTTCAGCTTACATACAAATATTATACTCGCAATACTAGAATATTATAACCATTAGATAGCTATAATGTTCCATATATTCAAATATAAAAAACCATATATTCTATAGCCTTTTATACTCTTCGATTAAATAATATTAACCTTATATTATAAGTATTTACTTTTTTCTTTTTTTTATTCAGATTTTTATTAAATTTTTAGTTTTCTTTTATCTTATTATTTATATTTAATAACTTTTTTATATAATTAATCTTTCCTTCTAGCATAGATAAATTAATTTATTTA